>Ga0209379_10001325_pt1 | contig 16598 bp, 10 predicted proteins | sample tdDd001_FD_187124 | JGI IMG/M metagenome (GOLD analysis project Ga0209379, IMG submission 187124) | Marine sediment microbial communities from the Atlantic coast under amendment with organic carbon and nitrate - tdDd00.1 (SPAdes)... | ecosystem: Environmental > Aquatic > Marine > Coastal >...
ATAAAGGCTAACGGACCGGTTTTTATTACCTCCTTGTTGGTAATTGTAATTTTGGTAAGTACAACTTTAATAGTTGGAAAGCCTATGGAACAATGGTTTGCTGATACTCAGAATTTTGTAGCCAATAAAATTGGATGGTTCTTCATTCTTTTGGTAAATGGCTTACTAATTTTTGCACTATACCTTGGTTTTGGTAAATATGCTAAAATCAGAATAGGTGGTAAAGATACGAAACCAGAATTTTCACGAACAGGTTGGTTTGCAATGCTATTTAGTGCGGGTATGGGTATTGGACTTCTATTTTGGAGTGTAGCAGAGCCTATCTTTCATTTTAATAGTAATCCATTCTTAGGAGCTAGCGAAGATGGTGTATTGGCCGCCAAAACATCAATGGGTATTACCTTTTTACACTGGGGAGTTCATGCCTGGGCATTGTATGCTATTGTTGGTGCTGCTTTGGCTTTCTTTACTTTTAATAAGAAATTACCTTTAACCATACGTTCAATTTTTCATCCTTTATTAGGAGATAAAATATATGGTCCTATTGGTGATATAATTGATATCATTTCGGTTATAGCAACCATATTTGGTTTGGCTACCTCTTTAGGTTTGGGTGCTCAACAAATAAATGCTGGTTTGGATTATCTTTTTCATGTAGATAATAGTAATTCAGTACAGATTATAATAATTGTGGTTATTACAGTTTTAGCAACCTTATCGTTACTATTAGGATTGGACAAAGGAATACGAAAATTAAGTGAATGGAACATGAGATTGGCAATTTCCTTATTGATTTTTGTTCTTGTTGTTGGTCCAACCTTGTTTATATTTAAATCATTTATTCAAAACATAGGTTATTACATAGGTAATTTCTTTGAGTTGAGTTATTGGACAAATTCTTATAATGGAGTAGGAGAAGCTAAAAACTGGCAAAGTTCATGGACCGTTTTTTACTGGGCATGGTGGATTTCCTGGTCTCCTTTTGTTGGTATTTTTATTGCCCGAATTTCTAAGGGAAGAACCATCAGAGAATTTATTTTTGGTGTTCTTTTGGTTCCAACTTTACTAACTATGCTTTGGATGAGTGTATTTGGAGGATCGGCAATTTATCAGGAATTGATCGGAAACAATGCGATTACTGAGGCTGTTAATGGTAATGTAGCAACTGCTATCTACCATCTTTTAGAACAGTATCCACTTACCACATTTTCGTCTATTTTAACTGTGATTTTGGTAGCAAGCTTTTTTGTTACCTCTTCCGATTCAGGTTCATTTGTTGTCGATACATTAACATCTGGTGGAAGACACGATGCACCTAAAGGTCAGAAAATTTTCTGGGCATCAATGGAAGGATTACTTGCTGCGGTATTGTTAGTTGGGGGTGGTTTAACTGCTTTACAAACTGCATCAATTCTAACAGCAATTCCTTTTGCCGTAATCTTAATTATCATGTGTTATAGTTTTTATAAATCCTTAACAGAATATAAGGAGGAGTAAAAAAAATCATCATTATAATATAAGGGGAACGAGACGTTGCAGTTTGCAGCGTCTCGTTTTTAGTTTGTTGGAATTAAAGTAGCTAATTTTATTATGAATATCTATCTTAAATAAGTAACCTCTTTTATTATATAGCGTAAATATGTACTACTTTCTAAAAAAAATATTAATACTATCTTCTTTTATGGAAAACCATTTTCTAATTGTTGGGCAAGGTTTAGCTGGTTCTTTATTAGCTTATGATATGCATAAAGCGGGTCTTCAATTTACTATAGTTTCAGATCCGGAAAATAGGAAGGAATCTGATATTATTACCAGAATGTACAATACGGAGGTATTTGAACGATTGGCAAAAACATGGTTGGTAGATGAGGTTTTACAGGTAATGACCAATTTGTATAAGAGTATTGAGAAGGATTTGGGACAACAGTTTCTTTATCCAATGGAAATTGTGAATGGGAAGAATGATAATGAAATTAATGTTTGGGATGAGCGTATTTTTGATGGTGATTTCTCCAATTTCATTGATACGACAAATAAAAATTGGGTGAAGCGTGGGCTAGACAATCTGAGCTTTTTTGATCGCACAGAAAAATCTGGTTATGTGAACTTGTCGAAGCTCTTAAATGAGCTAAAGAAGTTTTTTAAAGAAAATGGCAGTTTGGTGGAAGCTAACTTTCACTATAAGGATATTGGGTTTATAAATGGGGACATTACATGGAGAGGTATAAGATCGAAAACAATAATTTTTTGCGAAGGACATTATGCTACCAGAAATCCATATTTTAAAAATGTTCCTTTTACTCCTACCAAAGGTGAGCTGATAGAGATTGAATGTGAAGAGCTTTCAGAGGATTACATTATTGATAAGGATATATTTGTGATGCCGATTGAAAAACATCGGTTTAAAGTTGGAACCACTCAACGTTTTACCCAACCAGGAGAAGAATATGCAAAAGACAATTTAGATCAAATTCTTTCCCGATTAGATGAGTTGATTTCATTGCCATATACGGTACTTAACCATTGGTCAGGTATTCGTTCAGCCATTAGCGATGATCGACCAGTACTTGGCGTACATCCACACAATCAGAATATTGCCATTTTTAACGGCTTAGGCTCAAAAGGGGTAATGTTGGCTCCTTACTTTGCTCGAGAAATGGTTTACTCTCTGGTAAATAAGAATTACATATTATCGAAAGAGGTGGATATAAGAAGGTTTTTAAGTTGAAAAAGGACGCCAATAATGGCGCCCTTGCAATTGATTATCGTTTCTTATAACCTGATTTTTTCATATTCTTAATGATCTTGGAAAGATCTTTTCCTTTTTGTTTTCGATCTTTAGTACTACTGGCATAATGTTCCATTTCTCTGTTTAGCTTCATAAAATTCTCATACTCTTCTTCAGATAGCTTGCCTTTTTTTACTGCTTTCAAAACCTGGCATCCTTTTTCGTTAGTATGAGTACAATTGTGGAATTTACATTCTTTAGCGTAATCATCAATACCATGAAAACCAGATGAGGTATCATCAGAAATTCCCTTGGTTAAGCCAAATTCTCGAGTTCCTGGGGTATCAATCATTATTCCTCCACTATCAAGAAAATACAAGTCGCGGGTAGTAGTAGTATGTGATCCTTTTTTTACAGATTCACTAATTGCCTCTGTTTTAAGTTCTTCGTTACCATTTAAAGCATTAATAATTGATGATTTTCCAACACCTGACGCCCCAATAAAGACGTAAGATCTCCCAGTCTTGATTTTCTTCTGCAGTAGATGGATGTTTTTTCCATCCTTTGCACTTATGGTGATTGCGTCATAAGTTTTAATCATAAAATCAAAAACTTCCTGTTGTGTTTCATCAATACTCAAATCTGTTTTATTGATGATCACAATGGGTGTAATTCCACAGTTGTTCAATTGTACAATGGTTCGTTCTAACCTTCTTAAATTTAAGCCAATTTCCAAGCATTGAACAACTATTGCAGAATCAACATTACTTACGATGATCTGTTCTGCGATTTCCTTACCTGCCTTTTTTCTTGACAGATAGTTTTTACGTGCGAGTACTCTTGAAATAATACCTTGATCGCCATAGTCTATAAACAGAACCCAATCGCCTGTTTTAGGTCGCTCGTTTTCTTCCAACCCATAGATTAAATTCCCCGCCAATTCGCAGGTTTTCACACCATTTTCATGGATTACAATGAAGTTGGATTTGTTTACAGTAGAAACACGACCAATAATCATGTTCTCTTTTTCATTCTCAGTAAGTGATGAGTCAAAAAAATCTGACCATCCTAATTTATTTAAAATATTCATCTTATTCGGTTTATCTTCCAATTAAGCAATCAAAATTGCAAACAGGTTGAAATTATTCTTCTAAAATTTACGGTATAAAAGATTAGGCATCAAGAAAAACTGATGCTAAAAGTGAAGTGTCGGCAAGTTGAATTATAGCAAATAAGATAACTTGCCTATAGTGCGGACTCCGAATAATATGTAGAAATAAATGTTTTACTCATGAATTGCAATGATAAGAAAAAATCCTGATTTGAATAGAATCAGGATTAAATAAATTAGGGTAAATATTCTATAATTTTATTGAACTGTGTAGCTCATTTCATCATACTGCGTCAACCTAAAGTATCCATAAGGATATTTGTCGGAATTAGTCGTGTTGATACAATTTCCTTTTAAAGCCACTGGTGTAGTGCTAAACGGATCACCCGATTGGGTTTGCTCAACCAAAATGCGAATGTAATTGTAAAATGCCTCTGATATTCCGTATAGTTGAATGTCAACTACGTCTCCCGATTCAAATTCTTCCTGATTGGTATCATCGTCATCTAGTTTTTCCCAAAACAACTTTATTTCATTTCCATCTATAAACTCATCTTTTAAATCAAATATTTCAGGTAGTAAATCTCCACGCTCGTAGGTTTTAATCATATAAAAGTTAATCTCATCAGCTGGATCTTGAATGTACAGATTCAATTCAATGGCTTCATCATCGAATCCTCCTTCAACCGATTGATCGATCTTAGAAATTCCACTTACTGATTTAAAAGTTTCCTCGGCAGTGTAATTTTCTCCTTCGGAACTAATGTTTAAAGTATATTTTCGCTCAATTACAGGTGCAAAATTTTCACAGAGATAGTCACCATTATTTTGATCTGCAAAAGTAAAAATCTGCTTAGTAGTATTATCGGTAATGCTAACAGTGGCACCTGTAACTTCAATGTTTTGATTATCTGAAAAGTAAGGTGTTGATTTACTAAGTTTAATTGTTTGTGTTTCACCTGTAGTGCCTTTTTTCCAATTAATAGATGCTTCAATAACTAATCTTGGTTCGGCTTCAGGAACATCAACATCAATTACTTTTGTACATGAAGTTGATAGTAGCAGTCCGAAAGATAAAATGTAGAATATATATTTAAACATGATCTTAAAATTTAAAGTTGTAAGTTACTGATGGAACAATTCCGAAAATGGCAGTTCTGGTTGCTTCATTAATACCTGTATCGATATTTTGACCAAATGATATTGAAGCCGCGTTGTGTCGATTGTAGAGATTGTAAATTCCAAATACCCATTCACCTTTCCATCTATTGTTAGGTTTTCGATTTGGCTTATAGCTTAAAGCAACATCTAATCGATGATAAGCTGGCAATCGGTTGGCATTTCTTGCAGCATAATTGGCTATGGAAAGTTCCTCATATTGATACTGTCCGTTTGGATAGGTTACAGGTCTTCCTGTTTGGAAAATCAGATTGGTACTAAAAGTTAGCTTGTCATTCAATTTGTATGTTCCTGTTATCGAAATATCATGGGTTCTATCATGAGAAGATTTATACCATTTTCCATCGTTGATTCCAAGACCGCCCGATTTTCCACCAGGTGTTTTTTGTTCAGCTTTGGACCAAGTGTAGGCTAACCATCCAGTAAATCGACCTTCATTTTTCCTCAGTAAAAATTCCAGACCATATGATCTCAGTTCTCCATTTAATATTTCTGTTTCAATATGATCATTCCCAATCAGATCTGATCCATCAATATAATCGATTCTATTATCTACCGTTTTGTAATATGCTTCTACTTCAAGCGAGAAAATATTGCCTTTGAAATCTTTAAAATAGCCAATTGAATATTGATCGGACAGTTGCGGTTTTATGTATTTTCCACTTGGAGTCCAAACATCTAAAGGCGTTGCTGATGTAGTGTTTGATAACAAATGAATGTATTGTGTCGTTCGTGAGTATGCAGATTTTAGTGAAGAAAATTCATCTAATTTATACAAAAGTGCTACCCTAGGCTCCCAGTTATTAAAATCTGCAATTTTATCGGAATTGTTATAATAAGTTTTATCAGTTTCTCTACCTCTTTCATAAATGCCTAAGGTTTCATCATAAACTACTGGAAGATCATTTTCGTAATTTCCTAAAAACTGTCCCCCCATGCGCACAAAGTAAGAATATCGCAATCCGTATTGAAATGTCAAGCTTGGTGAAAGTTTATGCTCAGCATTTACATATATAGCACTTTCTAATGCTTTTTTCTGTTCAAGAATATCGTAATTAATTGCAGATGTTTCCGATGTTGGTTTAATCTCACCCGGATTAAAGTCGTACGCAATTGCACTTGCTCCAAAATCAAGTTTAAATTTGTCATTTGCGTAGTATTTAAAATCATACTTTAAATTGTAATTTTTGATATCCGAGAACCAATCAAATTCCATAAAGTTTAAAGAAAGTTCATAATCGTATTTGCTGTATATCACTGATAAATTGGAAAATAAACGATCATTAAAAATATGATTCCACCTAAGATTTCCTGATAGGTTTCCGTAACTGTATTTAAAAGCATCTGATATATTAAACTTATCACGTCCGAAGTATCCGGATAGATAGAGTTTATTTTTCTGATTGATTTCGTAATGAGTTTTTAGGTTCAAGTCGTAGAAAGATGCACTGTTGTCATTGTCGGTTAGTTTAAGAAATAAGTGAGCATATGAACTACGTCCGGCAATGAGAAATGAACCTTTGTTTTTAAAGGTTGGTCCTTCAATAGCCAAACGACTTGAGATAGCACCAATTCCTCCTGTTAAACTGAATTCTTTGCTGTTTCCATCTTTTTGACGAATATCCAGAACTGATGAAACTCTACCTCCAAATCTAGCAGGAATACCACCTTTATACAATTTAACATCTTTAATAGCATCTGCATTAAAAACAGAGAAAAAACCAAGTAGGTGAGAGGTATTGTAAATTATGGCTTCATCCAACATGACCAGATTTTGATCTACAGCACCACCACGCACATTAAATCCGCTTGATGCTTCACCATTATTAGTTACCCCAGGTAAGGTTTGTATTGACTTTAGAACATCAGTTTCGCCTAATACCACAGGCATTTGCTTTATTGTAGCCGATTTTAATTTTGCGATACTCATTTGTGGTATACTAATATCAGCTCTTTCGTTTTCTTCACCTTTAACAATAATTTCATTTAAAGATGTTGAACTCTCTCTGATCTCAAAATCTATTTTTTGATTTTTATCAAGTTGGATCTCTTTTTGTGAATTAGCATAGCCTAGAAATGACACCATAAGTGTATAAGTTCCTTTTGGCATGGTTAAGGAATAAAATCCATACTCATTGCTCATTACGCCAATGTTTGTGTCTTTGAAATAGACTGATGCACCTAGTAAAGTTTCTCCATTTTTTACATCTTTAATAGTGCCACTAACAGTGTAGGTTTCTTGTGCAATTATCGAAGACAAGCCTACTGCCAGGATTAAAATTAATGTTAAAATAAATTGTTTCATTTTCTAAAATTCAATTGCCATTTTGGTTAATTGTGATGCAGTCAATTTGATTGCATTTTAGTTTATGATATGACTTGGTACCTATTTTTTAAAAGCGCTGTTTCTCTTCAATTGTTACTATTTCAACCATAAACTTCGACAAAACTGAATATTTGACAAGCGCAAAACGACTGTGCTTATAGGTAAGTACTATAATATTAGGTGTGACCTTATAGGCTCATATGTGTATATGGCTAGTTTACTGATCTTTTGTCTTTAAAAAAATCAGATGGAGTTTTGTGCGTATATAATTTGAAATGTTTGTTAAATGTCGATTTTGAATTAAAACCACAATCATATGCAAGTGACATTAGTGTGAATTTTTTGTTTTCTGGCTGTGATGCTAGCCTAATAAATTCTTTAATGCGTAACGAGTTAATATAATTGTAAAAGTTCTTATTTTCTTTTTCGTTGATTACTTGGGAAAGATGGTTTGGATGGACATTTAGGCATTTAGCAAGTTCGCTTAAAGTTAAATTATCCTGTTTGTATAATTCTTCTTTTGGCATAATATTTTTCAGATGAGCATAGATTTGTTCCGCCATTTCTTCACTCAATCCAGATTTTGCATATCTTTTTTTCTCTTGGGCGATGGAATTTTGATCTGAAGTAATATTACCTTTTTTGTCTTCTGGATGAATAATTTGAACTGTTGAAAAAATATTCATTTGATTGATTCCGAATATTCCTATAAATAGAACAAATACTACAATACCAGAAAAAATAACCATTTCATCAAAAAATACAGCCAATAACCAAATTATACCCAATCCTACAGAAAGATATCTCAGCCATTGTAATTCTTTTTTGTCTGTATTTGAGAAGGTAGTTTGAATGTTTTTTTGATGCTTCTTAATTAAGTATAATGTCCATAAGGAGTAGCCAATACCACAAATTAACATTACCGTTTGATGCATTATCATATACCATTCGAAACCAATTCCATCATTCTGAAAAATATAGATTTTTTGATCTGGCGATAGGATTAAAAATGGAATAAGGAATAAGCAGAGAAGAGTAAAAGGAATGAAATGAAGCAATCGGGTTCCGACTTTTATTCTTCCTTTTCCTGTAGCTTCAATAACGTAAAAATAGAGTAGCATGCCATGTAGAACTGGTAATGGCATTAATACTCCTAAAAGCTGTGGGATTTCAAAAGTAAGATCTGTAATTTGATGATAAAATAGAGCTTGATGTATTGCCATTAGGCACAACCAAATAACCAAAACCTTATCGGCACGAGATTTATTTCTTTTTAGGAGTAAAAGAAGTACTAGAAAAATTGCAATACAAATGCCTAGAATGAAAAACATAAAATAGTGGGTTTACAATCAATTTTAATTAAGATCGAATTTAAGCTTTTCTAAGCTTAATATTTCCTTATGAAATCTTTTTTTAAGGAAATATTATTGGGGTCGAAAAATAGAATTGCTTCTTAATGATTTTTCTTTGCTTTACGCGAGTAAAGTGAAATACTGGAATCATCAGTTGAAAATTCGATATCTATAAAAATATAAAGTAAATTCGAGACCATTATTCCCCATGGGGTTTGTAAACAAATTTTTTATACAATATGGTTGATCAAAGAATAGAAAACATTAATGTTAGTGCAGAGCAAGCTATAATTACTCCATCTAAATTGAAAGAACTTTATCCACTTACCGCTAAATGTATAGACACTGTTTTTAAAGGTCAAAATGCCATAAAAAATATCTTAAATGGGCAAGATAAAAGGTTGCTTGCAATAGTTGGTCCTTGTTCTATTCATGATGTAGAATCGGCTAAGGAATATGCTTGTAATTTGAAACAATTGGCTGATGAATTAAAAGATGATTTGTTTATAGTGATGCGTGTTTATTTTGAAAAACCTAGGACAACAGTTGGCTGGAAAGGCTTAATAAATGATCCGTATTTGGACAACAGTTGTGAAATTGAAGAAGGATTGAAGCAAGCTCGTGAATTGTTGATTCATATCGCGGAATTGGGATTGCCAGCTGCTGGTGAAGCTTTGGACATTGTTACACCCCAATTCATACAAGACTTGTTTTCTTGGACCGCTATAGGAGCCAGAACTACTGAATCACAAAGTCATAGAAATATGTCAAGCGGTTTATCATCAGTTGTAGGCTTTAAGAACGGAACAGATGGTAATATTGATATTACAATCAATGCAATGCAGGCTGTTGCTTCTCCTCAAAATTTTGTAAGTATAAATCCTGAAGGTAAGGTTGCCGTGATTCGAACCCTTGGAAATCCCAATACTCACCTAATTTTAAGAGGAGGGAAGAAGCCAAATTACGATAGGAAATCTATTCAGGAAATTGAAAAGAAGCTTAGGGAGTTAAATATTAAACCAAGAATTATGGTTGATTGTAGTCATGCCAACAGCTATAAACAAGCTAATAAACAAGAAATTGTACTAAGCGATTTGGCTGATCAAATCCGTAATGGTAACGGTTCTATTATGGGTTTCATGATTGAAAGTAATCTTGAATTTGGAAAGCAAAATATTCCGGCTGATAAATCTAAATTAAAATATGGTGTTTCGGTTACTGATGAATGTTTGGATTGGGAATCTACTGAGAAAATTCTAAAGGAATTTTCGCTTAGTTTGAATAAGTAATTGAATAAAGCAGATACCTATTACTTATTTTATGTAATCATAATATGACCTTATTCAGGGGATTGTTATTTTTGCATGAATTACTTCTTGTTTAACTTTTTCATATATAATGTTTTTAATTACTTTTTTTATTAAATTTTATTGTGTTGATAAAAGAGTTGTTTTTGTAGATAAACTGTGGGTTTTTAGATGTGGCTGATCGATTGAAGTTTAATTTTTATTAAATCTCCAATAAAAATAAATTTGCAAGTAATTTAAAATTCTCATTAAATTAAAGAATCATTAACTACAAAAAACCAATTTAATTATGAGAAAATTTCTATTTCCCCTTTTAGCTATCGGGCTAATTGTGGCAGCATGTCAAAACAATGCTGATGAAGTTCAAGTACAAAAAGAAGAAATTGCTGTTGACATGAGTGACTTCTATGTTTATACAGATGAAAATGCTGAAGATCTTACAAGTATTAAATCAGGACATGAAGGACATGATGCATCATGTAAATGCGGTTCAATGAAAGTTTTGAACAAAAAATTGAAAGAAAATCCTGGTTTGGAACAACGTATGTACAATATTGAAAAGCATACTAGAATGGCTATTGCAGCCAAAGCAGCCAATGCAAATAAGGGTAAACCTGTTAAGCCAGATCCGGATCCAGATCCAACCCCTTACCAGGGAAGCATTACAATTCCTGTTATTATTAATATTTTGGAAGATCCTGCTCATCCAATTACACAAGCGCATATCAATTCTCAGATTGATATCTTGAATGAAGATTATAACGATTTGAATCCTAATACAGGAGGAGTGCCTTCTGAATTTAATGATGATATTGCAGATTGTGATATTACTTTTATTTTAGCTGGGGTCAATAGAAAAGCATCTACTAAGTCAACTTGGGGTACTAATGATGCGATGAAATATTCAAGTCAGGGTGGTATTGATGCGACTGATCCAAGTAGTTATTTGAACTTTTGGGTTTGTGAAATTGGTGGTGGTATTTTAGGATACGCTCAATTTCCAGGTGGTGCTTTAGCAACTGATGGTGTTGTTATTGGTAGCGATTTCTTTGGAGAAAACTCAAGAGGTGGTGAATATGGTCATGGTCGTACGGCTACTCATGAGGTTGGACACTGGTTAAATCTTCGTCACATTTGGGGTGATGGAAAATGTCGTCAGGATGATTTTGTTACGGATACTCCAAGTTCAGATCGAGCAAATTACAGCTGTCCTTCTTATCCAACGGTTCACTGTCGTTCAAATGATATGACCATGAATTATATGGATTACGTTTATGACAATTGCATGTATATGTTTACGAATGGACAAAATGATAGAATGAGAGCTTTGTTTACCGAAGGTGGAGAAAGAGAAAGCTTTGTTCAGTAAATAAGAATTTAAATACAAGAATAAAAGGCACTTTATGGTGCCTTTTTTTATGGTGTTATTTTGTGGCTACCATCACTTAAAAAACGAACTGAAGGCAATTCTTTTGTTTGATTGAAAAGATCATATGCCAATTTTAATTCCTTCCATAAATTTGCCTTATCTGTATCTCCTTGATATTTTTTTAGAATTACGTCCAAATTTTTATCACTTAGCATTGCTGGGAATAGGGTAACAGGAATAGTGGATTGACCATTGTTTCTCGCTTCCAGACAAAATAGGTAAAGTTCTTTAATCTGATCATCGGTAATTGGCAAACAACCTACAGTTACACAGGAACCATGGATGAAAATGTCACCACCTAATTTACCTTTAACGCCAAGTATTTTATCAGATGTATTTGGGTAATTTATCCCTAAGGAGAGATGAAAATTACTGTAAGGATTGAATCTATCGATATGATAGAACCCTTCGGGTACTTGCAGATCTCCCTGTTCTCTTTTGGGCCCCAATTTGCCTGATTTTCTACAAACCTTGTATTCTTTAATGAGTTTAAATTTTCGATCTGATTTATTTTTTCCCCACAGTTGAATCTTTTTACCGAACTTGAAGGCACGTAAGTACACTTCTAATTCTGTTATTTTCAGATTTTTACTCTTAAGTAGTTCATTAATTCCTTTCTGCTTTTCTGAATAAGCTTCACGAACTCGTGAATATTTAAGTTGTTGAGTTTTAAAATCTGAAGACATTGAAATGGTTTGAAATAAGAATGCAAAAGTGAGAATAATTTTCATGTGTTTAAATTTATCATTCAATGTTCACCTGTAACTTACATATTATTCATTGTAAACGGATTTGATTTCTGTTTGTAGTGCTTCGAGTTTTTCTATAGGAGCTTTTACAACAGTTTCTATTTGTTGACTTTCTGTATTTATTTTTAAAATTGCCAATTTATTATTTGAAATAACAGGTTTTATTTCAATAGTCAATTCTTCATCACTGATTTCAACTTTATTTGCTTTGAACATTTTGTAATCGGCTTCATATGAAACTCTGTTCTTTTCCAGATAAATAATTTCTTTTCCATGTTTATTCCAAAGGAATAACCTTAAAAAATAATACCCACACAAACCGAATATCATATAAAATATCACGATGCCAGGAGATACTTCTCCTAAAAAAAATAAAGTCATTATTGTTGAGAGTATAGGGATTGTAAAGAAAAAAATAGTAAAAAATTGTAAGACAATTCTTGAAAAACGTGATGATTGAGGTGAATTAAAGGTGATTTTTCTTAACGGATTGTCTACTATTTCAATAGTGTTTGGCATAAGGAAAATTGTTTGATTGGATTAAACGTTAGTAGTTCAAATCTAACAATAAATTATTAATAAAAAATCCCGATCTGCAAATGCAAATCGGGATTCTATGTATTGTACTTGAATAATTATCTTGTCTTTGGTTTTTCGTTTTGCATTTCGATAAAATCAGCTCCAGTGCGGAAATCACCAATTAAATGCTTGCAGAAGTACTCACTTCTTAGCCAGAAAGAGTATTCGCTCATGTTACCAAAACCATGACGCTGTCCTGGGTACATGAAAAAATCAAATCTCTTGTTGGCTTTTATCAAGGCATTAGCAACTCTTACAGTATTTGCTGGGTGTACATTGTTATCAATATCACCGGTAACCAATAAAAGTTTACCTTTTAGATTCTTAGCCAAACTCGGGTTGGTTGCAATTTTGTATTGGAAAGTGGTATCCTTATCGGTTACAATTTCTTTTACACCATGATGTGTTTCACTCCACCAGCGATTGTAAATGTTGTTGTCATGATTACCGGCTGCAGAAACGGCTGCTTTAAAGAAATCAGGATATACAAACATTGCCGCAGTAGACATGAATCCACCACCTGAGTGACCAAAAATACCAACTTTGCTGATATCAATAAAGTCGTGGCGATTTGCCAAGCGTTCCAAAGCTACTTTCTTATCTAGTAAAGGATAATCTCTCATGTTTTGATATCCATAGTTGTGATACCACTTTGAACGATCAGGGTGACCACCTCGATGTCCCATGGTTACAACAATAAAACCAAACTGCGCCATACGATCAGCTCTGTCCATTCTGGTTGAGAAACTTTTGTAAACCGCTTCGGTCTGAGGACCAGGATATACGTAGGTTAGAATTGGATATTTCTTATTAGGATCGAAGTTAAAAGGCTTGTACATAACACCATACAAATTGGTAAATCCATCGGCAGCCTTAACTGTAAATGGCTCAGGAAATTTGTAACCTGCTTCGAAAAGCAATGAAAGATCAGCAGTTTCTAAATCCATAATCTTATTACCACGTACATCGTACAATTTCGATTCTGGTGTTGTGTTTACTCTTGATGAATTGTTTATGAAATAGTGAGTTTGATCGTTAAGGCTTACACCATGATCGAAATTACCTTTGTTCAGTAATTTTAAACCGCTACCATCAAAATTTACTCTGTACAAATGCACATAGTAAGGATCTTCATCTTTTTCTTTTCCATTAGCGGTGAAGTAAAGTACGCGGTTTTTCTCATCAACGCCTTGTACTTCGTCAGCATGCCAAGGACCAGAAGTAATTTGATTCTTTACATTTCCATTTGCATCGTAAAGATAGAAGTGAGCCCATCCGTCGCGTTCCGACCAGTGAATGAATTCTTTCCCTTTGTTGATAGAAACCAAATTACGAGTCTCAATGTATGTATTTAGTCTTTCTTCAATCAAAACACTTACTTCACCTGTTGTTGTATTTGCAGTACAAATATCAACGCGTTTCATATCACGACTTTGACGCTGGAAATAAATGATATCGCTGCTTGCAGATAACCATTTTGAGAATTTTAAATCATCATCTTTGTCCATTTTCTTTCTCGGAGCTCTTAAAATTCTAAGAGTTTGATCTTTCCATTGATCAGCATCGATTTTGACAGATTCTTTGCTTTCCCAATCGAAAACTAATAACTCATATTGGGGAGCTTCTTTTTCTCCAGCCATGTGGTATCGGTAGGTTTCCAAAGTAGGACGACCTTCTGCAACCGAATTGATTACCCAAAGATCTTTCACTTTGCGCTCATCTTCGCGTGTAATTGCAAACTTTTTTGAATCTGCTGAGAATGTTACCCAAGCTTCTTTACGATCGTCTTTTTCCTTCTCCTTTTCGCGATTGGTTTTGCCATAAGAGCTGCTACCATAGCAAAAGTGCTCTTCACCATCAGTGGTTAATTGATGCTCAACAATGGTAGAATCTTTCTCATTTTTCTGAGCTTTTTTATAATTTTCAGCATCCATCCAATATAAATTGTAATGCTTTGCAAAAATTACATACTCCTCATTTGGAGCTACAGAAGCCCATTCTTTTTGCTCAAGAGGTTTTTCAAAATCATCAAGAAGAACTAGCTTTTTACCTGCTATATTGTATTCGAAGTGCCAAACTTTGGCTACCATTTTCTTCTTTTTGTCTTTTTTCTTTTCCTCTTTATCTTCTTCTTGCTTGTCACCGTCTTCTTCATCCTTTTCTTCTTCTTCAGCCAGCTTACTTTTTACTTCGAACTGAAGAACAGATTCATTTTTAATGAACTTTAGCTTTTTAATGCTAAGATTTTGTCCATTGAAAGGATCTCCTGTCAAGCGACTCATATCGGCAGCCATCTTTACAGTATTGAATAGCTCCTTTTTGCTGTTACCAGCAGGATTTACCAAATAATACTTTTGTCCGTCGGAAGTACGGTAGCTATACCAGAATTTTTCTCCGTTCTTAAGCCAGTGAGGATAAACTTTGGTTGAGAATACCATCCCCTTTAGTTTGGTAGGAGAGAACCTTGAGGGCAATTCATAGTTTGCTTCTGTCACAGGTGTTTTCTGTGCAAACAAACCAAATCCTATTAACAATAATAGGAAGGTCATTACATTTTTTTTCATGATTGGTTGTGTTGTCAATAAGTTAAGCCAATAAAAGTACATAAGCATTGTTTAAGAAAAGATGTTTTCCAGTACTTTTCGATAAGTTATGTCTTTTTCTCGTTGAATTATCCTGTGCATACAATAGGTAGAAATCAGTAGTTATATACCTCTTTTGTATTGTACATTTGTTGTAGGATAAATCACTTGTTTGATTTCAGTTTCTGCTTCCTGATTTCCATTGATCAGGTCCTCAAATAGTTTTATAAGTTTGGCTTTGTCGATATCAATTTTAGTGTTGGTTTTTATTGCTCTTAAATCGATAAAAAAGTTTGAAAATGTTTCTGGAAGATCAGATACAATATCCGTATTTAGAAAATTTGTTTCGTTGTATATATTATGGTAGTTTCCTTCGGTTTTTTCCAGATATAAGGATTCATTTTTAGAATTGATGATTGTTGAGGATTTAATACATTTCTGAATACAAGTTTCATCTACCTTGTTTTTATGACAACCGGTTACCTGATGAAACAGGCATTGTCTGCTTGTCATTAATACAATTGGGTGATAGATGCTATAGAATAACTTGAAATTCTCCGGGGATTTAATCTGTTTGATTTGATTTTTATTGATCTCATTAGAGATAAATGAACCAGAACAATTCAAATTTTCTTTCAAAGCTAAAAGACTGTAAGAATTAACCACATTCAGTTGCGGACCAGCTATCCAATCAATCCCTTTCTCATATGCTTCTTGTGCAATTCCAGTATTATTTGTTACGATTAATTTGGGTTGCAGTTGTTCTAAAAAACGGACTGCTGAATCGAAGTTTTCATCAATTAGTAATGAAGGGAACCAAGGGATCAGTTGATTATTTTTTCTAAAGAGATCAAGATATTGATCAAGCTTATCGCCAAAACAATTTGGAAGCTGAAAGTAAATATCTGCAGAAGTTTCCGTACTAATTTCTATGTCATTCTCTGAAGATATCAATATGGAAAGTCTAGGTAGATCATTTAAAACTTTTGATCTATTTAATTTTGGTAGAACAACTGGTTCAAGGTTTTCTCGGGAATCATTTAAAATGAAGAGTATTTTCTTTTTAAGAGAAGTAAGCTCTTTAAACGGTAGATAAAGTGTACTTTTTATTCCCTCGAAATCGATTTTGTCGATAAAATACTCGGTCTCATTAAATGCCTTAAACCGTTTAATTACAGAATTGTAATTTAATTCTTGAGTGCCTTTATCCGAAAGTGTAATGCCTGATTCCACAACGAATGTTTTATCCGGAGTTT
>Ga0209379_10001329_pt1 | contig 16573 bp, 13 predicted proteins | sample tdDd001_FD_187124 | JGI IMG/M metagenome (GOLD analysis project Ga0209379, IMG submission 187124) | Marine sediment microbial communities from the Atlantic coast under amendment with organic carbon and nitrate - tdDd00.1 (SPAdes)... | ecosystem: Environmental > Aquatic > Marine > Coastal >...
TCAACTTTTGAAGCTTCAAAAGCAATACTTTTATCAACAGATGTATTTATATCCATTTTTATACCTTTTAAAGAGGTTTATATTAATTGTATATATTATACTGAAAGTTTGTAATGTCTTTGTGTAGGCTTATTAAACCTGAGAGTAAACCTCTTTTAATCCACACTCTTTACATTTATACTCTATATCTTTTACACCAGAGCATCCTCCACCTTTTAGTACTCTTGCACTAATAGCTTCACTTCTAAATGTAGTTTTTGTATTTTCATCATAAAAAGTTTTAATAGTTGCACCACAATCTGGGCATTCACCATTGTTTAGTTTGTCAACACGAGAGTGTTTGTTTTTGTAGAATAATAAAATTGAGAATATTACTATTAAAAATACTAATAGTAAGAAGATTATAGTTTGCATGAAGTAGAGATTACTCTACTTCTGCATCGATAACATCGTCATCGTCTTTTTTAGCTTTTTGATTTGGTTGTGCTCCACCTTGTGCTTGTTGCTCTTTAGCATACATAGCTTCAGCTAATTTGTGAGATTTTTCAGTTAATGATTTAACTTTCTCTTCAATTTGCTCTTTAGATGCATTTTCATCTTTTAATACTTCTTCTAACTCAGCTGCGGCATCAATAATTGCTGTTTTTTCTTCAGCAGATACTGCATTTTCGTTTTCTTCTAAAGTTTTCTTAGTTGAGTGAAGTAAAGCATCAGCTTGGTTTCTAACTTCGATTACTTCTTTTTTCTTAGCATCTGCTTCTTTGTTAGCTTCAGCTTCATTTACCATTTTTTCGATTTCTTCATCAGATAATCCAGATGAACCAGAAATAGTAATTTTGTTCTCTTTACCAGTTCCTTTATCTTTTGCAGATACATTTAAAACACCATTTGCATCAATATCAAATGTTACTTCAATTTGAGGTACACCTCTTGGAGCTGCAGGAATATCAGATAATTCGAACATACCTAAAGATTTGTTATCTTTAGCGAACTCTCTTTCACCTTGACCAACGTGAATAGATACAGCTGGTTGGTTATCTTCAGCAGTAGAGAATACTTGAGATTTTTTAACAGGAATAGTCGTACCTTTCTCAATTAACTTAGTTAATACTCCACCTAAAGTTTCAATACCTAATGATAAAGGAGTTACATCTAATAATAATACGTCTTTTACATCACCTTTTAATACACCAGCTTGAACAGCAGCACCAGCAGCTACAACTTCATCAGGGTTAACACCTTTGTTTAAGTCTTTTCCGAAGAAATCTCTTACAACTTCGTTTGCTTTTGGTAATCTTGTAGAACCACCAACCATGATTACTTCTTCGATTTCACCTTTATCTAATCCAGCGTCATCTAAAGCTACTTTAATGTGGTCTAAAGTCTCAGCAATTAAGTTTTCAGTCATAGCTTCAAACTTAGCTCTTGTTAAAGATTTAACTAAGTGAACAGGTCCTGCTGCACCCATAGAGATAAATGGTAAGTTGATTTCAGTTGATTCAGCTGAAGATAATTCTTTTTTAGCATTTTCAGCAGCATCTTTTAATCTTTGTAATGCCATTTTGTCATTTTTAACATCAAAACCATTTTCAGCTTCAAACTCGTGAGCTAACCAATCAATAATAGCGTTATCGAAGTCATCTCCACCTAAGAATGCATTACCATCTGTAGATAATACTTCAAATGTACCATCACCGATTTCTAATGTAGTAACGTCAAATGTACCACCACCTAAATCGTATACTAATACTTTCTCTTCACCTTTTTTATCTAAACCGTATGCTAATGAAGCAGCAGTTGGCTCATTGATGATTCTTAATACGTTAAGACCAGCAATCGTACCAGCCTCTTGAGTTGCTTTTCTTTGTGCATCATTGAAGTATGCAGGAACAGTAATAACTGCATCAGTAACAGGTGCTCCTAAGTACTCTTCAGCGTCAGCTTTTAATTTTCCTAAGATTTTTGCAGAAATTTCTTGAGGAGTATATACTTTATCACCAATTTCAACAGCAGCTGCACCGTTTCTATCAACGATTTTGTATCCTACTTTTGATTGTGCTTCTTTAGCGTTGTTTTCATCCATCATAAGACCCATAATTCTCTTTACAGAATAAATAGTCTTCTCTGGGTTTGTAATAGCTTGTCTTTTTGCTGGATCACCAACTAATACTTCTTCTTTGTCTGTAAATGCTACGATTGAAGGAGTTGTGTTCTTACCTTCTTTATTAGGGATAACTTTTGCTTCTCCCCCTTCGTAAACTGCCATACAAGAGTTAGTTGTACCTAAGTCAATTCCAATTACTTTGCTCATTTTCTTTCCTTATCAAATTTTTATTTTTATTTTATTTATATTCTTTTATATCTATTAGTTTAAAGACATTACGGTCATCACTTTCCTGAAGTAGCATATTTTAGGCTAGTTCAAGGCAGACAAGAAATCTAAAGGAGGAGCTTACATGAAGGTAAGTGAGTCTTTTAGATTTCGTAGTCGAACGTAGAAATAGTCAAAATATGACTACTTCTTACAAATTGAAACCATTGCTGGTCTTAATAATCTTTCTTTTAATTTGTAACCTTTTTGAAGTTGTTGAACAATTTGTCCATCTTCATGATCAGGGCTATCTACTTGCATTACTGCATCGTGGAAGTTTGGATCAAAATCACCATCTGTTTCTACAACTGAAATATCATGCTTTTCAAATGCAGTATAGAAGTTTTTGATTGTTAACTCAACACCCTCTTTTAACTTTCCAAGTAATTCTTCAGAAGGTAAGTCTTTAGCAGCCTCTTCAGCAGCTAATGCCATCTCTAATGTATCAATTGGAGCTAATAAATCTTTTGCAAACTTTTCAGATGCATAATCAATTGCAGCATATTTTTCTCTCTCAAGTCTTTTCTTGATGTTTTCAAAATCTGCGTGAACTCTTAAATATTTATCTTCTGATTCTTTTAACTTTGCTTCAAGTTCTGCAATTTTATCATCAGCACTTACTTCTTCAGTTGTCTCAACTGTCTCTTCAGTTTTTGCCTCTTCTTGAACTACTTCTTCAGTTTGTACTTCTTCTTTTTTCTCTTCGCTCAAATCTTTCTCCTAAAAAGTTGTAATTTTTTTATAAAAGTATTCATAATTTTTTGGTAGTTGTCCAACAACTAACATTTTTACATCTTCATTATTTATCTTACACTTGTGACAAATACCTACATATTCATTTGGTAGAAGCTCTTCAAAGTATAAACCTTCTTCTACTTTGTCTAAGATTTCACCTTTTAAATATGTATTAATAGTCATTTCATCAAAGTTATAAGTCAATGCTAAATTTAAAAACTCTTTATAATTAAAGATTTCAAAATCTGAATTCTGTATTGTTTGCATAATTGCATCGTAAACTTCAATAGCTCCAACATCTTTTGAGATTTTTAGAATATCTTTCATAGATATACCAATCATATCAGTTAAAAATCTAAAAAGTGCATCAGAGAACTTTACATTGATTGCAAAAGAATCAAACTCTAACATCATGTATTTGTCATTTACATTTATAATATCTTTCAATACATCTGATTTCTCTTTTTTTATAAAGACAGAAACTCCAATTTGTGATGCATAATATTGTAAGGCCCTAACATCAACTTCTTCAATAAAAAAGTTTAGTTTTGAAGTCCAGTATTGTTTTAAAGCTTCAGTTGTAGGCGTTCTACCACTACTTACATGCTCTTGTGCTAGATATCCCTCTTCACCTAACTTTTTAAAGTAGCCTCTAATAGTTGCTGGTGAGTATGTAATATCATACATAGATTTAAGCTGTGAAGACCCAATTGGTTCTAAGTGCTCTATGTAAGCTTTAATAATTGACTGTAATAAAAACTCTTTTTTATCTCTCATGTCATAACCATTTTATATTTTTTAGCACTCACTATCTTGAACTGCTAAAGAATTATAACCTATTGAGTGTAGCTTTGTCAAGTAGTTTTATTTATATTTATGAAATTTTTCATCAAGCACCTACACGTAGGTATAAATAATGTATTTAAAGATTAAAATTATTATTTTCAGTGTTACATGATGTATAAATTATATACATCAAAAGTTTTCAAATAACACCAAAACTTACTTTATATAGTGATTTTTAAGTTTAGTTAAACTTTAACTATGATAAATTGTCACTAAGTTGTAATTTATATGCTATTTTTATATTACTTTAATGAATATTTACACCTTGATTATTTTGTTATTTGTGATATAATAATCGTATGTACTTAGTTTCAAAAACTTACATATAAACAAACAAAGGAGAAAGAAAATGAAAAAAATTGCTACAGCTGCTCTATTAGGAGCTTTAACACTTCCAGCATTTGCTGCTGAATTCATCACTATTGGTACAGGTGGAGTTACAGGTACTTACTATCCAACAGGTGGTGCTGTTTGTAGATTAGTAAATAAGTATAAGAAAGAGACTAAAATCAGATGTTCTGTTGAATCAACTGGTGGGTCAGTTTACAACATTAACACAATTAAAAATGGTGAATTAGATTTTGGTATTGCACAATCTGACGTAGTTTACCAAGCTGCTAAAGGTACTAAAAAATTTGATGGTAAACCAGTTAAAAAATTAAGATCTGTTATGGCTATTTACCCAGAATTATTCACATTAGTTACAAGAAAAGATTCTAATATCAATGGAATCATGGATGTTAAAGGTAAAAGAATTAACTTAGGAAATCCAGGTTCAGGTAACGAAGCTACAGCTTTAGCATTATTCAAAGCAGTAGGTATTAAAAAATCTGATTTAGCATTTGCTGGTGCTTTAAAAGCAGCTGAGATGCCAGATGCATTAAGAGATAACAAAATTGACGGTTACTTCTACATGGTAGGTCACCCAACTGCAAACATCAAAGATGCTTCAAACTCTGTTGATGTAAAAATCACTCCAATCGTTGGTGATAAAGTTGATGCTTTAGTTAAAGCTAACCCATACTTTGCACAAGCTGACGTTCCAGGTGGATTATACAAAGGTAATAAAGAAGGAACTCCTACATTTGGTGTAAAAGCAGTATTAGTTTCTAGTTCTGATGTAAGTGACAAAGCAGTTTATACTGTTGTTAAAGCTATTTTAGAAAACTTTGACGCATTCAAAAAATTACACCCTGCTTACGCAAACATTACTAAAGAATCTTTATTAGATGGTCTTTCTGCTCCAATGCATGAAGGTGCTAAAAAGTACTTCAAAGAAGCTGGAATCTTAAAATAATTTCACTTCACTTCTCAAGGGCTTTTGCCCTTGATACTTGATTTTTATACGCCATTTAAATTAGTTTGAATGACGTATGAGAAATATTAAAAACAATTTTACAAAGGATTTACTATGGCGATTTATGAAGAAAAACCGCATAAACTTAGTGAATTAGAAGAAGAACAAGCCAAGGAAACCGAAGCTGTCGTTAATGAACTTGAAGGACAAAGAGTTTTTGGAACACAGCATTATGAATTTTGGCTTATTTCTACAATTGCACTAGCATGGTCTTTATTTCAATTATATATTGTAATTGAGCCAATCAATTCAACTATTACAAGATCAGTTCACTTATCATTTGGTATTTTACTAGCATTTTTAATTTACCCAATGTTTAGAAAACCATATTTTTTACAAAAAATTAGATGGTTTGGATATACATTAGCAGCTATTGGTGTTGCTACAGCTTCATATATAGCAGTCTTCTATGAAGATATTGCTCAAAGACCAGGAGATTATATTGGTCTTGATATTTTTATGGCTTTACTTGGTATTGTTATATTATTAGAAGCAGGAAGAAGAGTATTAGGATTTGCACTTAGTATAATTGCTATTATTTTCTTAGCATATGATGTACTTGGTCCATATATGCCAGAAATGATTATTCACAAGGGTGCTTCATTAAATAAACTTGCAGGACATATGTTCTTAACTACTGAAGGTATTTTTGGTGTTCCATTAGGAGTATCAGCAGGTTTTGTATTCTTATTCGTATTATTTGGTTCACTGCTTGATAAAGCGGGAGCTGGAGAATACTTTATTAACTTAGCATTTGCAATGTTAGGTAAATATAGAGGTGGTCCGGCAAAAGCTTCTGTTGTTGCATCTGGTTTTACTGGAATTATTTCTGGTTCTTCTATTGCAAATACAGTAACAACTGGTACATTTACTATTCCATTAATGAAAAAAGCAGGATTCAGGCCTGAACAAGCAGGTGCAGTTGAAGTTGCATCCTCTACTAATGGTCAATTAATGCCACCAGTTATGGGTGCTGCTGCATTTATTATTGCAGAGTTCTTAGGTATGGCATATACAGATGTAATTGTTGCAGCATTTATTCCTGCTTTTGTTTCTTATTTTGCACTATTTTATATTGTTCACTTAGAAGCATTAAAATTAGGTTTAAAAGGTATGGATGATGAAGATTTACCTCCTAAATGGAAAACATTTGTTAGAGGTATTCACTATCTTGTTCCTATATTCTTCTTAATGTATACACTTATGGTACTAAGAGAATCAGCAGCAAGTGCTGCATTTAATGCAATTATGTTACTTATGATGTTAATGGTTGTACAACACCCTTTCAGAGCTATATTAGCAAAAGAAAAACTTACTAAAGAGATTTGGTTATCTGGTTTTGTTGATATTTTAGCAGGTATGATTGCAGGTGCTAAAAATATGGTTCCTATCGCTATTGCTACAGCATTAGCTGGTATTGTTGTTGGATCTATTACATTAACTGGTTTAGGACAAGTATTATTAGAAGTTATTGAGACATTATCTGGTGGTAATATCTTTATTATTCTATTCTTAGCAGCCTTTGTTTCATTAATCCTAGGAATGGGACTACCAACAACTGCTAACTATATTGTAATGGCATCATTAACTGCACCAGTAATTTTAATCCTTGCTCAAGATAATGGATTCTTAATTCCTGCTATTGCAGCACACTTATTTGTATTCTACTTTGGTATTCTAGCAGATGATACCCCACCTGTTGGTCTGGCCGCCTACGCAGCAGCTGGTATTGCTAAAGCAGATCCAATTAAGACAGGTATTCAAGGATTCAAATATGATATTAGAACAGCAATTTTACCGTTTATGTTCTTCTTCAACCCAGAGTTATTACTGATTTCAGGTGTTGATGCTATGAATCCAGCAGACCCTAAAGGGTGGATTTGGATTACGAATCCAGTTGAAATTATTATAATCTTTGTAACTGCATTTATTGGTATGGTTGCGTTCTCTTGTTTCACACAAGGATACTTTGTAACTAGAACTAATATTATTGAAAGATTTATTTTCTTAACAATAGTTCCATTTATGTTCTTACCAAAAATTATGGCTGAGTTCTTTAACTTACCAGATCATCATATATCTTATTTCATAGGTATGGGAATATTTGCATTAATTTTCTTTATGCAAAAAGCAAAAGGAAAAGCTGAGAAAGTTTCAACAGCTGAAGTAAACCTATAAAAAAAGGGAAGCTAGATTAGCTTCCCTTTTTTAATGTGTGGTAAAAGTAAAAACCTTTTATTTTACAAAAGGCTTTTCGATTATGTATCCATAACCTTTATGAGAGATGATAAAATCATCATCTTTAATTTTATCTTTTAATCTTTTCATCACTGTTCTAAATGCAGAATCATTTGTATTAATATCATTCCATACTTGCTCTTTAAAGCTCTCAACTGAAACTACCTCTCCTATATTAGAGATTAATACACCTAAAATATCTGCTTCTTTTTTAGATAGTTTTACAATGTTCTCTTCATTATATAACTTATCATTTGCAAGATTATATGTATATGTTTTATTGATAGTCACTAAATCTGTATTTGTTGAGCTATCTTTTTTGTCTTCTAATACTTCTTTTTTAGCTTTTTGAAGCATTTCCATCATATTATCGATATTTAATGGTTTTACAAAGTATCCAAGAACTCTTAAGTTGATTAACTTTAATAAATCCTCTTCATTTTTGTGTGCACTTACAATAATAAATCTTTGATCAGGAATGATTTTTAAAATCTCTTCAATCATATCCATACCATCTACGTTTGGCATTTTAAGATCTGTTAGAACTAAATCAAAAGTTTTATTTTCATCATAGTTTTGCTTTAATAAAGAAAAACCTTCTTGCCCATCATGAGCAACAACAACTTCATCAAAAATAGTATTTAAATAGAATGCCAAGGTCTTTCTTGCTACATCCTCATCTTCTACTAATAACACCCTTGTAATATAATCACTCATTCTTTTTATCCCTCTTATAAATCGATAATATTATAGCAAGTTTTTTATTAACCTCACAAAATAATAACAAATTCAACACCATCATTAGTGTTCGAAGCTTCTATTCTTCCCTTCATGTTCTTTTCAATAATAACTTTTGACATATATAAACCAATACCTGTACCTTGGTTTTCAAACTTAGTAGTGAAGTAAGGTTCAAACATTCTTTCAAGTACATTTTGCTCTATTGTTCCACAGTTATTTGAAATTTTAATATAGACTTTATCTTCTTTTTTTACTTCCATTTTTACTTTTGGTTTGAATTTTTCTATTTTCTTTTTTATTATTGCTGCATCAACTGCATTATTTAAAATGTTTACAACAACTTGTTCAAACTCATTTTCAAAACTCTCAATACTTACATCATCACCAACAATCTCTAAATCAACTCCATTTTGTTCGAACGATGTTGCTACAATTTTTGAACTTTGAGTTAATGACTCTTTTATATCAAACAGTCTTCTATCTTTTGTTGGTTGATAGAAGTTTCTAAAGTCATCAATAGTTTGAGACATATAATCAATTTGAAGTTTAGCACTTGCTACTGATTCATGTAAATCTTCTTTTGTAAAGTTAGAGAAGTTATCTCTAATAAAGTGAAGTAATAGGTTAATATTATTAAGAGGTTGTCTCCATTGGTGAGCAATATTTCCAAGCATTTCACCCATAGAAGCCATTTTATTTTGTTGAATTAAAATTCTATCTTTTTCAATATTTTTTTCAACCTCAATTGCAACTTGTTGTTTTAGCTCTTCTTCATTCATTTTGATTTTTGTAATATCATTTAAATATCCATAGAATGATATTACTTTTCCATAATCATCTTTTACTAAAATAGTTCTATTATAAACCCATTTGATATTTCCATCTTTATCAATTACCCTATGAATATTTGTAAATGAAGGTTTGTCTTCTTTAATAGCTTTTTTTATAATTGCTTTATGAACTTCAATATCATCTTTATGAATAAAGTCAAAATAAGATAGTTTAGACTCTATGAAATCCTCAACATCATAACCATAAGTTTCAATACTTTTAGATACAAATTTAACTGATAATTTTTCATCATTTTGCCATCTAAAGATAACTATTCTACCAAACTCCGTAAGCAACTCAACGTTTCTTAACTCTTTTGTTAGTGTCATTCTATTATCAATATCCATTGACATCATTAACATTCTATTTGTCTGTTCACTAACAAAGGCTTTACCTCTTACTAAAACCCACTTATAGTTGCCTTTTTTCTCTTTTAATCTATACTCACAAATAAAGTGTTCATTTTTGCCTGAAATATGTTCACTAAACTCTTTTAAAACTTTTTGTTTATCATCTTGATGAACTAGTGTTAACCACTCTTTGAAGTTTTGGATTTCATCTCTTTTATATCCAAACATCTCAAGCCATTTATTTGAAAAGAAAATTTTATTTGTATCAAGATTCACATCCCATAAACCATCATTAGACGCAATAATTGCAAGTTCATATCTATCTTTCCATTTAGATAATAAAAGGTTTTTTCTCTCTAATCTATGGTTGTATCTATTAAAAATAGTATTAATAAATCTACCAAAAAGATTTGCCGTTGTAATTAAAATAGTAGCAACAAATATAATAATAAAAATAGCTATTACAAGTCTATTTTCATGCTCTATCTTAATCTGTTTTATTTCATCTTTTAAGAAGTTATTTTTAACAATGATTTTATAGTTATATTTTGGAAAAGTATAAACATAGTCACTATTATCAAGTAAATCAAATCTATTTATATCTTTTACTAAAATAGATTTACCTTCTCCATTATAGTTATAAACCATTTTTTCGTTTATATCATAAAATACAAAGTGAGCATTATCTTCAAGATTACTTGCATTCTCTAAAGATTCAACAATAGCTTGTTTTGTTAAAGCTTTCATATCATCAACTTGAGAGAAAGCCCCTAGCATTAAACCTTTGAAATCTACAAATTTAAAGTATGATAATCTCACTTCTCTTTTTTTATTATCAATCCAATAGGTCATATTATCATTACTATTGTATTGAATATATTTAAGCATAAAGTGATTAAATTTTTTTGTATTAATTTTAGAGTTTGTTTGTTTTCGCAGATAACTAATTATGGATTTACCATAAAGCACTTTATAAGATATTGCATCAAAAAGCATAAAGTCTATACCTTTTGTTTTTTCCATTATGTACATATAGTTTCTAAGCATATCTACATCTAAAGCTTCATTTCTTAAGGCAAATGATTTTACATAACCTTGAAGTTCATAAACATATTTTATTAAATCATTTTCAACAGAATCAATTCGTTCACTTCTTTTAATATTAACTGTTTCAATATAGTTTTTTAAGATATTTTGATTATAAAAACTCTCACTTTGAATAAGAAGTTTTACCCTATTACCCTCTTGATATTTAAAGAAAAGGTATACAACTATTGAAGATAGTATTGCTAGTAAGATTACAAAAATTAAAGGAGTATAAACTATTTGATTTTTTATATCCAAAAGATTATAAAATTTCTTTTTCTTCATCCACATAAAAAATCATCCTTTATATTAATACTTTATTTTTGCTAAATACAATCCATTTGCAGGAGCTGGTGTTTTAAACACTCTTTTTCTCATAGATAACTGCTCTTTTAAATCTAAAATGCTAAGTTTACCATCATTAATTTTAAGTAAAAACCCTACCATTAATCTAATTTGAGATCTTAAGTAAGAGTTAGCCGTAAATTTAAAAACATAAACATCTTTATGTTTATAAACAGATGCATCAAAAACTTCTCTTACAGTATTTTCTTTATCACTTCCTAATTTATGGAAATACTCAAAATCATGTTTTCCGATAAACTCTTTTATTGCTTCATTTAAAAGCTCTTCATTTATATTTTTCACATATGTAACAAATTTATCATTAAAAGGAGTTGTTTGTTTTGTTGTGATTACATATCTATAAACTCTATATTTCGCATGAAATCTAGAGTGAAATTCATCATGAACTCTATTTATATGATTTACTTTTATAGAAGAAGGAAGATGTTTATTCATCACATCTTTTAGCTTTTCAAAATTATTCCAAAAAGAAGGAAGAATACAGTTAAAAACTTGTCCCGTTGCATGAACATCTCTATCTGTTCTTCCTGATAAAACTATATTTGTTTCAATGTTTAGCTTTTTAAAAACTCTTAAAAGAGCATCTTCAACTGTTAAACCATTTGGTTGTCTTTGTGAGCCTTGAAAAACAGAACCATCGTAAGAGATGTTAAACTTGACATTCATTTATATTAATACTCTTTTTTAACAGTTCTTGTGTAAATAAAATATGTACCTGCAATCCAAATAATAGGCACTAAATAAAGTGTATGAAGTAATAGCTCTTTTCCTAAGGATTTAGCTAAAATATAAAACAGAACAACTGAAACTAAAGAGTATGCCACTGCTCTATTTTTTTCATATCTAGGATTAAAATATCCAAATGTAATCACTAAAAATAGTGATAACAGAGGAAATAAAGAAGTTAAAATAAAAAATGTTAAATCATCAATATCTCTATTTTGAGAGATTCTATCTTTCCAATAATTTATTGTTGTTGTAAATGCACCCATTCTACTATCAGCAATAGAGTCATTAATATACATTGATTCAAAGTTGATTTGATTTATCTCTTTTTCATCAACAAAAAAAGCTTTACCATTATCAAGTTTAAAGGACAAGTCTCCCTTATCATTATTTAAAACAGCAGAATTACTTAGGATAAATTGATCTTTTCCATTATCTGTTTTAAATAGTTTGATTTGATTGTAAACTTTATCATCTCTATCTTGGATATAAATAAGCCAATCACCAAACTTTTGACCAAATTCTGAGGCTTTAATATTGAAATTTGCCTCTTTTTTCTTTATATCTAAAAACTGTTTTGTTAAAAACTTAGTTTTAGGAATAAGTCCTACTGATACAACTAAAAGTGCCGCTGATACAACTAAAGTTAAAGGTAAAAAAATCTTAAGAACCTTTACAGGGTTTAATCCAAAAGATGTAATAACTGTAAGTTCATACTCACTTGCTAATTTTGATAAAGTAATTACTAGTGAAATAAAAAATGATATAGGCATAGTATAAAAAACAATTTGAGGAACAACATAAGAATATAATTGGAATAACTCAAAAAAGTTAATTGTAATAATTGATGTTAGCGATGCAATTTTTACTAAAAATACTACGGATGTAATAAAATACAATCCTAAAAAAATTGGGAAAAATGTAATTGCTAATTGAGAATATAAATAGTGTTTTAATTTCAATAAATAACCTTTAAAAAATCTTCTAATTTAAAAAAATATTCAAATAGCATTCCCATTACTAAATATGGAATAAATGGTGTTTGAATATCTTTTTTTACAATATTTGAATAAATAGATGGTATTATAGCGAAAATTGCCGATAAAAATACAGCAATTAAAGCTCCCTTTACTCCAAGCATTACAGCCATTAGTGCAATAATTGGAATATCTCCCTCACCTAAGGCCTCTTGTGTTCGTAAACTTTCATCTTTCATTAGCTTTGATTTTATATTTTGAATATAAAAAGTTAATACAAAATTTAAAAGTACAAATGCTCCTGCAAATAAAAATGCATTTCTAAATGAGTCTATTACATTTTCTTGTGTTGCAAAAAATGAGACAACAAATGCAATCAGTAAAAGATAATCAGGTACAGCTTTATATGCAAAGTCTATAAAAGATAAAGTAATAAGAGTATAAATAAGAATTAGTGTAAAAAGCAACTCTAATGATAAGCCTAATTTTAAATACAATGCAAATGTTAAAACAGCAGATATTAATTCAACTATTAAATAAGTCATAGGTATTTTTGTCTTACAATAAGCACATTTACCATTTAAAAATATATATGAAAATATAGGGATATTGTAATACCAAGTAATAGTAGTATTACATGAAGGGCAGTGACTTCTTGGAGTCACTATAGATTCACCTTTTGGAAGTCTTGAAATTAGTACATTTAAAAATGACCCAAAAACAGCACCAAAAATAAAACTAAATACCTCCAAATCTTCTCTCTCGATTAGTGAAATCACTAATTATATCATCAAGTTCACTTGGGTTAAAATCAGGCCAATATGTTTGTGTAAAAAACATCTCAGCATATGCATTTTGCCATAAAAGATAATTTGAAAGTCTAACTTCTCCACTTGTTCTAATCATAATATCAACATCTGGCATTCCAGCTGTATCAAGGCATGATTCAAGACTTTCTTCACTTACTTCTAGATTTTGTTCATTTAGTTTTTTTACAGCTCTTACAATTTCATCTTTTGAACCATAATTTAAAGCAAGAACTTGAGTAAGTCCAGTACATTTTGATGTTTTTTCTTCAACATCTTTTATAGTTTTTTGCAGAGTTTTTGAAAACTTTGAAATATCTCCAATAGCTTTAAACTTTACATTATTTTGTAAATATACTGGTAACTCTTTTTTAAAGTATCTATCAAGAAGCTTCATTAAAAACTCAACTTCTAGTTTTGGTCTATTCCAGTTTTCAGTTGAAAATGCATATAAAGTAAGATATTTTATACCTATGTTAGAGCAGTAAGTAGTAATATCTCTTACTACTTTAGCACCTTCTTCATGCCCTGCTGTTCTTTTAAGATTTCTCTCTTTTGCCCATCTACCATTACCATCCATAATAATAGCAATATGTTTTGGCATAGTTTGATTATTCATTTTCTTTAAACTCATCTTGAAGTTTATGTAAAATACCTAATGATACATCAAGTTTTTCACCTTTAAATGCATAAGAGTTGTCTTTTAGAATCAATTCTATTTCATTTGTATTCGAACCAAAGTTGTTTTCACTTCCTAAGATATTTAAACATACTGCATCCAAATTCTTTTTTGTAAGCATTGAAGAAGCAGAATTAAGGGCTGTAACTTCATCCATCTCAGCTTTAAATCCAATAGAGTAAATTTCAGACTTATCAAGTGAACTTAAAATATCAATATTTTGTTTTAATTCTAAAGACCATGCATCACCAATCATTTCCTTTTTCATTTTCCCATCTTGCGGGAAAGAAGGAATATAATCACTAACTGCTGCAACCATAAATAAATATGGTGTTTTTTGAATTAGTTCTGGTCTTGATTCATCCATTAAAGTAGCTTTTGTTAGAACACCTTTTTTAGCAACTCTTACAGAATCAACTAGGTATTCATACATCTCTTTTGAACTCTCTACTGGTATTACATGAATATCTTTTGGTAAGTTCTCATGTCCACGTGAGCTAACAAGACAAACTTCTGCACCTTTTAAATAAAGCGCTAAGGCTAATGAACTTGCCATTTTTCCAGAAGAGAAGTTTGAAATATATCTTACATCATCAATTCTCTCTAATGTTCCACCACCACTTAGTACAACTTTTCTATTTACCCAATACTCTTCTTTTAAAAGCTCTCTAGCTGTTGCGTAAAAAATCTCTTCAGGATCAGCCATAGCGCCATCACCAACATCTTTACAAACAAGCTCTTTTGTTTGAGATTCTATAATCTCAAAATTACAAAGTTTAAGCATTTTTAGACTTGCTTGAGTAATTGGATTTCTTAGCATATTAGTATTAGCTGCTGGTGCTAATATTTTCATTCTTGGGTATGCAAGTGCTGTTTGAGTTAGAAGATTATCTCCTAAACCATTTGATAATTTATTAATTGTATTCGCACTACATGGAGCAATTACAAAAATATCAGACCATTTACCAATATCAATATGGTTATAATCTTGTGTTTTATCCCAGTTTTCATTTGATTCTTCAAGTACTTTACTTTGAGAAATTGCTTCAAATGTAATTGGGTTTATAAATTTTTTGGCACCATCAGTCATTATAACTCTAACTTTAGCACCTGCTTTTATATATAGTCTAATTAATTCTAAGGCTTTATATATTGCAATTGACCCAGTCACTGCAACTAATATTTTTTTATCTTTTAATAACATCTTCTCTTCTTATTTATTTTCAAAATGTTTAAAGAAATACCCCTCTACTGCTCTTTTTTTAGCTCTTGTAGTATATAGTTGTCCTTCTTTAACATCAGAAGTTACAGTTGAACCAGCACCTATCATTGTATTATCTTCAAGTGTTACTGGAGCTACTAGTTGTGTATCTGAACCAACAAATACATTTTTACCAATAATTGTTTTATATTTTGAAATTCCATCATAATTACATGTAATTGTTCCACAACCAATATTTGTACCTTCATCAATTTCACAATCACCTAAGTAAGTTAAGTGACCTGCTTTTACACCATTTAACTTAGCTTTTTTTGTCTCAACAAAATTTCCAATGTGAGTTTTGTTAAGTTCACTTCCTGGTCTTACTCTTGCCATTGGTCCTGCATCAGAATCAATTAATACTGAATCTTCTACAACTGTATTCGTTTTGATATGAGAGTTTACAATTTTAGAGTTTCCTAATAGTGTCACACCATTTTCTAAAATAGATTCCCCTTCAATTTCAACTCCCTCTTCAATATAAATAGTATCAGGAAGTCTCATAATAACACCAGCTTTTAAGAACTCTTTTTTAATTCTATTTTGGTGAATTACTTCTGCATCTGCTAATTCAACTTTTGAATTTACACCTTTGAAGTTCTCTTCATTTACTGTAAGAGGTTTTAATACTAAGTTTTGATTAATAGCCATTTCTACTAAATCAGTGATATAATACTCTGCTTGAGCATTATCATTTGATAGCTTTGGTAAGTTTTCAAGTAAAAACTTTGTATCAAACTGATAAATACCTGCATTTGCTGTAGTTACTGCTAACTCTTCCTCATTTGCATCTTTTTGTTCAACAATTTTTTTAACAGATCCATCTTCAACAATAACTCTTCCATATCCATCAGCACTTTCTAGTTCTAATACAGACATAACAATTGTTGCATCAATATCAAATTTCTTAAGCTCTTCTGATTGGATAAGTGGCATATCTCCATTTAAAACTAAAACTTGCCCATACTTTGGAGTAATACCCATTACAGCTCCACCCGTTCCTGGATAGTTTGCATGGTCTTGAATTACAAAATTAATATTTTCAAAATACTTTTCCATTTCAGCTTGTACTCTAGGGGCTTGATGATAAAGTACAACTGTAATATCATCACTTAATTTTAGTGCTTCTTTGATTGAGTAATATAACATTGGTTTACCAGAGATTTTATGTAAAACCTTTGGAGTTGTTGATTTCATTCTTGT
>Ga0209379_10001332_pt1 | contig 16562 bp, 13 predicted proteins | sample tdDd001_FD_187124 | JGI IMG/M metagenome (GOLD analysis project Ga0209379, IMG submission 187124) | Marine sediment microbial communities from the Atlantic coast under amendment with organic carbon and nitrate - tdDd00.1 (SPAdes)... | ecosystem: Environmental > Aquatic > Marine > Coastal >...
GTTTCAAACATCTGAACAACGTCAAATAAGTCTGATTGTATATTGCCAGTGATAACACCAAAGCCCCAAGCAATATCGGCGTCACAAACTCTGCGGAAAATACAAAATGTGAAACGGCAATAGCCAGAATTTGGACAACACTCAATATGATCATGGGCCTCAACTCTAGAATCAACACATCTCGTAGATTAAACGTGCTTGCACTCCAGAAAAACAGATTCACTGTAAATGATTTAGCTTCTACATCCTTGTCCATCATCTTGGCAGTTCTGATGTACAGATACTGTCTGATGTACCTTAAGACAAACACAATGATCATGCACTCATATACAAATAGAACACCACCTGCATTCAGCGACTTAATCCGGTCCCAAAAAAGTATGAAAAACAATGCATAGGCAAAGAACCAAGACCATACTTTATATGATTTCCTAATAATGTACTCTTCCATTAGTTTCATGACTACCTCCTTGATCTATTTGTTCTATATATACCCCTAATCCTCTATGCAACACAGTTGCATGAGTTTAGTTTAAAGATATTTAATGCAAAAAAATTGCACGATTCTTCCAGTGTAATCACTACATGTCAGGTAATACAAAACAAAAACTCCCAGATATAATCCAGGAGTTCCAAACAACTCAGATAATTTCATAGTCAATTATCTCATAGACATCAATGTGTCACTAGTTACTTTAATAGCGTGATTCATTAATATCAGAGTGGTGATATGGCACAGTCATAATAAATGTTGTGCCATCATTTTCACTTATATTCTATTGAATCGTATAGAAATGTGTTATTTGCCTTATAATAAAAACACTTGATCAATCTGCATAGTCGCATTTCTTAGATAAATTAATAATTTCATCCTCCATTAAACAGTTGATAGTTATAACACACCTAATTCTTTATGTGCTCCAACCACTCAGCAATCAAAACTTCACCTTCTTTATCATAAAAGAACACAAAACTCTGCTTCTCATCATAAGTATTCTGTGCATAAAATTCTTTAAATAGGTCTAGACCATATTCATCAATAAGATACTGTACAAAAGAAGCGCCCAGAGGATATCCCTTATCATTTTCCCAGAAATTATCTCCTAATAAATCTAACTTGGAACCTTGCTCTTTTATAATCTCTGACGCTAAAACATGACAATCACTACCACCAGAATCTAAAAACACAGCAAATCCTTCTTCAATCAAAGATGATTCTATTGTATTGCTATTGTTTAATTTAGCTGAGATACAATGTGCTAATTCATGGCCATAGCTTTGTGTGTCAAGAGTATATATCTGACCTTCACTGCCTAATGCAAATCCCAATTGAATGCCATATTGAGCACCGTGATCTTGTGAATTAAAAACAAAAATTTTAATATCATCGTATGTCCACTCGACATCTAGATAATTCGTTATGTAATCAAAAGCTTCTATTCTATGTTCTGTCCATTCATCTACTGTATCCAATATATTGCTATCATCAGGATAATACACTGTAATATTTTCTGAACTATATTGATTCCAACTATCAAAGCTCATTTCTTCAAAACTCTTGAATTTAATAGCCTCAACAATCTGTTTACTAAGAGCTTTCAGCTCATCATATTCACCCGTTTTATCACAAAATGTTAACTGGAATAAAACACCATGCTTTTTTGCAAGGTACCATACTCGTGTCTCACTCTCAATAAAATACCATTTAGTACCATCAATAAGACTCTCTTCAGCTCCGTGACTTCCAATAAGATTATCTAACGTGTCCTCATGAAAGTATTCTTGTATGTCAAATTCTATTTGATTTTCCTGTTGAGAAAACAAATTTTTATGAGCCACTAATACTTGTTCAAATTCAGAAGGATAATTCAACGAGTAATAAACATTGGAATATGATTTAGTTTGGTCAATTTCTTCTCCAGATGTTGTACAGCCCGTTAGAGCTATACTGCATATCAATAAAAAAATAGTTAGTAGTATTTTATTTTGTCTTTTCATAATTAGTCTCCTACATTTACATTATTGTTTTTCCATCTTCGGTAAAATGTCTTTCCAGATTGCGTCCAAAATATCTTTGTGATTCGTTTCATTGTGAGCAGTAACGGTTATAACAGCACTGTAGTCCTTTAAAATCACACTCATTTGACCATACATGCCATCCGCTCTATAAGTGTTATCCGGTGTACACTTCCACACCTGGTAACCGTATCCCCCTTGAGTTTCAACATGATTTTTTATCGTGGTATCAATCCAATTCGAATGCATACTCTTTACATAATCAGCCGGTATGACTTGATTATCTTTGTAGATCCCTTTCTGAAGTAGGGTGATACCTAGACGTGAAAACTCTTCGGTGGTCAGGAACAAACCTCCTGAGCATGACGTATGTCCAAGTTGACAAGTATGCCACTGCGGATTGATAATCTCCAGTTTCTCGAATAAACGTGGTTTCAAGTAATCCAGCATTGTTTCGCCCGTCACTTTTTCTACAACACGTCCCAACATGTAGGTACATAGATCTTCATAGAAAAAGTTTGAACCTGCTTCGTTTTTCATCTCTGTAATAAAGAATAGCTCGGCTCTATCTTTTGAGTTGTACTGACTGAAATCTTCATGTGTATGTCCCGAACTCATTTGCAGTAAATGTTTAATGGTTATTTTTTCAGAACCTGAAGAAGCTATACCTTTATATTCTGGAAAGAAGTCCAGTATACAGTCCGAAAGGTTAAAGCGACCTTCACCTACTGCAATCCCTATGCCAACTGAAACAAATGTTTTCGATGCAGAATAGAGATTTTCTCTATCGTTACTACGGAAGCGATGTTCCGTTAGCGTTTTTCCATTTTGATATATATGTATGCCATAAACACCCAGACTGTCTCCAATTACAGAGTGGTTGAAATCTTTTAGTAAATCCATATATGCACCTCCATCGTGCCAATTATTTTAGTATACTTCACTTCTTTTATTATTGTATTCACGTTTTAGTATTGAGTGTATTTCTAGATCAACAAAGTTACTATGCTCAAATTCATAGTCTCTTAATATGCCTTCTTTTGTGAAATTATTTTTTTTAAGTAAGGCAATACAAGCTTTATTTCTAATATCAACCAAAGCTTCAACTCGGTTGTAGTTTTTGTCTAAAAAAGCAAAATCCAAAACAGCTTGGACACAACTACTCATAATACCTTGACCCCAAAACTTCTTATCAAGTTTGTATCCAATCTCACCTTTTCTATGCTTTGAGTCATAATTATGAATACCAATATCTCCAATATATTCTCCAGTGAGTACATCTTCAATAACCCATCTACCTGCATTATTTTCAAACAATTCATTAAACCAGTTTACTTCAGATAATGCATAATCATAACTGATTTCTGATTCACCATAATATAACATGACATCTGTATCATTTAACAACCGTAGGATTCCGTTTGCATCTTCTTTTTTTGCTCTTCTAAGTCTTATTTTCTCATTTTCAAGTATTAAATCGTACATTGTTAACTCCTTCAACTGAATAAATCTCGATAAATTGTTTATTATTGAATGTCACATCCAATAGTATTACGTACAATTAAAATTACCATGAAATTTACCCTGATACTATGTTTACTTTAAATTCAATTGAAGTTCACTTATCTCTGTGTTCAAACAAGAAAAAGTCCTGAATCATATTTATGACACAGGACCTTATATGCTTTATAAACTCAATGAGATTACTACTTTAGTTTAACTGAAATCCTAAATTTGAACGAACTCCCCAAGCAACCCATGGTGCTTCTATTTATTCTTCAATAAGTTTCATTACAATGTCAACACACATTTCTTTTGTCTCTAAGTTCATATGTGGCATTTCAATCTCCTGTTCTGGTGCAAATCCACTCCAATAAGATGGTACTTGATGTGTAAAACCACATGTTGAACATTTATAAAATACACTTTCCATAAAACCCTCCTTCTATAACCCTTTAATTATTATATCATGCCCTTTATAAGTTGCAAGCAACACAAACTATCTCTATCACTAAGAATATCATCTATTTTCGTTTTGGTTTACCCATTTGCATCTGAATGATTTCTGTTATGAGCTCTCCATTAACGATTACCTCACCACCATTTAATTCAGCTATACCATCTGAGTCAAAAGCTGAATTTGCTTCAACGTTTATTGTACCACCGTTAATATAAATATTACCATTAGAATCAAATCCATCAGTATCACCACTGGCCATCTTTACATTGATAAGACCGTCATTCACTTCTATGATGACATCACCATTCGTTTTATTGGTTGCATTAATACCATCATCAGTTGCATATATAGAGATGTCCCCTCCATTTATTTGAAGATAAGTGCCTTCAATGCCTTCAGAACATGTGATTATATCGATGGTTCCACCGTCAATTTGAACCATACTATCACCATAGATTGCATCATCAGTAGCAGTGATGGTAAAGTTCCCATTTTTAATATATAGATAACCTAGACTATCATCCTCGTCATTTTCACTATGAAGTGCATCTTTATTTGTAACAATTGTGAAGTCACCATCATAAATCCGAATCGAATCATTTGCCTCTATCGCATCTCCGGATGTTGTAATCGTATAAAAGCCACCAGTTATTTTAAGATCATCCTTCGAAGTGATACCATTGCCATCATTTGAAATAATTTCGAGTGTTCCAGTTCCATTTAAAACTAAGTCTGATTTAGAGAAAACAACTGAATCCCAATTGGTTTCTCCATCAGAATTGAACTCACCTAAAACCTCCATATAGTTTTGACTATCAGTAGAAGTAATAAAAACTTTATCTGCTGACTTTACATATATTGCTGGGGATTCTTCATTGATAATACTAACTGTATCTAAAACAAGTTGGACTTTGGCTTCATCATCTGCTTCAACGATAACAGTCACCTCTTCAACCAACCCACTTAAAACATAAATACCTTCTTCCTCAATAATCACATCTTCATAACTCATTAATTCAATAAGTTTTCCGTCTTTCAGATCTACCGTTTGTTCTAAATCTCTGCTTGTAAATAGTACTGAAGTATCAAGTAGCGAGTTCTCATCTACAACGATATTGGTTGACTGTTCATTTGTATCCATAACAGTATCTGAGGCTTGAACAATTGTTAAATTCTCATTGTCTCCTTGTACTGTCGTACACCCCACAAGTAAGATAACTACTAATATCATCGCAGCAACTGTTTTTGTGTTTTTTAATTTCATGATTACTCTCCTTTAAACACTATTAAGTCATACTGTTGATTTTCATTCAGTATATTTATTTGTTTATATTCAAATTCTATAACCAGAACCTTAAACCAACCTTAATAATTTTTGTATCACTATAAATAATTACATCACTAAAATATTTATAACCAACAAAGAAATAACCAACATTTGATGAAATGAAATTACCAATCTACTTTGACAGATTTTAGATAAGAATCTTTTTTTAAAAGTTTACTAGAAAAGTAAATGTCCCACTTGTGGAGTCACTGTGAATAGTGTACAGTATTGAAGGAGAAAAGAGGTTCTATGAAAAAGTTAAGTTTAATCAAGATTTCAACACCCATTTTTTTTGAGATACTGTTATTCATGTTATTGGGTGTAGCAGATACATTTATGTTAAGTCACTATGGTACTTTGGAGATGTCAAAAATGGCTGTTGATGCGGTTGGTATGAGTAATCAAATCATCAACAACGTAAATATATTATTTGCTTTTATATCTGCTGGAACAGCAGTGTTAATTGCTCAAAATATTGGTGCAAACAACAAACGAGAAATCAAACGTGTTTCTAGTGTATCGTTAGGCATGAATTTAATCATTGGTACAGTGTTCAGTCTTTTGTTGATATGGCAAGGTAAAACCTTACTTTCACTATTAGGTTTAGAAGGCGAACGATTGATATTGGCTTCAAAATACATCAACATTGTTGGTGGATTTATTATGATTCAAGCACTTTTAAATACAGTAACTGCAATCATTCGTAGTCATGGCGATACCCACGTAACGCTAAAGGTGACAATTGGTATGAACATCATGAACGTTATTGGAGATGCTATATTCATTTATGGTCTTTTTGGTGCTCCTACTTTAGGCGTCACAGGAGTTGCAATTGCAACAACCGCAAGTCGCTTTGTAGCGCTTTGTGTTTTGTTGATTATCCTATTTAAAAATTATATCGAATTATCTGATTTGAAATTATTGTTCTTGAAGCCAATAGAAGAAGTCAAAATGTTATTGAAAATCGGAGTTCCTGCAGCCATGGAAAACTTGTCATATAGTGTTTCACAGACCGTTATAGCTTCACTCATCATTACAAACTTACCAGAAATAGCATTTACTACTCGTATATATGCTTTCCAAATTTCATGGTTCATGTTGTTATTTGGTGCAGCTGTTGGACAAGGTACTCAAATAATGATTGGTCAATATGCTGGAGCAGGTGAATTTGAAAAGGCATACAAGGTTTGTTTAAAAAACTTCAGAATTGCAATTTCTATGACCATACCACTAAGCATTGGATTGTATATCTTTGGCGGAAAACTGATTGGTCTATATACAACAGATCCAAACATAATAAAATTGGGCGCTGCTGTATTGATTGTCGATGCAATATTAGAGCCTGGTAGAACTTCCAACTTGGTCATTATCAATGGCTTAAGAGGTGCTGGTGATGTTTTATTTCCAGTCATCATTGGTATGATATTTATGTGGGGATTTGCAGTTGGCTTAGGTTATTTCTTAGCTGTAACAATGGATATGGGATTAATCGGTTTCTGGATTGGTATGGCTTTCGATGAATGGCTTCGTGGCTTAGTAATGCTTCTTAGATGGAAAAGTGGCATCTGGAAAACAAAAGTTATGGTCAAAAAAATTACAGAAAAAGTTGCTTAGGATTTCTTTATGAAATCCTTTTTTTTATCTTACTTCTGATGGTTTTTCATCATCTTGTTAATCTAGACATAACAAACTTAAAAAAGTTCAAAAAAAAATAATGTTGGATAGTTTAACATCTCAACATTATTAATGTTTTATTTTATGAAATTAATTCAGTTCTGTAATCTCTACCTTTGTTGCCACATATAGATTCACAAGTGACATGGCTGCTGCTATAAAGAATATATACTGTGGTCCAATTGTATCCCATATCATACCTGCCAGTATCGCACAAGATATTGAAACCACATGATCCAGTGATAATCCAAGCGATAATGTCGGTGTTAAATCTGTCGGTTTTACTAAAATAGATTTTAAGTAAAGCGTTCTTATCATACCCATTTGATTGGACATCTTATCTACTATAAAGAGGATATATGCCATCAATACAGGCAGTCCTGTCACTGGAATATGACTAGCCTTAAATAAGGCTGACAATATACCGTATAGAATATAAACACCAATAAAGGATAAAGCATCTGCATACAGTAACTTCTTAACACCAAATCTATCAATCCATTTACCCAAAGCTGGAATAAAGAAGATACCCACTAATGAGCCTATAATACTTAATACCGAAAGTGTATCAACTTTCTTATTTAATAGTTCAATTAACACCCACGGACCATAAACCAACATGATCTGTTTTTGTACACCATACATAACGGTTAACACATAATAAAACTTGTATTCTTTTCTGAATATAAACTTGACGCGTTTATCTGAGACGATTTTATGATCAACCATTTTTGACAATATCGAATACAAGAAGAAAACAACACTCATCACAATAGCCGCTACAACAAACACCCATTTGATATCAGATTCAAATGAAAACAGTCCGCCTCTATACCCTATAAATACCACCAATCCAGCAATCATTGTAAAACCGGTGTAAACACCCTTATACTGCCCCATTCTTTTACCGATGTTGCCTTTTTTAATCAAGTCCATACCAATGGCATCTCTAAGAGGCATCGCCATATGCGACCCCATAGAATGGATAAATATAAAGATCAGCATCACATTATAATTAGGTGTAAATAAACCCAAGGCCAAAACACCAATAATACCTAAAACATTGGCAAACATCGCTATCTTAATATCTGAAAAACCCGCGATTAAAGCGATCACAAATATCGTTAGAACGCCTGGTAACTCTCTTGGAAATTCTATGAATCCTCTTTGTTCTGCAGTTACTTGATACACATCTTTAAAATAATTTGATAAGACACCACCACTTAATCCAGCTCCTAAAGCGGATAAGGCAATAATCAGGAAATATATTTTTAAAGTTGGGCTCATGCTTTTAATTTTTTTTACCATATCCACCTCACATTATTTCTATACCCTAACTATTATATCATGTCCACTTTCATATACAATCTTTAGTTAATAATAATTAAATAATTTCTAAAAGCTTGAAATCGTTCATTATTCTAAATACAATGATTTAGAGGTGATAATTATGAAAATAGGTTTGGTATTAGAAGGTGGCGGTTTTAGAGGTGTTTTTGTTGAAGGCATCACCAACTGGCTACTAGAACAACAAATAGAGTTACCATACGTCATTGGTGTTTCTATGGGTGCTATTAATGGCACCAATTACTTAGCAAAACAGAATAAAAGAAATATAGAAATTATTGAACAGTTTATTAATGATCCAAGATATATCAGTAAAAGAAATCTCATCACAAAAGGTGGTTTATTTGGCATGGACTTTATCTTTAATGATATTGCACATATCCACCATCCCTTCGATTTCAAAGCATTTGAGGAAAGTACTCAAGAATTAGTCATTGGGGCTATGAACTGCGAAACTGGTCGAACAACTTATATAAAGAAATCTGAGAGCACATCAGAGGATATGATGGTTGCACTTCGAGCTTCTGCTAGTCTTCCATTCGTTTCTCAGCAAGTTGGTATTCAAGATATACCCCATCTAGATGGTGGCATCTCGGATCCCATACCTGTAAGAAAAGCGTTTGAAGATGGCTGTGATAAGGTGATTGTTGTACTTACAAGAGATGAAAACTATGTAAAAGAACAGTTTAGAGGTGCTTCTATTTCAAAAGTTTTTTATAGAAAACATCCTAAAGTGCTTACTTCTTTACAATCAAGACATTACATCTATACAGAAACTCAGCATCATTTAAAAACTCTAGAAGCAGAAGGAAAGGCGTTGGTGATTAGACCCAATTCGCCACTGGATGTATCAAGAACAGAAAAAGAATTCACAAAAGTCTACAAAGCATATACAGAAGGTTATCAGACTGCAGAAGAAATGAAAGAAGACATCATCAATTTCATAAAAGCGTAATAACCTATGATCTGATTAAAGAAGGGATAGTTATGATACTGACTAAAAAACAAGCTCGGAGAGTTATCTTATGTCATCTAAACCTACTACAGGGTAAAACCTTAAAAGGAAAAGATGGGATAATGTCTTATGTAAAAAAGGTGGGATGTCTTCAATTTGATCCTTTAAATATCATTGCGATGAATCCACATTTGGTATTACAGTCACGTATTAAAAATTACAAACCCGAAATGTTATGGGATTTACTCTACAAGGATAGAAAGTTAATGGATGGTTGGGATAAAAATATGGCCATTTATCCTATAGAGGACAGACCTTATTTTAAAAGATATTTTGATTCAGCCATAGAAACACATACATGGCGTGATAAGGATATCTTAGATCATGTGCCAATTATAAGAAAAGAAATTGAACAGGTCGGTCCAGTGACATCAAAAGATCTGTCTGTTAACCATAAGGTTGATTGGTCATGGGCGCCAACTTCCGCTTCCAGAGCGGTTTTAGATTTAATGTTCTTTACTGGTGAATTGATTATATACAATAAACTGGGTAGCAGAAAAGTTTATGATTTTTCACAAAATCATTTAACTGAAGAACTCTTGAATCAAGAAGATCCAAATCCATCAGATGAAGCTTACTATAAATGGGGTGTTCTGAGACGCATCAATTCTATTGGTTTGATGTGGGATAAAGGTAGCGAAGCATGGTTAGGTATTAGAAAGATGAAAAGTAAAGATAGACAAACAGCCTTTTCATCTCTTTATCAAGAAGGCATCTTAGAAAAGTTTGAAGTTGAAGGCATTCCATACAACTTCTATATGGATAAAAACTATTTACCATTACTTGATGAAATCAATAAGAAATACCATAAGAAGGTTTCCTTTATAGCAGCACTGGATAACTTCATTTGGGATAGAAAACTTATCAGCGCCTTATTCGACTTTGACTATAAATGGGAAGTCTATACCCCAGAAAAAGAAAGGCGTTTCGGCTATTATGTATTACCGGTATTATTCGGTGATGAATTTATCGGACGAATAGAACCTGTATTTGATAAGAAAAACAAAATCCTTACAATTAGAGGCTTGTGGTTGACTAAACAACCTGATAAAGCATTCAAAAAAGCTCTTTTGGAATTTATGAATTTCCTTGGTGCAACTGAATTGACTTATGGTGACAAAACACCTGAAACACTTCATTGGTTACAAGAGATCATGTAAAAACTAATTTTGCATACATTTACTCCCCCTACAACAACAAACTGTTATAGGGGGAGTTTATTATAATATAATCTTGATTTTTTAACTCATATCAAATCATTGATAACCTGATTAACCATTAATTTATTCAGTAATCATCATTGTTTTAATCAATACTAATCCCTTCTTGATGATGAATCAATTTCTTAAATTCCTGTCGATTTGTCACTGTTGTCTTTCTTAGTATATTTTGGACATGTTTTTTTACTGTTGATTCAGCTATAAAAAGTTTTGCTGCAATCTCTTTATTGGTTTTATCATTCAACACTTCCAGTGCAATCGCAACTTCTCTAATAGAAAGACCATACTTTTCCTGTAATAAAATTTTATGATCCGTAGATCCAGAACTTTTATCACGTGTTAGATCATAGTATATGTATCCCAAAATATAAAATAGAATCCCATAAAGTATGGGTTGCAATGGCACGATGAAATTGATAATACTTGATTTGGATAACTCTTGTAGAAATAAAAGTGATGTTGCAAAAATACTTGTTAAAGCCACTTGATATGCAAATAGTATTCTAAAGTCAGATTCACTTTTTTTATAAGAAGTCGTAGTAAGCAAAATGATACATAACAACATCACAAACATAATCTTAATATCAAATATTTCAAATACATTAAAATCAACAATCCACAGAATAAGAAATAAAAAAATACCAATAATAATACAATTTATTAAATGTTTTTTCATAACAAATACCCGGTTGTCATTTGGACTCCTCCTCTTTATCAAGGATCAATGATTTTATTCTGTAACTTATTGGTATCATCAAGAGAATTGCTGTAATGCTATAAAACAATGTAATCAAACTCACTGAAATTAATGGTAAAAAATTGTTAGGCCTATAATCACCTTGTAAAATCCCAATAAATCCAATTATAGTTCCATACAAACCTGAAAATATCAGTAAAACTTGAAATGCCTTTATCGCCAGTAATGATTTCTTCAACTCGTATATTTCATAAAGATTCTCTTTTGAATAAGCAATTTTTATTGCTCTTCTAAAGTCATTCCAAAGACCAGTTATACCAAAGAGCGGTATGGAAATTCCAAATACGACTATAAATGAAGGAATATCGAAGAGGTAGAATATACCTCCCCAAAATATAGTAATAAGCATCACACTAAATGTTAGAAACAACGCAATTAAATACATCTAAAGCCTCCTATCATAAACATTCACTCCGAGATTTATTGCATAAATATTTTTGTGTTTTTTAAATTCTCTAAAGGTGTCAAATCATCAATGTTATTACCACCTAAATTAATCCATTCAAGTTGAATCAATTGTTGCAGTGCTTCTACACTTTTTATCTCGTTCAATCTCAAGTCCAATTCCTTAAGTTTGGTAAGTGATTTTAAAACATTGATATCGGTAATTTGGTTTTTCTCTAAGAACAGTAATTCTAAATTAATTAGATTACCAAGAGAAGTAATCTCTTCAATATGATTACTACCCAACTCTAACTCCTTTAAAGCGGTCATATTTCCAAGTGGACTTATATCAGTAATATTGTTATCTTCTAAGCTTAATTTTTCTAATTTGACTAAGTCTTTAATTGGAGATAAATCACTAACATTTGAATCCCAAATCATCAGTACTTCTAGATTCGTTAAATGACTCAAGTCAGAAAGATCACTTAATGGACTTGTACTTAAATTCAATATACGAAGTTCTGTTAAATTTTCTAACACGCTCAAGTCAGTTACAGTGTTACCCAATATGCAAAAATACTCTAAATTTCTTAAATCCTTAATCCCTGATATATCCTCAATGCCATTTGCACATATATCAATTTCTTTTAAATTTACAAGTTTACTAAGCGAATCAAGATTTTTAATATTATTCCCTTCTAAAACAAGTATTCTCAACTCGATTAATTCCTCGATTCCTGATAGATCATTAATTTTATTGTCCCATATATCTAAGATTTCCAATTTTGTCATATAGCTTATGGGCTCGATATCACTAATATTATTTCTACCAATTTTCAATCCTTTAATATTAACAAAATATTCCATTCCAGACAAATCCTTAATAAAACCATCACCTAAACCTAACCATTCTACACGTGCAGCCTCCTCATATGAAATCTCACCATCACTATTAAAATCTGCACTTGAGTCTCGAATTGCAAGGCTTTGATTCCCTACACATTTTCTCAATAAGGCTTTCTTTAAATTCTCGTCTGCAAATATTATTATCGACTTATCAACAGATTCCGATATTTCTTCAGATACTGAAGCTTCATCTGTTTTTTCAGCACAGGAAACAAATAAAGTTAAAGTCAGGATAACAATCATAAGTATCGATACCCCTTTCAATAATTTAGTTCTCATAACGCACCTCCTAATTTATTTATGAATTTCATTAATCCCTAAGTTAATTGTATGCTCATCTCATCATTTTTTCTATTGACCTTAGGGAGTAAAGAAGGAGTAGTATAGTATTTACTTCAATAACCGACTCATGATTTTAAAATATAGTATACTCTTTTGATGAACTGTGTTATGATGTTGTAGAAATAAAACGCTTGCACAGCGGGCTCGTAACTCTTCGGAGATGCGAGCCATTTTCATTTTTTGTAATAAAATCTATGTCACGCTTTAAATCCTATAGATAAAAAAATGTTCGGATTCGATGACTACCGAATCCAAACACCATTTACTCATTAATTTTCAGTTATAACTCTAATGTGAATAAGAGTAACAGATTACTATCTTCTCAACACATCTAACAGTTTAAGTGTCTCGAAATCATTTAACTTCAGCCAGTTGTTGGAAAGCGTATATAGGTCGTTTCCAATATACATGATTCGCGTCACACTGTCATTATAGTCATAGTTCATTTTTTCATTTTCAACCAATGTATTGTGAGTAACCATCCCTTTGAAATTCAACATGCCTTCCTCTGTGAAGTTAAAGATATAAGCATCATTTGAGTAACTAATATAGTTATCACTCGTAACTCTCACTGGTAATGCCAATATATTCTTTTCTTTGTTAAAAAGAAAGGCTTTGTGATCATATGAAACTTCCGTACTACTGCTGCCGTTTCCAAGAATGATTTTATCTTTTTCAACTGGATTTTTAAAGTCACTTACATCAAACAGCGAAATTTTCACACCACTGTTGACAACTCTTACTCCTACAATCTCAGTTTCCATTCCAACACCGATGATTGTTTGATCATCATAAGGATGTAAGTAGCTGCTGTATCCAGGAATCTTCAAATACCCCATCACTTCCGGTTCTTTAGGATTTGAAGTGTTGATGACATAAAATGGATCAACTTGTCTATAGGTTACCATATAGACCTTGTCTTCAATCATTCTCGTACTATAAATGGTTTCACCTGGTGCTAGGTTTTCTACAGCTCCAGTTTGTTTTAAATCTTCATCGAGGATATATAAATTGTTTAGTGTCGTGTTACCAAACGATACATCTTCCGATCCCCATCTTGTAGTAGCGATTCTAAAATGATCATTGTATTCATCCATGGCGAATTGGTTGATGATGTAACCAGGAACATTTCCTTGTGCTTTAAAGTCTATCGATCCTTCAAGTAGATTGAATGAGAAGATGTCAGTACTCTGATTCCAATCTCTCCACCACATACTGCTGTTTGTTTGCATCGTCAAATACAGATTGTCTTTATCTGCATATAAGATATTGCCTCCACCTATATAAGCATCTACATCAAGGCCTTCTAATGTTAAGTTGTTCAGATTTATTCCTATCGTATAAACGATGTTGTTGTTGACATGTCCCGGGAAGTAGGAAAGTTCTTCATACCCAATTTCAGCAGTGGTGATTTGATTTGCAGTATCCCCTTCAAGAATGATTGGAATAAAGGGTTCTAGATAGTGAGCATACTGATTCGCTACAATATAGACATAGTCTTCTACAAGTCTTGCAGACAAGTAATCCCCTTCTACGCCATATGTTTTAATCAGCTTTGGTCTTTCATTATTAAGATTGCTTATATCATAACATTTAATCATAAGTGCATCAGGTTTATAAACTGGTGCGATCATAATTCTATTACCCTCTTCATATGTTCGTATTTCAGTCCTTGTTTCATTTCCGATAAGTACTAACTTATCTGTTGTGATAAAAAACTGTTGCGGGTAAAATCCAGGTTCCTGTATGGTATGAATTACTCTTAAATTATCTCGTCCAGTTGTAATGATCTGCAATTTTTCGTTGCGTAAAGCATAGATGTAATTGGCGTCTATTTTAACAATATCAGCTTCATCAACACCTTCTACTTGAGTATTGGTTTCAGAAACATCCGCCTCGGTCTCTCTAACCTCATTTGACGGTTCCATCCCCATTGGTATGCCCTCATTGAAAGTTTTGTCATAGACCAACTGATTCGGATAAAAAGACATCAGCTTTTCATATTCAGCTTTACTTTTTAATTTTGGTAATTCGCCATCTAAGCTTTTTAATCCGTCATAAACTCTGACTGTAGTTGTCGTTAGAGAAGAATAGGATTCAAAGATCTGACCCAACATCTCTAGAGATAAGTACATACGTCCATTTATTATTATAGGCGCCGTCATACCATCAACAAGTACGCCATCTCTAAGTAAGTATTGATCATCCGCTCTTACATAGACAATTTTATCTTCCTTTTCAATTTCCACCATTCTCGTTTCTGATTGCCAAGTCACCGTATATCCCAGACCTTCAAATGTTTTTCTTAGTGGAATATACTCTTTATTGGCATGTACACTTATTTGTATATCCACATAAACACTCTCAGCAAATGCAAATGTCAGAATGCTAACGACTACCAACATCAATGTAATTAACAACACAATTGTCTTTTTCATGATTCTACCTCGTTTTCTTTCCACTTTTTTGCAGTATATGCCTATCAATAACAAACAAATTTCTTATCAAACTCAATCCAACTTCTTATCTGGTGTTAACTTATCAATACACCAGTCACTGTTCCTATACCCCGCAAATTCTAAGAAAAACGACTAATGCAATTCAATATAACTTCTCACTTCAACCCTTCAGCTTTCCTGATTGAATCATACAGGATAGAGGTATACCATAATTAACTGTTGTTTACAGAAATATTTAAGAATTGAGGTTCACAAATGAAACGTAAACTTAAGCTTATTTTTATTGCCATCCTGATACTGATTACTTCCCTTGGTATTATATTTTACATGTTCTTTTTTGTTACTCTCAATCCTTCTGAGATAGAGTTCGAAATGATCAACTTACCTAAAAGTCCTATTCAAAACACTAATGGGACATGGTGGGGATACAATAAAGGTAAGTTAGTCAGGTCCGGTGACACTGTCTATAGCTACTACATTGATAACGCAAGTTTAAGTAACGGCGAACCGAATGCTGAAAATCCTTCACGTGTTGTATTACTTAAAATCACTCCAGACCTTTCAGTTGTAGAGTTTGACTCCTTGTGGACGTCTAGAACACCTGCACTGTGTGTTGATAGCAAAGGAAGGCTCCTAGTGGCAAATTTCGAACCCACATCAACAATAGACAACGGAACCGAAGGTAATCTCATGCTCTATACATATACATTTGATTCGAATGATGAGTTTTCAAAAGTAGAAGAGACCGTTATTCCATGGACCCAGGAAGGTCCTCCAGTGAATTTCCGGTATGGTATGGCCATTGACGACAAGGATAATCTCATGATTGCCTTTGGAACCAGGTTGTACGAACACAACCAGGAGAATAAAGTTGTTTTAGCCTATGTGAAATCAGCATTTGACCAAAGATGGACCGTACATCGTCTGGCAGAGGATCTTGAAGAGGATAACTACTATACTTACCCTCTCATAAACGGTCTTGATGACCTTAGGGCTCTTAATGTTCAGGATGCCTGTTTCCCTGAGATGACTGAATTTGACTATCCTTGTTTCTATCAGCATGTTAGGTATTATGAAAATGGTTTGTCACCAAAAATAGTTGATTACTCTCATCTAGATATTGCAGAGCAAAGGCCCCAGCTCATAGAACATATA
>Ga0209379_10001333_pt1 | contig 16539 bp, 9 predicted proteins | sample tdDd001_FD_187124 | JGI IMG/M metagenome (GOLD analysis project Ga0209379, IMG submission 187124) | Marine sediment microbial communities from the Atlantic coast under amendment with organic carbon and nitrate - tdDd00.1 (SPAdes)... | ecosystem: Environmental > Aquatic > Marine > Coastal >...
CGGAGGTCAATATGTTTGATTTGAAAAGTTTTAGAGAAGAGTCAAAATACCCAACACAAAAAGAATTTGCAGAACTCATTGGAGTTCGTCAAGATACAATTTCAAGACTAGAAAAGAATCCAGATTCAATTGGTTTGGATGTTTTGGTTAAGATTGCCAATGCAACCGGAACAACATTGGATGAATTGGTTGGATATAAGAAGGTATTTCCAGAAGCGCTTGAAGTTGAAAACACATGGAACTCGGTTGCGTTTACAAAAAAAAGAATCACAGAGTATATATCCAAAGCGTTGACTAAAAAATTTCAAAATGAAAACCACACTAAAATGATTGTAGAGATGTCTGAGTTGACTGAGAAATCACTTAGAAAACCTAAAATGGCGATCGTTGGACTTTCTGATTCGGGCAAAAGTACTCTAATTAATTCCCTTTTAGGCGAAGAAAAGATGCCTACGTCATGGACGCCAACAACTGCGATAAGCGTCTACTTAAAGCATATCGATGAAAGACCAGATTATATTTCAGACCCTGTTTGGATATTGAAATCACAAGTTGGAAATGAAATTGGATGGGATCCAAATCGGATCTATGACGAAACTTATTGCAAAGAGTGGTTTGCTGAAAGTGGACAGTTGGAAGTGCTTGAAACCTATGCCGTTAGAGGTACCACTACCAACGATAAAATTGGAGCAGCTATTGTGTACCTCAATAGTCCAATACTAAAAGTTTGCGACATCATTGACTTACCAGGTTTTGGAACAGGCGACAGAGAGCTCGATGACCAGTTGTCAACAAAAGCAAGAGATTATGCAGATTTAATCGTTTACATGTCAATCTCCAATGGGTTTCTGAGAGGCAACGACATTGAGTTTCTCAAGAACGTATTAAACTCGTTGCCAGCGCACGAACATAAGGATAATGGCGCTGAACCGCTTAGCAATCTTTTTATTGTAGGATCACAGGCACATGTTATACACAAAGGTAATAAAGTTGAACTTAAAAGGATACTCGATGAAGGCTCTAAGAGGCTATTTTCTCAGATCCCTGAAGAAATATGGGTGAATCGGAGTGAAATAACAGGTTTTGAGTATTCATTAGAGGAGTTACGGAGTAGATTCTTTACATATACAAAAGATATTGAAGATTTGCGAGTGCCTTTTGAAACAAGTTTGCTAAATTTTGTTGAATCATATCCAAATATCCTAAATAGGAAGTTTAAGGAGTCGCTTAATAACATCTGTAAAGGAAATAAAGTTCACATTCAAGAAGAAATAAAGCAATACAAAGATATTATTGCTGAACGAGAAAAGTATGAGAACTTACTCAAGGACGTTGAGAAGGCTGAACCAAATCGCAGAAATGAAAGTCAATGCCTTAAAGAAAATGTGATCACTAAAATTGATGAGTTTAAAAGAACATCAATGGAAGAGTTTACAGTAGAGTATAATGCTTTAATGTCGGTAGAATCAATCATCGATATCATTGACCAAAAAGGCTATAGCCGCAAGAAAAATGACACAGAGTTACTTGGGGGGTATTTAAGCAGTAAATTACAAGCACGTCTCCAAAAAATATTGAAAGATAAATCATTGCTTTTAAGTGACGAAGTCAATAATTATATCAAGAACTTTGATACTCTTATTAATGATACTTTTAAAATCGAAACATCAAGTTTAAATATATCATTTGATGCTGAAAGGGTATTTGCAAGTGGCTTGGCTGGTCTTGCCACTTTTGGTGGACTAGCGGTATGGGCTTCAACAATGGGCAATTTAGGAGCTTATATTCTGGTGGCAAAAGGTGTCAGTTTCCTTTCTGCCGTAGGTATATCAATATCTGGAGGTACGGCTGGAGCAGCAGCAACAGTGGCTGCCATCGGTGGACCAGTTGTTCTTGGAATCGCTTTAGCAGCTATTGTAGCCTTAGCAGCTTTTGCACTACTAGGAACTGGATGGAAGAAAAGTCTAGCTAATGAGATCATCAGAACCTACGCTAAAAGGAATGTCTATTTGAAATTTGAAAATTCCATTAAAGAATACTGGAATAACACAGAGATTGCTTTTGACTCAGCGTCTGAAGAATTGGAACTTGGTTACTTAAAGTACATTCAGGAGTTAAAAGACATAACTATGAACAGCGATATAGACGAATTGGAGAAGAAGATTCAGAATTCTAAGGAATTTTATGATTTTCTCGGTAAAATTCCTTTATAGAACTTGTATGATGGCCGAGAAAGAGCCAATATCAACATTTTAGGTATTCCAGGAACGAATTCAGTGAATGAAAATCACTGAATATGAGGAGGGCAATTATATTGAATATTAGAACAAAACAATCCAAAATTGCATTTGGTGGAATTGCAATATTAATTATTATGATCGCGTTTATGATCGTCAACAACCGTAATGCTGATAATTTGAAAAATGAGGAAATTATAAATAGTGAGGAACAAAATATTAGTAATACACAAGTGGTTGACTATGGAAAAATGGATTTAGATAAAGATGGTTTAGAAGAGAACATCTCCATCGAAAACAGAGCAGATGGATTGGGTGGAAATATATACTTGATTATAGGTGAGAATGAATACTTAATCGAAGAGGGTTTTTATGAGCCAAATTCTAAACGGTATAAAATAACTTTAGATTTTCTAGAATTTGATAGTAAAATCGGCATTCTATATAATCTTAGCCAATACGCCAATGGTGTAGGCAGTAATAGCTTTGTTACTGTATATGAATATAGACAAAACGAGATTATAAAGGTGATGGATTACTCTGATCTTGAAGAACCCACTTTAATGTCACAACTCGAAAGTGACAAATTACTATTTAAATCAAAAGATGGCTTACTTATTCAAACCAGCGCGATTTCTGATATTCCTGAAGATAAATTAGCAATTGAAGACATCACAGAAATCCCTGAAATTATTGAGGATTACAATTTATCATTACAGGCTGGTTCAAAACTGGATATAAGAAATGGACAGTATTACTTAAGCAATTATAGAGTTATACGTGGTCCTATATTCTTAGGATTTTATGAAGTGGAGTATCTAGTAACAAATGAAGGATTCGAATTGGTAGAAACTCGAATTCATTGGGGCAGTTAATTGGTTTTAATATTGGAGGCGTATGGTGTTAGATTTAAAGACATTTAGAGAGAATCACAATTATATGACTCAAGAGGAACTGGCTCAAGCCATTGATGTAAATGTAGAAGTTATATCAAAAATTGAAGATAACTCAGAGATGATTAACACAGCTATTTTAATAAAGATTGCTGACATAACGGGCATGACCTTGGATCAATTGGTTAATTATAAGGTGTCGGATTCGTCTGAAATGAATAGAAAAGACGAATGGTCATCAGTTATTGCCCATGGTAATAATATACATATTGAAATGGTAAAAGAAATTAGCCAACATGTTCAAGATACAATAAAAAAACCTAAAGTTGCCTTTGTCGGATTGTCAGACACTGGCAAGAGCTCACTAATAAATTCATTGGTGGGTGAGGATAAAATGCCTGCATCATGGACACCTACAACATCTATTAGCGTGCATGTAAAACACATTGAAGACAAGCCGAGCTTTATAAACGGAGATACTTGGATTATCAAAGCGCAAGTCGAAGATAAAATGAATTGGAATCCAAATAGATATAATGATTCAAACTATATGAAAGATTGGTTGTATAAAGATGGAAGTTCTGAACTGCTTTTCGATTATGGAGTACGAAAAAGTGATAAAATTTCAGACCAGATAGGATCAGCAGTCATATTTTTAGACAGCGATATTCTGCGAGTATGTGACATAATAGATTTACCCGGATTTGGTACGGGAGATAGAATGCAAGACGATGAAATTACATCTTCTGCGATTAAGAATATTGATATCGTGCTCTATTTGTCCTTAGTGAATGGTTTTATGCGTGGTAATGACATTGAATGCCTTATGAATTCAATCAATCAATTCCCAATTTTAGAGTCCGAGAGTAATGGAATTATGCCACTCAGTAATCTATTCATAATTGCTTCACAAGCCGACATAATAAAAGGTGTAGAACTCAAGAAGATCCTTGATGAAGGGTCAAAGCGGCTTTATTCAAAGATTGACGATAGAATATGGACAAAGAGAAAAGAAACCACACAAGTAGAGTATACAGAGAGTCATTTGAGAGATAGATTTTTTGCGTATAGCAAAGATATTCATAGTCATGGTGAGAGATTGGTGTCTGAACTTAAGAACACAGTAGAGCATTATCAAATGCACTTGAAAGACAAAGTAGTAGAAGCTACTCAGTTTATTTGCGAAGAGAAACCTCGGTTGTTGACAAATGGCATAACAATGTATGAAGATTTATACTTGAACTTTGCAGATAAAGCGGTTGAAAGGTTCTTTATTGATTTACTTCAAATTAAAGATGGCGGCGTACGACTAGAAGATATTGAGGATATAGAAAGTATCGAATTTGAAGGTACTTCCGATAAAAGAATTGTATCTCTCGTTGATTTTAAATTATTACGTCATTTAAAAGTCTTAAAGTTACCTGAAAATAACATTATGGATTTATCACCACTGTCGTGTTTAGAACGTTTAGAAATTCTTGACTTGAGTGGAAATGAGAGGATTAATGACATTTCATGCCTTAGTAATTTGAGTAATTTGAAAGAGTTAAATCTTAGTACCAATAACATCACTGATATAACGCCTTTAAATGTAATGAGTAAATTGGAGATGTTAGATGTTTGTCATAACCACTTAATTGATATTACGTTTGCAGATGAAATAATGGGACTTAAACATTTAGATCTGTGTGATAACAAAATTGAGTGTATAGAGCATTTTGAATCTTTAAGTGGCTTAGAATACTTAGACTTAACGGAAAATATTTTAGACAGTATATCAGTAGAACATTGTGAAAACATTAAGGAATTATATGTTGATGAGGACACCGAAGTTTTAATAGATTCAGAGATTTACTTTGACTTGGATCATAAGAACTTTGATTTAGACTGCGTTTTATTTGAGGACTCAGTACTCGAGGGACAAATATCTTTTGCATTGTATGGTGTCACTGGTCGTAAAGTCCTTGTACAAGATGCACCTAAATTCAAAGGCATGAAGCTCAACTGGGATAGCACATCCTATAAACTTTTATATAAATTTGACGATGCTGATCAGTATTACGTAAGAGGAAGCGGAGTGACGGGTGCATACAAAATAACAAGTTTGCAAGGATTACAGCACTTTAAAAATCTAGTTCACTTTGAAATGCGAGCTCACTTAATAACAGATATTTCACCCTTAAGTGATTTACTTAACTTGAAATATGTGGATTTGTTTTCAAATTTCATTACAAATATCGAACCACTGGGAGCACTTGAAAAATTAGAGGACTTAAATTTAGTTGGAAGTGGATTATCTAATATTGAGCCCCTGGGAAATTTGAAAACACTAAGAAGATTGATACTGAATGGCAATAGAATTGTTGATGTAGAACCAATAAGTCGAATGAATAGTATGGAAATATTGGCACTTATTAACAACCAAATTACGAATGTTAAACCTCTTGCTGAATTGGAATCATTGAAAGAATTGTATGTTTCAAAAAACTCCATTAAAAATGTAAATGTATTAGGTCGTCTTGAGAATTTAAAAGCACTTAATATTGATAGGAACAATTGGAAAGACACATCTGGATTAGCAGATATTTATGATCAATTAACTGACTCGGATTTTAGAATTGTTTATTACGATAATATGATTCAAGAAATGCGTAATAAACACGGTGCGATTTCAAACTCATATTCCGAGGTACTCGAGAATTACTTAATTGAATATTATGAAACAGACAGATCTTTGGTGAGTCTAATGATAACATTATACCGCGGTGGATTTGGTGATCGGCTCCTCACGGGATCCCAATTCTTCATGAAATTTTCTGCCCGCTCATGCATTTTTAACAATATAAGCTATGATAAGTTTGTACATCACTACGACAATACATGGTACACTCGCGATGGTAATTTAGGATTCGCGATAAGCAGTGATACTCTTTATTATACTGGTCTATACAGCACCACTGTCTATGAAATTGAACTAAGCAGTATACACATAATTACAGTCGATTCTTCTTTTAAAACGATTACAATAAATAAAACCAAGAATGTACATATTGAGCGAATGGATGAAATCCATAGAATTAGGTTTTATGCATATTTAGTAGAATTGGTTAATTACTTGAAACTGAATCAAGCAAATATTTAAACATCTAGAAGAACTCCAAAATTAAAACTGAAACTATGATAAGCCCTCATATTAAGAGGGCTTATTTTCCTTTTTGAATCATAAATTTCAATATAGGTTATAAAATCTCACATAATACACCGAAAGTTGTTTCAAACCCAGACTATATTACAAATAAAGTAGACAGGCGCTCAAATTGTGCTATAATAAAATGAAAATTTTATACTCAGTTATATCGTAATATGCGCTTAAATAGAGCGATTTTATATGGAAGCTAGTGTGAATCTAGCGCGGTCCCGCCACTGTGAATTCAAATCAATTTACTGATTTGAACAAGTCAGACACATACAGATATAACCTAGTGCAATTCTCACGAGGATGAGATATGTGGAAATTGCATGCTTCTAGTTTTTTGGAGAAGGATGCTATTATTTTGCACAAAACTACATCCGTATAATAGGATTTCAATTTAGGAGGCAGACGAATGAAAAGAGTAATAAGCTACATATTAATGATTATGATTGTATTGACGATGATGGCCTGCAGCACAATTACAACGGAAGCGCCTGATCAACAAGATGAAGTGAATGGATCAATTGAAGGGGAAATAGTGCAAACTGATTCTAACAGTGAAACAGTTTATCCCTTCACTATAACTGATGGATTGGATAGAACGTTAACATTTGAAACAGAACCACAAACAATCATTACACTGGCACCAAGTACAACTGAAATCGTATATGCACTCGGCGCAGGAGATCGATTGATAGGACGTACAAAATACTGTAACTACCCAGAAGAAGCTCTTGATGTTGCGAGCATCGGTTCTCTGAAAGAGCCAGATATTGAGTTGATCATTGCACTAAATCCAGATTTGATTCTTGCATCAACACACTTTAGTGAAGAGGTTTTACTTAAACTAGAAGAAGTCGGACTAAATGTTGTTGTATTAATAGAACAAGAAAGTTTTGATGGTGTTAATACGGTTATTGAAAAAACTGGAAAAATCCTAAATCAACAGGAAAATGCAGCACTCATTACTGAAAATATGAAAGCTGAGTTGAATGAGGTTCTTGATACACTAGAAGGTGTTGAGGCTAAATCTGTTTATTACGTTGTAGGCTACGGTGAGTATGGTGATTATACTGCAACGGGAGATACATTCCTGCATGAAGTTCTTGAAATGGCAGGCGGTAAGAATATTGCAGCGGACGGTACAGACTGGTCTTACAATCTTGAGTCGATTATTGAGAAGGATCCTGAATTCGTAATCTGTTCAACAAAGTATGATACAAAAGCTGGCATAGAAGCTGCTGAAGGATATAATCAACTTTCAGCTGTTAAGAACGGAAATTTAGTTGAGCTTGATCCAGATATTTTAACGCGTCTTGGACCAAGACTTGCAGAAGGCACTCGCGTGATAGCAGAGACATTACACCCTGAGTTGTTCAATCAATAAATAAAAGCACGACTCATGAACATGTAAGCATGAATACGAGCACTTGAAAGAAGGCATAGTATGCTTAAGAACAATCGAAGTAAAATATTATTTATATTAACGCTTTTCATTGCGGCATGTATATCGATGATCGTTTCCAGTACGATTGGTTCTGAAACCATCCCCGTTAGCCACGCTGGTCGAATTTTGCTGAGTAAACTACCTGGTATGAGAAATCTTGTTGATTTATCTGCAGTAGCTCAGTCTCATATACGGATTCTAGAGATCGTTCGGATTCCACGAATTCTGGCTGCGGCATTGGTCGGTATGGCATTGACTGGATCGGGTGTTGTATTTCAAGGCGTACTTCGAAATCCACTGGCTGAGCCGTATATATTAGGTGTAAGCTCTGGTGCTGCATTCGGTGCAACCTTAACAATCGTCTTCGGCTTTCAATGGGTTTTTCTTGGAATGCCAGCTATATCGATTGGCGCATTTTTAGGCGCAATCATAACTATATTTTTCGTATATAATATTGCAAACGTAGGCATGAAAGCTTCGATGAATACATTGCTATTATCAGGGATTGCGGTGAGCTTTCTGTTATCATCATTGGTTTCAATGGCGATTGCTTTAAACCGTGATCAAGTAGAGCGCATTGTTTTCTGGACAATGGGGAGTTTATCATCGGTTCGGATCAGTCAAGTTCAAGTCGTGTACATACCAATTGTTTTATCGATATTGGTGTTTGTATACTTCACTAGAGATTTAAATGCACTGCTTTTAGGTGAAGATGATGCGGTATCAATGGGAATTGATGTGAATCGAGTTCGAACAATTTTACTGGCAGTTGCTTCAATAGCCACCGCTTTTAGTGTTTCGATTAGTGGGATCATTGGATTCGTTGGACTTATTATACCTCATGCCATGCGTCTGATTGTTGGGCCGAATCATAAGTATTTGTTACCGTCATCCATTCTATCAGGAGCCATATTCCTTATTCTGTCTGACACCATTGCACGTACAGTGATTGCACCTGGACAAATGCCGCTTGGAGTTGTAACCGCAGTCATCGGCGCACCGTATTTTGTTTTTCTCTTATATAGAAACAACCGCAAAAGTTATCGGGGGGCCTAATGAAACCAATTCAAATTAATGATCTCAATTGGGCTTATCAAGAGAATGAAATATTGAAGAGTATTCAACTGGAGATTCAGGCCGGGCAATTTACGGGAATTGTCGGTCCTAATGGATCAGGCAAAACAACTCTAGTCAAACTCCTGACTAAACTACTTAGTGTTGAACATAAAACAGTATTTATCAACGGAGCAGATTTGGCTCAAACCAGTATTTCAGCTTTAGCTAAAAAAGTCGCACTTGTTCCGCAGAGCAGTCAAATAGAATTTGATCTATCCGTTCATGAAGTGGTCGAGATGGGAAGGACACCTCACTTGAAACGTTTCCAACGTGAGAGTGAGCATGATAGAAACTCTGTTAAAAATGCCATGCTTGAAACAGATACCTGGCAGTACCGTAATAGGTCGGTTCAGCATTTAAGCGGTGGTGAACGTCAGCGCGTGATCATTGCAAAGGCATTGGCACAAGAGCCTGAAATACTTGTTTTAGATGAGCCGGTCACATACCTCGATATGCAGCATCAACTTAACATCATGCAACTGGTAAGAGAGTTGGCTACAAAGAAGAATATAACGGTGTTAATGATCATGCATGATCTAAACTTTGCACTTAAGTATTGTGATCAGCTGATCATGCTTAAGGAAGGGCAGGTTTATCGCTCTGGTAAACCAGATCATGTAATGACAGTTGATAATATAAAATCGGTCTATGAAATTGATGTGAGTATGATTGAGCATCCTAAGACAAAAAAAACGCATATTCTATTCTAAGCTTCATTTTCTAACAGATTCTAACAGAAAAAACTTATTAATGGATAAAGATTTATAGAGGGCAGCAGTAATATGATAATAAAATCATTTACTGCTGTCCCTTTTTCGTATTTTATTGACGAAGTCTTTCTGCTACTTATTCGATAAATAGGGTATATTACAAAAAGTAGGATAAATAATCTATGACTTGTAAATACCTATATATACTATTTTTATTCGAATGAGAGGAGATGAATAGGCGGACTAGATTATAGCGAGTGTAAAAGAGTATAAACATATTCTGTAGTTTGCTGAAATCAAAATTCGAGGTGTGATATGAGTGGTAAAATGATGAACGATGAAGAAGGTTTAAATATGTCTACGTACGAAATACAAAAAACTGAAGTGTCAGAAAAGTTAGGACGTATAGTTAAGCTAAGGTCATTCGGATTACTTCTTTGGGTGGTTTTAGTCGGTATATACTACCAGATCGACGCGATGAATAATTACTTTGCTCTTGCTATTTTACATCTGGTTGTATTAAGTATTGGAACGCTCATTTTCCGGCTCCAAACTTCAATTAATAAAATCGAATCAGAGATGCAGCCACCACCGGAAATAGATCTTAATGCAGATAATGATAATACGAGTCGCGGATACAAAGATAAGAGCAGAAAACATTTCCAACATGTTATGATTCTTGCACTAGTGTATGTCGCCAGTATTCTTGTTATTTTCACTAAAGTGGGCTTTCATATTCCAGAACCATTCGGAAGGATTCAAGATGGTGTCTTCACAATTGTATTGACTGTGTTTACAATTATTATATTTAGGTGTTTGAATTCGTTGAATAAACTGAGTAAAGAATAAATAAGGTCAACAGGAATCACATCACGAATAGATGTGATTCTTTTGTTATGTTAAATGGTATAATGGTACTTACTTATAATATTTAACATTATACGGGGGTAATAATGGATGGTTTAAATGAATGGTTCGAGGGATTTGCAGAACCTTACAAAGACGAAATGTACTTTATTAAAAGAAAGGCTGAGTACGCATCAAAACTTATACACTACCTGATATTCGCAGTTGCAGTGCTTCTTGGACTTGAGGCTATTCTCGTGGGTGTAACAGCATACAAGCATATATCAACAGTCTGTGTGTTCATATGCTTTGGAAGTATACTTCTATTGATCAGAAAAAAGCATCTTGAACTTGCCATAAATATATTGATATTGGCTGGATTTGCTCGGCTGTTTATGATCTATTTTTATCCAACACCTTTTCAGTTTTATGTGATGTCATTGGTAAACATTGTAATCATTGCGGTGATACACGCACGGGCTTATCAGATAAGATGTGTTTATATGGGTGTACTTTTAATGATGATTGGTAAAATACCTGTTTACTTTCATATGGTTAACCAAGGTGAAATTCATTGGAGAGCATATACGCAGTCAATTTATGCAGTTATATTATATGCCATTTTCATATTGATGACTGAGTTTATTGTGAACATTATCAATCGTGAGATTTCTACGTCTCAGCAACTTCAAGCGAAAGCGCAAACAGATCATTTAACGGGTCTATATAATAGAAGTTTCTTTTGGGAGTATCAATCTAACCTTGAGAAGTCCATAGAGCACTATTCTATTTTATTGCTGGATATTGATCACTTTAAAAATATCAACGATACATTAGGTCATCATGAAGGGGATCAGGTATTGATAAAGTTGGCTCATATTTTGAAAAATGAAGTCAACTCCTTTGGTCAAGTCTATAGATGGGGTGGCGAAGAGTTTCTAATATTTCTGCCAAATACATCTATACAAGAGGGTGTAATGTTTGGAGAACTTATCCGAACAGCTGTAGAAAATGGTTCCTTGTGTGATGCTATTCACGTGACTGTGAGTCTTGGAGTTGAGGATAATCAAAACTCGTCCAACATTGAAGATGTGATTTCTAAGGCAGATACAGCCATGTATACGGCAAAACAGGCTGGTAGGAATCAGACTCGTGTTCACCGGGTATCCTAATACGTTTTGATTGGTGGGTGTTCCTATGAACGATCAGATTATTAAAACCTTTTATGAGAATAGAAATGATGAGCATGCAGAGGGCATGACGAAGTATATGAAATATAAATTTCCGTTTCTTGGCATTAAACGGCCAGAACGCTCAAAGCTTCAAAGAGAAGTGATCAAGCAATATAAAAAGTCTAGTGAGATAGACTGGGATTTCATTAATAAACTATGGAGCTTACCCGAACGCGAGTTTCAGTATTTTGCTATTGATATACTCATTGCATGTGATTCAAAGTTAAAGTCCGACGACTTAGTTAAAGTCAAAAATCTGATCATACAGAAATCATGGTGGGATACAGTAGATTTATTGGCCTCCAAAGTCACGGGAGCTATTGCAAACTCTACTCCTGAAGTGATAGCAAATACGATCTTAAAATGGAGTCAAGATGATAATCTCTGGCTGAAGAGAACGGCCATTCTATTTCAGCTTAAGTACAAAGAAAACACAGACAAAGATGTTCTTAGCCAGGTTATTCTCGAGAACTGTGACACTGATGAGTTTTTCCTCAACAAGGCCATCGGATGGATTCTAAGGGAGTACTCAAAAACCAATCGAGACTGGGTTGAGTCCTTTATTTCAAGGAATACACTCAGTAAACTGAGCATCCGTGAAGGTAGTAAGTATCTGTAGCATTCAATAAATAAATCTAGTTTAGGACCTCATTATTATGGAGGTCCTTTTTTAATACCTATGATTTGATTATCAATCAGGGCTTTTTTATATGCTTTAGAGGGTAGAATATAAATGAGGTTTTCTTGAGAATGGAAGAAGTGATTTCATGAACATATTAAAAAAAATTCTGATCAACTTACTGAAGCTGATCTTCGTAATCATAGTGATCACAGTAATCGCAAAATTATCTGATAAATATGAAGAGCTCCCGTACTGGCTATTTATAGTAATCATAATGATCGGCGTCAATTATAAAAAATAAAGCGGAAGTCTTAGTCACGCTGACTTAAGATTCTATTTTTGTCAGCAGGGTATATATATGATTGGTAAAGGTTTCTACAAAAGGAGGTATAACATGCGAAAATTTGTTGTGTTCCTTCTGGTGATCACCATGGTCATAAGTAGCACTTTAGCAGGATGTAGTCCATCATCAGAAGATGTCAGAGAAGCAGATGTGAGTACTGAAGAGGCCATAGCTCCACTTATATCGTTTGATTTTGAAACGAGTGACGTGACACAAAATCAACTAATTGACTCATTAGACCCTGAACTGGTTGATATTTCGAGTCCGTTTTATATACCAGAAACGTTTATACAATACTTAAATGATGCAACCTACATTGAAACCAGGGATATCCTTATAACAGATATAGTGATGAGTGCAAGTAGAATAACTGAATTGGCGGATCAACTCAATGAAGAGATGATTCCATATCAAAATGATCTATTCGGTGTTTTTGATAGTTTTATTGCACTTGATGAAGAACTCCCTTATATTTATGCTGCTTCAAATCGATATGCAGATGCACTCCTTGAAGAAAGCATACTAGAAGCAAATCTAGAATTTGCTGGATTTGATGGACATAGTGACTTTGTAAATGCATCTATCATATATATGTATGTTCTAGATGCTGAAGCTTATGGATTAAAAGTAATGGACCATCTAAACTGGATCACAACAGATGGTGCCAATCTCTATATGGCATCTGAATTAATTGGTGATGCAGAGCTTACAGAAGTTATGAATGTATTTAAGCAGTCCATGTTAAGTGCAGACACTTCAATGGAAACAACCATGACTGAACTTGCTCAGGAGATAATGTTTGTACACGATGGTTTAAAGCGTCTTGACGAAGCTGATCAATACATGACTTTAGCAGGAATGAAATTTATTCAATCACAGCTCCCAGAATTGAGAAATATATCTGCTGATCTAGAACCGAATGAACATATTGATGAAATTGATATAGCAGCAATCTCAGACTTTATTGATTTAATGGAGGTTTATGCCGCTGGTACAGAGCTTCTGTATCTTGAGGACTCCAATTACGACTTGGCACTGGAATCGTGGGAATGGCAGCAATTTGTACAGTATCCTGATATGAAATGGTACGATCTTATGCCAATAAGTTATGCGGCCGTTTCTTCACAAACAGCAGCTGAAATGACAGCCTATCAAAAAAAGGCAAAAGAAGTTATGACTAAAATGCCACCTGAAGTTAAGGAGAAAGCAGGCCTTTTTGGTAGTATCTGGAACAACGTCCAGTCTGCGGCTAGTTGGGGTGCAGGTAAAGCGAGAGATGCTCGACAGGGTGTTGGCTATGCTCTTGACTACACGGTTGCTATGAGAAAAAGTGCAGTAGATAAAGGGATGGGCTACTACTATAATCTCTCTCAGAAAGACATAGACGATGCAGTTGCTAAAAATTATGCTCAAGTCGAAGAGAACTACAAAAAAGGTATTGCAGGATCTACAGTTATGAATGATGCAAAACAGTTCATTCAGAACATAGAAGATCTTCCTGGTGAAATTTTATACACAACAGTGGGAGAAAATGCGGTTACCAAAACAATTGATAATACATCAAAATTCGTTACTGGTTGTTTTACGAGTTTCGCTAAAGGTATGTTCACAATAGGTGATGGAAAGGCAACAAATTCTCAACTCGCCAATGCAACATTTGATGTGGCAACAAGTTTTGTTAGTGTTACAAAAGTTGCTAAATTTTTTGGTGCTCCATTCGTAAAAGCTGGAGCAGCAGTAACTGGTGCTATTGGCAAAGGTGCAAAAAGTGTTGTAACCAGCATTGCAAAAACAGGAAGTAAGTATGTTGGTAAGTTCTTAGCAAAAGCACCGCCATTATTGGGCACTGAAGTTAAGAAGAATTTAGGTAAGATGGTCAATGTTTATTCAAAGTATTGGTACGATGGAGCTGTAAATATAACTAAGAGTATTGGTGGCATAATTTCAAAGAAAACAGCACCAATGGTATCAAGTATTAAGACATTGACAAACAAGGCTGTAAGTTCTATAAAGAACAGTTCCATTGTTAAGAAAATTGTTAGCAAAGCCAGTGACTTTGCAGGAGACATGGGAAAAATACTCAAGGAAAAGTTGGGTGACAATTTTGCTGATTTTATGGCAAACTACGTAGAAACAGAAGGTTGGAATGCAGTCAAAGAAGTCAACGAGACGCTTGAAGCCATTTATGATCGTTTTAAAAGTATAAAAGCAGTTGAAGATATGGATGCACTTGTAAAAGCAAAGAAAAATAGTCAGTTACCAAAACCTCAAGACATCAAGATCATATCAGACAAGAAATCAAAAGAGGCCTCACAAAAGAGTGGCTCTAGTCAAAGTACTGCTACCACAGAAACACAACCTGAACAGCAAAGTGCAACTGAAGTTCAGCCTGAAACCAAACCTGAAATAAAACCTGAAGTTCAACCTGAACCTGAACCTGAGCCTGAGGATACAGAAGAAAATCAACCAAACATTGATCCAACAGAATTTGAGGGTACGTATATTGGGTCAGCTTCCGAGATCGTGTTCTATGACACTGACGCAGGACAAATGTCATTCCCTATAGGCAGTGAACACAGCACAGTACAAATGACAGTACTTGATGACGGGAACGTGGTCTTTGCCATTGCCATCTACGGAACACAAATGTTCGACTTTGATGCCACCGTTTCTACAAGTCAACCGGCAACTTATAACGGTAGCACTTTCACATGTAGATTTTCAGATTTTGAAGGTGCAAATACGACTGTAAGCGGCAGTATCTCGAAGGGTAGCTTTAATGGCTCTATCGGTGTATACGATGAAAAGAATACTCGTATTGGACATATATCATTTGGTTTGATTGGTAATTAGGATCATATAATAGAGCTGAAAGCCTTGATTTAGCTGCACGTTTGTAATTTTTACAAACACCCCCTTTAATTATTGTAATATCATAAAAGTCTATTGCATGATGACCATGTTATAATACATTTGAAACAGAGTTTCAGGAATAATAAATCAATGTTTCAAACTATAATAACAGGGGGCTCACCATGACATTCAACCGTAAACACTTAATAGCCGATTGCATCCTATTACTGGTCGCACTGCTATGGGGTACTACATTCGTCGCATCAAAGTATACACTCACTTATTTAACACCTTTTTTCATCATATCTACACGATTCATAATGGCCTTCGCCATGATGTCGCTTGTATTTAGAAAACAGTTTAAAACCATAAACAAAGATGAGCTTAAAGGTGGAATTATCGTTGGTACCATTCTATTTATTGCATTTGCAACACAACTGATTGCCCTTCAATATACAGCAGCGGGGAAGCAGGCTTTTTTAGCTGGTACCTATGTTGTAATGGTTCCATTCATAGTATGGGCAATTAGCAAAAAAAGGCCCGACAACAGATCGTTTATTGGTGCATTCATATGTTTCCTAGGCATCGGCTTTCTAACACTTAACGACTCTTTAACTATCAGCTTTGGAGATAGCCTTACAATGTTCAGTTCGTTATTCTTTGCAGGTCATATTATTTCAACAGATCATTTTGTAAAGAAGATGGACCCTGTAAAACTAACAATTGTACAATTTGGTACAGTGGCAGTATTGGGGACAACAGCCGCTTTTATGTTTGAACCCATCCCAACGAGTATGGACTCAAATGGCCTATTAGCCATTCTATATCTTGGTATCTTATGTACAGGCATTGCATATTTTCTTCAAACCTATGCTCAGAAAGACACACTTTCTACACATACAGCTATTATACTAAGTTTAGAAGCAGTCTTCGGAAGTGTATTATCACTCATTGTTTTAAAAGAAGTATTTACATTTAGAATGGTTATTGGATGTATTGCAATTCTTTCAGCAATACTTGTCATAGAGCTTAAAGGGAATTCTGATT
>Ga0209379_10001336_pt1 | contig 16502 bp, 13 predicted proteins | sample tdDd001_FD_187124 | JGI IMG/M metagenome (GOLD analysis project Ga0209379, IMG submission 187124) | Marine sediment microbial communities from the Atlantic coast under amendment with organic carbon and nitrate - tdDd00.1 (SPAdes)... | ecosystem: Environmental > Aquatic > Marine > Coastal >...
CTCATTCTTTAATTTATAATCTCGAATATTTATTAAGTAATGGAAAGTACTATCCTCGGTTTCAAAGTACTTATTTCTTCTTAGAAATTTTTCTTCGTTACTCACCTTAATTGGTGTTTGGTTGAGTAGATTTTGAGAATAAATCCATTGCTCGCTAAAATTATCAAATTTTGTGGCATTTTGAAAGCAGTAGTCCTCTAATTTATCCCAATCTGTATCTTTCTTTAATTTATAGATCTGTTTGATCTTCTTTGCTTGTGGAAGTGGTTTGGGTATTTTAATGTAAACCGCCTTTACAATATTACGGTTTAATAAGAAGTTGCCTGGGTAATTACGATAATATTTATCGATTTCAGAATCTGCGACAAAGGTGTCGAGTTTTTGCTCGATTAAATGCTGTTGGTATTTGTGGATGATTAATGAAGAACGGTAATCTTCAACCATTTCTTCTACATCCTGATCTTCTTCGGTAAGGTTGAGCTCAGCTCTTGATACAAGAAGTTGTTTTTTTATCCACTGGTGGATATAGTTTTTAGCAATTCTTAAGCTGTCTTCTTTTGAGCTATTGTTGGGAACAAGCTCTCGTATTTTATTTAGATACAAGTAAGAATCATCAACTTTTGCTACGGTAGGATTATCAAGTGTATTATTTGAGTTGCATGATATAAATCCTAGAAGAATAAATAGTAAGATGATATTTCTTGTCATAAATTAGGCTTTAATATGTTTAATCTCAAATATTATCGGCAATCAGTCCGAAAACCAATTGCCGATTATAATGTTAATCTTTAAATAGATTATCTGCTATAATTAGGAGCTTCGCGAGTAATAGCGACATCGTGAGGATGACTTTCTGCCATACCCGAAGCTGTAATTTTTACAAATTTAGCATCGTGAAGGGCTAAAATATTAGCTGACCCACAATAGCCCATTCCAGCACGTAAACCACCAAGTAACTGATAGATTACTTCGTAAAGAGTCCCTTTGTAAGGTACACGTCCAACGATCCCTTCCGGAACTAGTTTTTTGATATCATCTTCAGCATCTTGGAAATAACGGTCTTTTGAACCTTTCTCCATTGCTTCAATTGATCCCATTCCTCGGTAAGCCTTGAATTTACGACCGTTGAAAATGATGGTTTCTCCCGGCGACTCTTCAACACCAGCAAGTAAAGAACCAGCCATAATTGAGTCGGCACCAGCAGCAAGAGCTTTTACGATATCACCAGAGTAACGCAAGCCTCCATCAGCGATAACTGGAACACCAGTACCTGCAAGAGCTTTACTTACTTCGTAAATTGCAGTTAATTGTGGAACACCCACACCAGCAATTACACGAGTTGTACAAATAGAACCTGGACCAATACCAACTTTTACACCGTCTGCACCAGCTTCAACAAGCATTTTAGCTGCTTCAGGTGTTGCAATATTACCTACGATAAATTGCATGTCAGGATAAGCTGCTTTTGCTTTTTTCAATACGTCAACAACACCTTTTGAGTGACCGTGAGCTGTGTCAATAATAATAGCATCAGCGCTAGCTTTTACCAAAGCTTCAACTCTTTCAAGTGTATCGCCAGCTATACCAACGGCAGCAGCAACTCTTAAACGACCTTTTTCATCCTTACAAGCTAAAGGCTTATCTTTTGCCTTTGTAATATCCTTGTAAGTAATCAAACCGATAAGTTTATTGTCAGAATCTACAACTGGTAATTTCTCAATTTTGTGAGCTTGAAGAATGGCTGCAGCTTGATCAAGGTCAGTACCTGCGTTTGTCGTAACGATGTTTTCAAAAGTCATAACCTCAGAAATGGCTTTTTTCATCTGTAACTCAAAACGTAAATCTCTGTTAGTTACAATTCCAAGAAGAACTTTGTCTTGGTCAACAACAGGAATACCGCCAATTTTGTACTCTTTCATAAGAGCAAGAGCATCTTTTACCGTCTTGTTTGGGGCAATGGTAATAGGATCATAAATCATCCCGTTTTCGGCTCTCTTAACCGTTAAAACCTGTTTAGCTTGAGCCGCGATGCTCATGTTTTTGTGGATAACTCCAATTCCTCCTTCACGTGCAATAGAAATAGCCAGAGCCGATTCAGTTACAGTGTCCATTGCTGCTGAGACAATTGGGGTGTTCAGCGTAATGTTGCGTGAGAATTGAGTTTGTAGACTTACGTCCTTTGGCAAGACTTCCGAAAAAGCTGGCACTAATAGAACGTCGTCAAATGTTAATCCATCGGAAACAATTTTATCAGATACGAATGACATTATGCAATAATTTTAGATTTAAATTGCATGCGAAATTACAAAAAATAGTGCGATAAGTGCTGTTAGATAAACTAAAAAAGTGTTAATTGATTTTAGATGCTTAGTTTTGTGTGAAGATAATGTCGAATTAAGAGCTGTTTATTGATGTTTTTATGTGTATCTTAAATTTCAGTAAAGTCAGCATTTACCTTTGTTTTGAGAAGTTTAATAGTTTCCCGGATTGAGGTTCCTTTCGAAAATTAGAGTTAAATGAGTGTATACCATAAAGTCTTAAAAAAATATTGGGGTTACGATGAATTTCGTCCTTTGCAAGAGGATATTATTCAATCTGTAGCTAAAGGCTGTGATACCTTGGGTTTAATGCCAACAGGTGGGGGTAAATCTTTGACCTTTCAAGTTCCTACTCTGGCTATGGATGGACTTTGTGTTGTTGTGTCTCCTTTGGTTGCCTTGATGAAGGATCAAGTTCTGAATCTGAAAGAAAAAGGGATAAAGGCAGAGTTGATTTATTCAGGATTGACTCGCGATGAGATTGAGGTGATTTTGAATAAATGTCTTTATGGCAATAATAAGTTTCTATATATATCGCCTGAGAGGATAAGTACTTCAATTTTCCAGGAAAAGCTTTTAAGCATGAAAGTGTGTTTGATTGCTATTGACGAATCACACTGTATTTCTCAGTGGGGCTACGATTTTCGCCCATCTTATTTGAAAATTATTCAACTGAGGGAGCTTTTACCCGATGTGCCTGTTTTGGCTCTTACGGCTACTGCAACCCCTGAAGTTGTAGATGATATCCAAGATCGTTTAGGTTTCTCTAAGAAAAATGTTTTCAGAAAAAGTTTCGAACGTTCTAATTTGTCTTATCTAGTAAGGCATGTTGAAGATAAAAATCGTTACCTCTTAAAAATTCTTAGAAAACTGCAAGGGAGTTCTGTTGTTTATGCACGCAGTAGGAAAAAATGTAAAGAAATTGCCGAATTTCTAAAACTGAATCAGATTAGGGCTGAATTTTATCATGCAGGGCTTGATAATGCAGTGAAGGATATGAGACAGGAGAGATGGCGAGATGGGAAGGTGCAAGTTATGGTTGCTACCAATGCATTCGGAATGGGGATAGATAAATCTGATGTTAGAACCGTAGTTCATCTCGATTTGCCAGATACGCTTGAAGCTTATTTTCAGGAGGCAGGCCGGGCTGGTCGTGATGGGAAACGAGCTTATGCGGTATTACTCTATTCTAATCCTGATAAAGTTCAACTTCTTAAAAGAATAAAAACATCTTATCCCGAAATTGATACCATAAGAAGAGTTTATCAAGCAGTTGGAAATTTTTTGCAGATTGCTGAGGGCGCAGGTAAAGACGCTGTTTTTGATTTTAACTTGGCTCTTTTCTGTCAGAAGTTTAAATTTAATGTTCTGCATGCTTTTAATAGTCTTAAAATATTACAGCGAGCTGGCTATCTCGAAATAACTGATGATTTAGAGCATTCAACAAAATTACATTTTGCGATTAATCGTGACGATTTGTATCGATATCAGTTGGAGAACAAGCAACAAGATGAATTTATAAAACTGCTTCTTAGAACTTATACAGGTTTATTTACTGATTTTGTGCCTGTGAATTTAGATTCATTAGCATATAGGAAGAAAATTGATGTGAAAATCCTGATCGATAATTTGAAGGATTTGGCACAGCATGGCATAATAAAATATATTCCAAGGAAGAAAACGCCATTCATTATATATACACAAGAAAGATTACCTCTTAAATATTTGAAATTTACTAAGGAGGTTTATCAAAATAGAAAAGAAAAATTTGAAGAAAAGATTAATGCCGTGATATCTTATGCAGAATCGACAGAAACTTGTCGATCTAAATTGTTGTTGGAGTATTTCGGGCAATTGAATGCTCCAGTGTGCGGAGAATGCGATGTTTGTAAGGAAAAAGACGATGATATTGAAAACAAAATGTTTCAAGTGATTCAGTCTGAATTGAAGAATGTGTTGGAAAAAAAAGAAAGTTCAGTCGATAAATTAGTAGAGTCTAGCCAGTACCCTGAAAAGAAACTTTTGGAAGTTATTCGCATCATGATGGATAATGATGAGCTCGAAACGACCCCAGATGATAAGATTCGATTGGCTTGAATCCGTGAGAATTGTACCCAGATCAATCATTATTGTCAAAATCTTTTTAATTTTGCATGATTACATTATAATTTGAGAGATGGAAGATAATTTTGAACATCAGGTATACAATAAGAATACGATAGAATTTGTGACAGTTGCCAATGAGTTTTGTTTACTCTTGGAATCTTGTGGTAAGATTTCTAAAATGGATTTTATCGATCGTTCACAAAAACTATTGCCTTTACTATATTTAAAGGCAAGTTTACTGCCAAAAGTAGAGAATGAGTTTGAAGGTGAGATTGAGAAGTTTGTAGGCGAAGGTGACTGGGAATATATTAGAACTGCTGTGATTGAAAAAATGGGAGCAAATGACGAATACCTTGAAGTCTTTGATGATGGTATGCGTGATAGCGATGAACCTGTTGTGGCTTCTATTTCTGAAAATTTTGCCGATATCTATCAGGATCTTAAAGATTTCTTGACCTCGTATAGAATTGCTAGTGTCGAAATAATGAACGATGCCCTTTGGGATTTGAATAACAATTTTTATCAATATTGGGGACAAGCTATTGTCAACTCATTAAGAGCTATTCATTATTTACTGGCTCATCCTGAAAAGTTGGAAGATGATTTAAATGATCAAGGATCATCATCCTTGGATCGATTGGATATGAGCAAGTCAATACTCTCACAGCGTCAGCAACAGTGGGGAGAACAAGAAGATTAGCTACCAGTTAGCATATAAAATGACCAGCCTGCAGATGATCAGCGGACGATGAAAAATATTAAGAATGATCAGTTTTCAGAAGAGTATAACAAAAGAAGAAATCAATGACCTCCCTTTAGAAGCTTTCGAAGGTGAAATTGTAATAATTGATAGTAATGAAGGCTTGGAAGATGCAGTTCAATATTTGAAGCAATTTCCTGTGCTAGGTTTCGATACAGAAACGAAACCGTCTTTCACTAAAGGGAATGTTAACCCTGTCGCTTTATTGCAACTCTCAAGTTTTGAAAAGAGTTTCTTGTTTCGATTGAATCGAATAGGTCTGCCTTTCCCAATTATCGATTTGTTAAGCGATCCTGAAATTATAAAGGTAGGTGCAGCTATTAAAGATGATATCAGAGGTCTACAGGATATCAATGATTTTGATGGCAACTCATTTTTAGAGCTTCAGCAATATGTATCTAGTTTTGGTATAGAAAATTTTTCCCTTAAAAAACTGGCAGCTATTGTGTTAAAAATTAGAATTTCGAAGCGTCAGCAGGTTTCAAATTGGGAAGCTGCCGAATTGAGCACAGGACAATTACGATATGCTGCAACCGATGCATGGGTTTCATTAGAGATCTACAATGCTCTAAAAGCGAGTATTGCCAGATAATTTCATTTGGCTTTCCATATTAAGAATTAAAATAACAAGGACTTTAGCTTATGCTTGAGTCAATTACAAATAAGAATTTTCATGATTAGTTATCCCAAAGTTGTATTAAAGAAAGATAAAGAAAACGCGATTAAACGATTTCATCCGTGGATTTTTTCTGGGGCTGTTGCTCGTGTTGACGAAGGTTTAGAAGAAGGGGATTTGGTATCGGTTTACAGTAATGAAGATGAATTTTTAGCACTAGGACATATTGCGATTGGTTCTATTGTTGTTCGTATTTTAAGTTTCGAGCCTGTTGAGATAAATAAAGATTTTTGGGTTGAAAGATTAGCATCTGCTTGTCGTGTTCGTCGTGAAATCGGTTTGTTAGGTATTGAGAATAATAATGTGTGCCGCTTGGTGCATGGTGAAGGCGATAATTTACCTGGTTTAATTGTTGACTTTTATGCTGGTACTGCTGTAATTCAAGCTCACTCGGTGGGTATGTATCTACATCGTGCTGAAATTGCTGAAGCTCTAAAAGAAGTCTTAGGTGATGAGTTGACAGCTGTTTACGATAAATCAGAAGGGACTATTCCTTTTAAATCAGGTATAGAAGCTAAAAACGAATACCTTTTAGGAGAGACTGAAGATTTTACAGCTATAGAGAACGGTTTGAAATTTAAGGTTGACTGGCTAGAGGGACAGAAAACTGGTTTCTTTATCGATCAGCGTGAAAACAGATCTTTATTGGAGCGTTATTCAAAAGGACGTTCAGTATTGAATATGTTTTGTTACACGGGTGGCTTCTCATTTTATGCTATGCGAGGTGGTGCCAATCTGGTTCATTCAGTTGATGCTTCAGCCAGAGCCATTGAGGTAACCAATGAAAATGTAGAACTCAACTTTCCTGGCGATAAAAGACATGAGGCATTTGCTACTGACGCTTTTAAATATTTGGATGATTCTGATCAGAAATATGATTTAATTGTATTGGATCCGCCAGCATTTGCAAAGCATAAGAAAGTATTGTCAAATGCAATGAAAGGCTACAAGCGATTAAACTTGAAAGGTTTCCAGGCGATTAAAAAAGGAGGAATCATGTTTACTTTCTCTTGTTCGCAGGCTGTAAGTAAAGAAGATTTTAGAAAAGCTGTTTTTATTGCAGCAGCCAATGCAGGACGCCGCGTACGTATTTTGCATCAGCTTAATCAGCCGGCAGATCACCCGGTAAATATGTTTCATCCTGAGGGAGATTACCTAAAAGGATTGGTATTGTACGTAGAGTAAGAAATAAGGTTATTAGTTTGGCTTATTTATTAAGCCAAACTTCAATCATAGAAAGAGGAGAAGAGTTGGACGATTTCGTTTTATGATACGTTTCAATTCTTTTTTGTATCTTCGGATAGGTCTTTAAAAGTGGTCAAAGCGAACTGACAGACGACTAATTTAAGACAGATATTTGGTTTTATATTGTGAGATGGGTTCTGTAAGTCATGGAAGCTGGATAATTGAAGAAAACTCAGTCTCATATTTCAGAGTATTCATATTATAATTTATCAGAAAGCTTGAAATTTTCAGAACTTGACTTTTGTCCCGACATCATGGATGGCCTTGATGCTATGGGCTTCGAAACACCATCTCCTGTTCAGGAGTTGGCTATACCACAAATTATAGATAATAAGGATTTAATTGTTTGTGCACAAACAGGTACAGGAAAAACTGCAGCCTACTTGTTGCCAATAATGGATAAGATCCAAAAGCATAAAATTGAAGGGTTTAGTACCTTAATATTGGTTCCTACTCGTGAGTTGGCTTTGCAAATTGATCAACAAATGCAGGGCTTCGCTTATTTCCTTTCTATTTCATCACTTTCAGTTTATGGTGGTGGTGATTCTGGAGTTTGGGATCAGCAAAAAACAGGATTGATGACCGGCGCCGATGTTATTATTGCTACACCCGGCCGATTGATTTCTCACTTGAATTTGGGTTATGTGAATACCAAGCAGGTTAAACATTTAATTCTTGATGAGGCTGATAGAATGCTGGATATGGGATTCTATGAGGATTTGATGCAAATCGTGAATCATCTGCCTAAAGTGCGTCAGAATTTAATGTTTTCGGCCACTATGCCAGAGCAAATGCGAAAATTGGCAAGCAGTATTATGGTGAATCCTGAAAGTATTAATATTGCCATATCGAAACCAGCTGAAGGTGTCTTGCAGGCAGCCTATATGGTATACGAACCTCAGAAAATTCCTTTAATTCAATCGCTTCTAAAAGATAAAGATGTTAAGTCTGTCATTATATTTTCGTCCACAAAGATGAATGTGAAGGCAATGACCAAAGAACTGAAACGTCAAAAGTTTCAAGTTGAGGGAATTCATTCAGATTTGGCTCAAAATGAACGTGAAGAAGTACTCAGAGGCTTTAGAAATAAAAAATATCAAATTTTAGTAGCAACTGATATTATTGCGCGTGGTATTGATATCGATTCAATTGACTTGGTTATAAATTTTGATGTGCCTAATGATGCGGAAGATTACGTACATAGAGTAGGTCGTACTGCTCGTGCTGCTTCTGAAGGTGTTGCACTAACTTTCATTACCGAAAAAGATCAGTTGGATTTTAAAAATATTGAAGATCTTATCGAGAAGGAAGTCTTTAAAATTCCGGTCCCTGAAGAATTGGGAGAAGCACCTGTTTATAACCCTAAGGTAAGGAAAAAAGGACCGAAAAAGTTTTTTAAGAAACGTCCGTTCAAAAAGAAAAAATAAGTCATTGGACTTCGTTAAAGAATAGAAAGTAAACTCAAATACAAAAATCTAATCCTATGAAGACTCTCTCTGAAAACTACGACATTGCAATAGTTGGTGCTGGAATTAGTGGATTAACAATGGCATTTAGAATTGCTGAATCAGGCAAAAAGGTATTGTTAATAGAAGCTAAAGAGAAGGCTGGAGGATGTTTGAATACGCTTTATGGAGAAAACGATTTTTGGGTTGAAATGGGAGCTCATACTTTCTATTCCAGCTATACCAATGTAATTGACTTAATACAATCAGTAGGCTTAGAATCTGATATTATTGGTAGAGAGAAACTAAGTATGAAGCTCTATACCGATAAGCACGAGAAGATATTTGCTCCAGTATCAAAATTGGAGTTAATGCTAAATGGACCAAAGTTATTTGTGTCTAAGCGTGATGGAAAAACAGTAAAGGAATATTTTTCAAATATTGTAGGAAAGAAGAATTACGATAAAGTTTTTTCACGTATGTTCTCGGCAGTCATTGTTCAGAATGCCAACAACTTTTCAGCAGAATATTTTCTGAAACGTAGAAAAACTAAAAGTAAAGATCACCCGAAAAGCTTTATTCTTAAAAAAGGAATGTCGTCGATAGCTGATGCGATTTTGGCACATGAAAATATTGATATTAGCTATAATAAAAGAGTAAGTTCAATTGAAAAAAAAGACGGATTCTCAATTAGTACTGAAGATGGAAACTCGTTTCATGCAAATGATTTAGCCTTTGCATCTTCACCTAAACAGGTTTCAAATCTTCTGAAAGATATAAACCCTGAATTTGCCGGTTTATTGAACGAATTCCCCATTCAAAATCTAGAATCTACCGCATTAATATTAGATAAATATAAACCTGGTATTGAACCGGTTACTTTTGTAATCCCTTTACAAGGCGCTTGCTATTCAATGGTAACTCGCGATGTTCTGGCTAATGAAAAATACAGAGGATTTGCGTGCCATTTCCAAAAAGATGATGTGAGCAATGGAGAGCAAAAAGTCACAATGTCTAAACTTTTATCTGTGGATGAAATCCCTGAAACTGTAAAAGCTAGTCATACTTTACCACTAATAAAAGTGGGGCATAAAGAACGTATGGCTGCCATTATTTCTCAAGCTCAAAAAACAGGTGTTTATATCACAGGAAACTTCTTTAATGGACTCTCATTGGAAGATTGTGTAGAACGTTCTAATGAAGAATCTAACCGATACCTTGGGAATCAATAATTAAACCTGCGTATTTAAGAAGACGTCTGGATTCTTATTTGCTGCAGTATGACCCTATTAAATTAAGTCACAAATGAATTATATCAATAGTATAGCAAAGAGCCTGGGAATCCAAGCTTCTCAAGTTCAAAACACCGTAGAATTGCTTGACGAAGGCGCAACGCTTCCTTTTATTGCCAGATACCGAAAAGAACGAACAGGTAGTTTGGATGAGGTTCAAATTGGAAATATAAAAGATGAACTAGCTCGGTTAAAAGAGTTAGATAAGCGCCGAGAAAGCATAGTTGAAGCCATTGGGAAACAAGATAAAATGACTGATGAATTGCTTGCAAAGTTAAAGGCATGCACACAACTTAATCAGTTAGAAGATATTTACCTTCCTTATAAACTTAAGCGAAAAACAAGAGCTGTAAAAGCGAGAGAGAAAGGTTTAGAGCCTTTGGCTAAGATTTTAATGTCGCAGAACGAAAATGATCCGGAATCTAGAGCTTCTCAGTTTCTAAATGATGAAGTTGCTGATGAAGATGAGGCTCTGCAAGGGGCTAGAGATATTATTGCTGAATGGATAAATGAAAATGAAATAGCTCGTAGCTCAGTTCGAAATATCTTTCAGCGTCAGGCAACAATACGTTGTAAGTTGATAAAAGGGAAAGAAGAAGAGGGAGCTAAATTCAAAGATTATTTTGATTCGGAAGAACCATTACGCAGGTCAGCATCGCATAGAGTATTAGCTATGCGTCGTGGTGAAGCTGAGGGTATTCTTCGAGTTGCCATCGCACCCGATGAAGATGAGGTTTTAGAAAAATTATCTCGAATTTTTGTGAAAGGACAGACTTCATCGTCAAAGCAAGTAGAAATAGCCGAGAAAGATGCGTATAAGCGCTTACTTAATCCATCAATTGAAACGGAGTTTGCAAAAAGTTCAAAAGAAGCAGCCGATATAGAAGCGATTCGTGTATTTGCTGAGAATTTACGACAATTGTTATTGTCTTCCCCTTTAGGACAAAAGCGCGTTTTAGCTATCGACCCCGGTTTTAGAACAGGCTGTAAGGTTGTGTGTCTGGACGCTCAGGGGACTTTATTGCATAATGAGACTATCTATCCGCATGCGCCACAAAATCAAGGCAAAATGGCTGCTAAGAAATTGACCAATATGGTTGAAACTTACAATATTCAGGCTATTGCTGTAGGGAATGGTACAGCGGGGCGAGAAACGGAGCGATTTGTTACGAATTTGCATTACGATAGGAAAGTTCAGGTTTTTGTGGTGAGCGAAGCTGGTGCTTCGATTTATTCAGCATCAAAAGTCGCAAGAGAAGAATTTCCAGAATATGATGTGACGGTTCGTGGAGCAGTTTCAATAGGTCGTCGATTGATGGATCCTTTGGCAGAGTTGGTGAAAATTGAACCTAAATCGATAGGGGTGGGGCAATATCAGCATGATGTGGATCAGAATTTACTGCAACAAAGCCTCGACCAGGTTGTAGAATCTTGTGTCAATAAGGTTGGGGTTAATCTGAATACAGCCAGTAAACATTTACTGACCTATGTTTCAGGCTTAGGACCTCAACTGGCTCAAAATATAGTTGATTATCGAACTGAAGAAGGAGCCTTTACGACGCGTAAACAATTGATGAAGGTTAAAAGGATGGGTGCGAAAGCTTTTGAGCAATGTGCTGGTTTCTTACGAATTCAGAATGCTAAGAACCCATTGGATAATTCAGCGGTTCATCCGGAAGCTTATGGTATTGTTAAAGCAATGGCGAAAGATCAGAAATGTTCTGTCGAAGATTTAATTAATGATAAAGAAATTCGTTCTCGAATAAACTTAAATGAATATGTAACTCCAGAAATTGGGATACCTACTTTGAAGGATATTTTGGAGGAACTTGAAAAACCTGGGCGTGATCCTCGTCAGATTATCAAAGTGTTCCAATTTAAAGAAGGAATTTATAAAATAGATCAGTTGGAAGAAGGAATGGAAATGCCAGGGATTGTAACCAATATCACTAACTTTGGTGCGTTCGTAGATGTAGGTGTTAAGCAGGATGGCTTAGTTCATATCTCTCAATTGGCTAATCGATTTGTTTCGAATCCTGCCGATGTGGTTCAACTGCACCAGCATGTTAATGTCAAAGTAACTGAGGTTGATGTGGTAAGGAAAAGGATTCAGCTATCGATGAAAGATGTTGAGCAGTAGAGATTAAATATAAAAGAGGTGAGTACTTAAAAAATAGATTTATTATGGATTTTAATGATCAGGATGTTATAATTGAATGTCCAAAATGTCAGGGAGAAATTGTAGTTAAGATTTTAGAAATTACCAACCATCATACGGTTGCTTGCCCTGAGTGTGGTGCAAAAAATGATTTGACAGTGAATGATCCTTCAGCGCAATTGGGTATTCCAAAGACCTATATGCCATTTGAAGGTTTAGGTGATTATATTGAAGAAGTTGAGAGTAAAAGAAAGAAGAAATAATTTATTCTTTCGAGTAGTAAGATAAAGAAAGAGCCTGTTCCAATGGAACAGGCTCTTTTAGCGATTGAGTATTAGCGTCGATTAACATCTCCACCGCTAGAGGTATTAACGTCAACCTTAGTTGGGTTGCCGTAATATTTTACATCGCCACCAGAACTTGCTGAGGCATTAATTTCTTCACTTGCATTGACTGTTACATCAGCACCACTTGATGCTTTGGCTTTACAAACCTTAGCAGTCAATTCATGTGCATTTAAATCACTACCACTGCTTGCTTTAGCATAAAAGTAATTAGCTGTTCCCCAAAGATCGGCATCAGCACCAGAGCTAACTGAACAAGAAAGCTTGTCAGCATGGATGTCTAATTTTGCATCAGCACCAGAACTAACCTCTATATCTAATTCCTTAACTTTAAGTGTTGATTTTGTTTCAAAATCACAACCGCTAGAGATATGGATTTCATTAACATCAACTAAAGTAATATAAACCGACATTGCTTTAGCTCTGCGAATACGATCTTCTACTTTTACGACTAATTTATCTCCTCGAACTTCGGTAATAATGTTATCCTGAAGATTTTCGTCGGTTTCAACTGTAATAGCTTCTTTATCTCCTTGTACTACATAAACATCAAGGCCAGTACCAGCAGAAATTGCTGTGAAATGTCCAACCTCTCTATCTTGTTTTACTAAATTACCATTACCCTTTTCGCCTGAAAACTGTGCGTTAATACAGGATGTTGTTCCTAATACAAGTGCGATTAGGAATAAACTAATTCTGTTAATTTGTTTCATATCATTTTAGTGTTAGTCGTGTGAAAATGTTAATCTGTGTATATGACGCAGAGAGCTGATTAAAAGTTACATGTTTTCTTAATTAAAATATGTAATAAATAAATCTATGTTAATTTTAGAATTGCTTATTGAAGAATTATATTGAAAATAAAAATCAATAAAAGTTAAGTTTAAATGTCACAAATGACATTTAATTACGACTAAGTATTAAAAGCTGCTTATTGGAGACCTTCGAAAAAATATATACGGATAATTATAAGGCTATGTTTCGTGTCGCATCTAAAATGGTGTACGACAGTGATGCCGTATCTGATATTGTTCAGGAGGTTTTTATTTACTTTTTCGATAAGGTTAATCGTGGTGAAGAAGTACGTTACCCTAAAAGTTGGCTTTATAGAGCAACTTATAATAAGTGTATTGACTATTGGCGTGATAAAAAGAGGTTTGAAACGGTTGAATTGCTTGAGAATTGTAGAGTAGAAGAAATGAGCGTGGATCAATCAGAAATGAAAGTGAACTTGAATCAAGCCATTGATAAACTAAAACCTCAGGAAAAATTCTTGGTTGTTCTGTATAGTGAAGGTTTGTCCTACAAAGAAATAGCCGAGGTTGCAGAAATAAAGTTTTCTTCGGTAGGCAAAACTTTATCAAGAGTTTTAAAGAAAATAGAAAGCGAACTTAAAAATCAATATAATGAGCTGTATAACTGATGATTTAATTCAAAAATATATTGATGAGGAAACAAATTCTGAAGAATCTGTTTGGGTTGAAAGTCATTTGCTTACTTGTGAGCAATGTGCTTGTAAAATGGAGATTCAGAAAGAGAAGGTTCGTACTATTAAATATGCATTAAATTCATTAACCAAAGATAATATTGAAATTCCTCCAATGCCCATTTTATCTCAGAAAAATAGAAGACGTCCTATTTTAAGAATGAGCTGGGTTTATACTTTAGCTGCTGCTAGTGTTTTGATTTTTGTATTGATTTTCTCCACAGGAGAAGATATCAATAGTTACGAATTGAGTGAGTTAAATGCTTTAGAAGGAGAATTTGATGCCAATTTACCTGTATCGGAACAACAAATGATCATTAATGTGGTCGATCCATCGGGTAAAATAACTGAATTTTATGTGGACTAGAATTCTGTTTGATCCAAGAACCATTTGTTTAATTAAAGACTAACAAAATGAGAAGAATCGTATTGACACTTTTGCTTTCAGGGATAATAATGTCTGTGTCAGCCCAAAAACTAATCGATATTTACAAAAAAGGCGAGGTTAAATTAATTCCTGACACAGAATATGCAAGGAATAATAACTGGAATAAGGTTTTTGAAACCTATTATGATACCATTTATAATACGCCTATGGGGAATCGTAAATCGCTGAAATTATTACCTGATGGTTCTGTTATAGTAAATCATCAGTATCGAAACTATTATAGTAAGTTTTCTTCCAATGGGGAATTTGTGAAGGAATTTGGAATAACAAATAATAAGGGGAGGCAATTCAAACGTATCGATCCAATTGAAGGTGTGATTAATAATAATCTATTTACCAAGTTAGATAATATGGGTAATATGATTTGCTGTGATTTTAATGGGAATTATATCAAAACATTGAAACTTGACTATATGGCTAAACAAATGATCCCAATTAGTGACACAAAAATTGCCGTTTCAGGTTGGGTTATTTGGAAAGATAAATTTCGTGATTTTGTATCTATCGTAGATTACGAAACGAATGAAGAACAGGTGATTTGGGAACATTTTACTGATAGATCTTTTGCAAAAGAACATACAACAATGTTTCAGTATAGTTATTGGTTTAAGGAGCGAGGAGCATTCTCAATTAATACGATGCCATTGCCAAAAAAAGGTTTAAGTTCACATCCTAAAATTGCGGTTTCAGGAAAGGAATTGGTGATTGCTATTCCTGATACGGGTGAGGTCATGGTTTATGATTTTGATGGTTATCTTAAATCAAAAGATAAGATAGATTGGGCTCGTAATTATCTATCTATACAAGAACAAAAAGATATTCAAAAGAAAGCGATTGATAGGTATAGGGGAATAGAAAACCCAAAGTTTGCCAATTGGGTATCAGCAGAAGAAAATAGAAAAGCTCTGAATAAGGTTGTAAAAGAAATGGAAGATGATTTTAAGAATATATCTAAGCCTTTAGCCGTACCTGTGTTTTCAAATATTATAAAGGATTCTGATGGCAATTTATTATTTTTCGAATTTCCTAAAGAGGTAAACGCGAATAAGTTTAATGTCTGGATTTATAAAGAAGATGGCAAATTTGTTAGTCAGAGTAGTTTTGTCTGTGATGATTATGACCTACAGATTACACCTTCGAAAATGGTATTCAAAGATGGCTATATTTATGCCTTACAGACTTTGAAGAAAGAATCAGGAGTTCCACTTCGTTTAGTCAGATTTAAATTGAGTAACTAATAAACAGAAAAGACCAGCGAGAGCTGGTCTTTTTTTAGTTTGCTAGGATACTTATGGAGAAAACACTTCCTTTTCCAATTTGACTTTCAACATTTAACTCTCCTTCAATTCTTTCTGATAGAAGTTTGACAATATAAAGACCGAGTCTGGTTGAGGCTTCTTCATTAGTAGGTCGAGTGCTGAGCTTGGAGAATTTTTTAAATAATAAAACGCGTTCTTCTTCGGGAATTCCTGCGCCTTCATCTATAAACTTAATTATAATCCTCTCATTTTCTTTTTGGACATCTATCAATACCGATTTTCCTATAGGTGTATATTTAATAGCATTGGAAAGTAAGTTATCTGTGATACGATTTAATTCATTAATACTGGTGTTTAAAAAAAGGTTTGAATTTTTTTCTTTCAGACTAAGTTGAATGTTTTTCTCCTGAGCTAATGGTTTAAATTCTGTTATTTTATCTGATATGAATTCATTTAGATCAAGCTTTACTTTTTCTGTATTTTTATTATCATTTTCTATCGTGTTCATTTCAAGAACATCACTGATCAGGTTTTGGGCAGATTCAACCTGTGGTTTTAAGAGTGAAAAATAAGTTGCCTGATCTTCGCTTAAATCACCAATCTTATCAATTAGATCTACAACAGATTCTATTCCTCCTAAAGGATTTCTAAGATCATGAGCCATAATTCCCAATAAAATATCTTTTTCTTCAGCAAGCTCTTTTAGTAAGAGGTTTTGTTTTTCAAGCTCGTCATTTTGTGCCATTATTTCTTCATTACTTGCTTCAAGTTTTAGCTGTTGACTATCAATTTTATTTTGATAAGATTTTACTTGCCTTGAAATTATAATGTACGACACAGTAGCAATGATAAAAGCAAATAGAATACCTAACCACAATAAAGGTTTAGATTTACTCTTGGCAAGCAGTTTAATCGAATTAGCATCTTGATGCACAAGAATTTTAAAGCCAGAGTATTTATGATTC
>Ga0209379_10001337_pt1 | contig 16471 bp, 12 predicted proteins | sample tdDd001_FD_187124 | JGI IMG/M metagenome (GOLD analysis project Ga0209379, IMG submission 187124) | Marine sediment microbial communities from the Atlantic coast under amendment with organic carbon and nitrate - tdDd00.1 (SPAdes)... | ecosystem: Environmental > Aquatic > Marine > Coastal >...
TGAAAGATTATCTAAACTAAGAGAAGTTGCTGATACGATTATTGATACAAGTGGTTATAATTTAAGTCAGTTCAAAAATGAAATGTCTAAGATATTTAGGGAAGATACTGAGCGCTCAAATATGTCGATTTCAATAATGTCCTTTGGTTTTAAAAAAGGAATTCCATTAGATGCAGATTTCGTATTTGATGCTAGATTCCTACCAAATCCGTTTTATATTGAAGATTTAAGACCTCAGACAGGAAATGATAAACCCGTTCAAGACTATGTGATGTCATTCCAAGAAAGTCATGACTTTTATGAACAGATAACAAACATGGTGAATACAGTTCTGCCTTTATGTGAAAAAGAAGGACGTGCACAACTGATCATTGCCATAGGGTGTACTGGGGGTCACCATAGGTCCGTGACTTTGTCTAATAGACTCTTCAACGATTTAAAAGACCATAAATATACGGTTGGTATTAAACACAGGGACATAAAGTAAACTGTAAAAGACCACTCAATTGGAAAACTTGTCCAAACGAAGGTCTTGTGGTATATTGAATACTCAAATGGTAATAAGGGATGTTTTCGACTAAGAAGATATCCCTTTTTAATATAGACTGTAAGGTCAGGGGTTTAATAATGGGAACCGATGCTAAAATAGTTGCTCTGGGTGGTGGAACAGGACTTTCCATCCTACTGAGAGGGTTAAAAAAAGTAACATCTGAAGTTACGGCCATTGTGTCTGTAGCAGACGATGGCGGTGGTTCTGGCGTATTGCGTGAGGATTTAGGTATGTTGCCACCCGGTGATATACGCTCGTGTATATTAGCGCTTGCCAATACGGAACCAATCATGGAAGATCTTATAAAATACAGATTTACAGAAGGTGGTCTAAAGGGTCAGAGTTTTGGTAATTTACTCATAGCAGCCCTTGTTGGTATTTCAGGTAGTTTTGAACAAGCGGTTGAAAAAATAAGTGACATTGTTGCCATCACGGGACGTGTCCTTCCAGTGACACCATCCGAAATGACATTAATTGCTGAACTTGAAGACGGTGAAGAGGTGGAAGGGGAATCCATGATTCCTATAAAGGTCTTGGAGAGCGGTCAAAATATTGTTAAAGTGCGTGCAAAAGAAGGACGTATAGAAGCTTTAACGGACGCAATTGAGGCCATAAATGAAGCTGATATTATTGTAATGGGTCCAGGTAGTTTATATACCAGCATCATTCCAAACCTTCTGGTAGACGGCATTGTGGATGCTATTTGTGCATCGAAAGCCAAACGCGTTTATATTCCTAACATAATGACCCAACCAGGTGAAACGGATGATTATACTGTTCGTGATCATGTACAAGCACTCATAGACCATGGTTGTAGTCAGATGATAGACCTTGTATTAGTAAATGATGCAGTGATCCAAGATGAAAGTATAGAATACTATGAAGCAGAAGGCTCTGTTCCAGTTTACTTAACTCAAGAGGATGAAGCTTTTTTAGATTCAATGAGAATTGGATACCGAACGCAAGATTACATGCGCCTAGATAAAGGGTATGTAAAACATGATGCAAGTAAGATATCTAAGGCGCTCATTGAACTTGTAGATACGCGTATTTATAGAAAACATATTGAAGACCAAGTGTAAAGTAAGTGAAGACTAGCTTAAAACTAATTGAAGACTCTGTTGAAGTTTAAACCACCCGTTTGTGTATATATAATGCAGACGGGTTTTTTACTTATGATGATTTCCTGGGTACACGGTGTGAGAAACTGTTCACTGACGTTAAATTACAGTAAAAGTTTATAAATCCCATAAGTTGTGACTTTAGTCTTTAAGCAAATTTAACATTGATGTGATATAATGCCCGGTGGGGTAAATCGCAGGTTTTTTATTGTTTAGGCTTTGTTTTAAATTCTACCTAGGTATGGTATACTAAGTAGATAAAAGCACCTATGAAGCTATAAGGAAGTGAAGCCCTGTGAAAACAATCACGAGTGCAGGTGGGGTCGTCTTTCTGGGGAACTCTGTCCTCATGCTTCGGAAGATAAACGGAGACTGGGTCCTTCCGAAGGGAAAAGTGGAATCAGGCGAAACTACAGAAGAAACCGCGCTTCGAGAAGTGAGAGAAGAAACTGGCGTCAAAGGACGCATTATAGAATTCCTTGGTGAGACGAACTACAGATTTAAAAACTGCTGGAGTCGTAACGAAGTCATTGAAAAAAAGGTTCTCTGGTATATCATGGAGGCCAAATCAACAAATACAGTTCCCCAACGGGAAGAAGGCTTTGTTGAAGCAAAGTTCATCCATATTAATAGAATAGATGAAACTGTGAAATACGAAGACGAAAAAAACATGATTGTGAGAGCAATCAACTTATATGAATATTCGAAAGAGTGATGCACCATGTCGTTCTCATCTACGACTAAAAATGAGCTTTCAAGGATAAAGTCAGAAGGACCATGTTGCCAGATTTGTGAACTTTCAGCATTGATTCGTACCAGTGGATCAATTCGCTTAAAAGGTTTATCAAAGACGGATCTAAACATACTAACTGAAAATCCTGCAATAGCTCGCCTAATATTTACGTTCTTTAAAAAGAATTTCAATATCCACACAGAAGTGGTTGTACAAAAGAATAAAACCCTCAAAAAAGGTAACGCTTATCAGATTCAAATTGAGGATGCCAGTGAGATTCTAAGAGCATTAGGTATACTTGTAGAAGTGAATGGCTTTTATAGCATTAATGATCAAGTGCCGACATTTTTAATGAAGGACACTTGCTGTAGACGTGCCTACATTCGAGGAGCCTTTTTAGGTGGTGGCTCAGTGAGCGACCCTGAAAAAGGATACCACTTAGAGTTCATAACACATAGTGAAGAATATGGTGAATCTTTAAAAGACCTTATCAATGAGTTTGGCCTTGAGTCTAAGTTAATTGATAGGAAAGCAAACCATATAGTATATATTAAAGAAGGCGACCAAATTGTTGACTTACTTAATATCATAGGGGCCCATAAAGCCCTACTTGATTTTGAGAATGTACGTATTGTAAAACAAATGCGTAACGACGTTAACCGTCTTGTAAATTGTGAAACTGCGAACCTGAACAAAACTGTAAATGCAGCCATGCGCCAGGTTCAAGATATAGAGCTTATACAGTCAAGCGTAGGATTAGGGGCTTTACCAGAAGGATTGATTCAACTCGCTGAATTGCGACTAGAACAGCCAGAGGCAAGCCTAAAAGAACTAGGGGAATTGCTTGACCCTCCAGTGGGTAAATCTGGGGTCAACCATAGGTTCAAAAAGATACACAAATTCGCGGAGAGTCTCGTTAATTAGGAAGGTGGATCGAAATGATCAAAAAAACACTTAACATCACGAATGATTCCGGCCTTCATGCAAGAGCTGCCGGTAGATTCGTAGAACTAACTAATCAGTACAGTTCAGAAATTTATGTTGCCAAAGAACACATCATGATCGATGGCAAGAGCATTATGGGTATCATCTCTATGGGTGTCCATAAAGGGGATGAAATTGAAGTTACAGTTGAAGGTGTAGATGAGCGTGAAGCAATGGACGCGATTGAAAACCTCATTGTAAATGAATTAGCAAATCTGTAGTTAATATCGAACATTTACTATTAAGATAAAGTTGCAGGATTAGACTAAGTAATGAAGTCGCAGCAGATGGAGGTCCTGAGTTGATGAAACGTATACCTACTGGTATTGATGCGCTCAAGTCCGGAATGATTTTGGGAGAAACAATATTTGATTCTTCTGGAAATACCTTATTGTCAGATGGTATTATTCTGAGGCAAGCGTATATTAACAAAATCAAGAGTCTTGGTTATTTATCAGTACAGATTCAGGTTGAAGCAACTGAGAAAATTGAAGAAAAGCAAACAGTCGTTGAAGAGCCTTCCAATGCGTCGAAAGATATTATAATTCGTACAACACGTGAAGAGGCGGCAGTGCTGGTCAACGATTGTATGAATAACGTTTCTGTTGGAACAGATATAGATTCAGATAAACTGTATTTAGTTGTAAATACGATTATCGATGAAATCTTTTCAAACGAAGATATTACTATTAATTTAGCTGATTTGAAATCAGTAGATGAGTATGTTTTCCAGCATTCAGTGAACGTATGTATTCTATCCATTATCAGTGGTATTTATCTCGGTTTTAACAAAGTAAGACTTGTTGAACTGGGTATAGGTGCACTGCTTCATGACATTGGCAAGAACCTTATCTCACAAGAGATTTTAAACAAACCTAGCAGTCTGACAAACGAAGAGTTTGACGTAGTTAAGAAACATACGGTTCTTGGTTACGAAGCTTTAAAACGGATCAAAAATATTACTGAAACATCAGCATGTGTGGCGTTATACCATCACGAAAGATTTGATGGTGGTGGGTATCCGACGGGTAAGAATGGTGCCAATATCCATGTGTATGCTAAAATCTGTGCAGTGGCAGATGTATTCGATGCCATTACATCAGATCGAGTGTATGGTAAAAAAGAAGATCCTTACAAGGCAATGGAGTATATTCTGAAATCAAGCGAAACACATTTTGATAAAGAGATCGTCCGAATTTTCTTAAAAGCTGTTGGATATTACCCGTTAGGTTTAAATGTAATTTTAAGTACGGGTGAATATGGTATGGTTACTAAGAAAGACCGTGACTTACCAACAGTAAGAGTTCTTGTGGACAATCAACTACGTCCTGTAAAAGGATATTATGAAATAGATTTGCGCAGGAATCCTAAAGTTAGAATTCTTGATATTGATCCACATAGAAAGCAAATGGGATTTAATCGTTTTAATAACGGAATCTCAGGATAAGAAGATAGTGACGAGCACCTCATAGAGGTGCTCCTTTTAAGTTTAAGACCAATAAGGTATAATTTACATAAGCTGTAACAATATCATTATCATTTATACTGGAGGCACTACTTATGAAAGCAAGGATGTGTATATTTCTGTTGATATTAATCTTGTTGTTTACTGGATGTCAACAGAGTGAGATAGTTGAGAACCCTTCAATTACTTCAAGAGAATGGAATCTATTAAAAGAAAGTGCCACTGGCACTAATGTTACTTTATATTACTCGGATTCAGATGAAAACTTAGAACGATGGTTAACCCGTTCAGTAGTCCCAGGTGTATTAGCAGATGGGGGTATAACCTTAGATGTAATACGAAAACCTAAAATTGAAATTATGGAACGTCTGCGCGACCAAAAAATGAATGAGATATCAACAGGGTCAATAGACTTGATCTACATTTCAGATGCCTCGTTTAAAGAAATGAAAATGGAAGGTTTATTATATGGACCATTCTTAGAAAAACTTCCTAATTACTATGCCAATGTAAACCCAGAAGATTACGAGTTCTTATATGAACAAGGCATGCCTTCTGAAGGGTATTATATGCCAGTTGGCCGAGAGCAACTTATGTTCATTTATGATGAAGATATGATTCTTGACCCACCTGCATCTATGGATATATTTGTTGAAACTCTTAGAACCGCACCTGGTCAATTTTCATTCCCACTTCCACCTGAGAAGTCGGGTGTTATGTTTATGGAAACATTCATAGCCTCTTATGTGAGTTACGAAAAACTATATGCAGCAGAACCTTCGAGGCAAGTTGTTGAACCAATGATTGAGCCCGCTATTTCTGCTTTATTAAAATTAAAATCAAAGCTGTGGAAGGAAGGGGCCATTTTCCCTGAGGATGAAGCACACCTAGACCAGTTATTTTATGACGGTAAAGTTTCCTTCTCATTATCGACGGATTTAAATAAAGCGTCGACTTATGCAAAGGCAGAAGTGTATCCATATGCAGCCAGGGCCTTTTTACTAGATGATGGTACGGCTGGAGCAAACGATGGGATTGTAATTACACATAATGCTCCAAATAAGTCGGGTGCCATGGTTGTGGCTAACTATTTACTTTCTGCAGATACACAAGCCTACAAGTATGATCCATCAAAGTGGGGGAGTATTCCTGTAGTGGATACGTCAATCATGCCAGATGAAGATGCAAAGAAAGTAAAAGGCGTAACAATCAAACGTAGTGATATGAAACAGGACATGTTAAATAACCACCGCGTACCGCCGATGCCAGAAGATCTTCGTGAAATAGTTTCACAAATTTGGATCGAAGCACTGGAATATAAGGTTGAAGAATAAACAATAAAAGTTGAACAGTAAGGAGTTTATAATGAGTGGTCAATTTGTGCATCTGCATCTACATACAGAATACAGTCTGTTGGATGGATTTACACGTATCTCAAAACTCTTTGAAAAAGCGAAGGCGCTGAATATGGACGCCGTGGCCATTACGGACCACGGTGTCATGTTTGGCGTCGTTGATTTTTATAAAGAAGCAAAAAAACATGGAATCAAACCTATCATCGGTTGTGAAGTTTATATGGCACCCCGTTCAATGCAAGATAAAGATGGACGTGCCGACCGTGACCAAGGCCACCTGGTTCTACTTGTTGAAAATGAAGTGGGATACAAAAATCTAATTCATCTGGTTTCAATGGGATTCATGGAAGGTTTCTATTACAAACCGAGAATAGATTATGAGATTTTAGAACAATATAGTGAAGGGTTAATATGTTTAAGTGCATGTTTAGCTGGTGATATACAACAGCGCCTCATAGAAGATGACTATGAAGGGGCTAAGAAAATTGCCTTAAAACTATGGAATATATTTGGACCTGAACGATTCTACTTGGAATTACAAGATCATGGTATTGAGCTTCAAAAGAAAGTCAACTTACAACTTGTGCGCTTAAGTAAAGACACAGGCATACCACTGGTTGCATCTAATGATGTGCATTACATTGAAAAAGACGACCATGATGTCCATGACATTTTACTATGTATTCAAACGGGTAAACTCCTTGAAGAAGTGGATAGAATGCGTTTTCCAACTCGAGAATTTTATTTAAAGTCTCCCGAAGAAATGGCGAGGCTCTTTCCCTTTGCCCCAGAAGCCATTGCAAACACCGTGAAAGTGGCAGATAGATGTAAGTTCGATTTTGATTTTGAGACACTACATTTACCAGAGTACCATTTAGATGAGAGTCAAAAGGCCAGTGATGAATTAAGGCGACTGTGTGAAAAAGGGCTAAATGAACGTTACCAAGAAGTTAATGAGGTTCTTAAAGAACGATTAGAGTTTGAACTAAATATTATTAATCAAATGGGCTACGAGGACTATTTCCTCATTACATGGGATTTTATTAAGTATGCCAAAGATAAAGGGATTATTGTTGGACCTGGCCGAGGGAGTTGCGGAGGCAGTCTGGTTGCATATGTACTTCATATTACGGATGTAGACCCAATAAAATACGACCTTATCTTTGAGAGATTCTTAAACCCAGAACGTGTTACAATGCCCGATATTGATATAGATTTTGAAGATGAACGTCGACAAGAAGTTATAGATTATGTTGTTGAAAAGTACGGTAAGACCCATGTTGCCCAGATTATAACATTTGGGACTATGGCTGCTCGTGCAGCCGTTCGAGACGTAGGTAGGGTCGTAAATATTTCTTATCAAGATACAGACCGAATCGCTAAAGCTATACCATTCCAACTGGGCATGACCATAGAAAAAGCCCTAAAAATGAACCCTAAATTACAAGAAATTTATGATACCAATGACGGGGCTAGAAAAGTTATAGCGGCTGCAAAATCAGTCGAAGGGATGCCGCGTCATGCATCAACCCATGCTGCAGGTGTTGTAATATCAAAAAATCCTGTAGACCATTATGTGCCTCTTTATGTGCATGACAACAATGTGTCAACTCAGTTTAACATGGTCTTGCTTGAGGAACTTGGATTACTAAAAATGGATTTTCTTGGTCTTCGAAATTTAACAGTTATTAAAGACGCCCTTAAAATGATAGAAGCATCAGGTAAACCAGTGCCTGACTTTAATAAAATGGAGATGGATGACAAAGCCGTTTATGAAATGGTTGGGACAGGTGAAACCCTAGGGGTATTCCAGCTTGAATCAAGTGGTATGAGACGATTTATGCGCGAGCTTAAACCATCAGCACTTGAAGATTTAATCGCAGGTATATCTTTATATCGTCCAGGTCCAATGGATTCCATTCCGAAATATATTGCCAATAAAAATAATCCAAACCAAGTGACCTATGCCCACCCTATGCTCAAGAAAATATTAGAGGTGTCATATGGGTGTTTGGTTTACCAAGAACAGGTAATGCAAATCGTACGTGATTTGGGTGGCTACTCTTATGGCCGGTCCGACCTGGTTCGACGTGCCATGTCAAAAAAGAAAATGGATGTAATGGAGCAGGAGCGCCAGTACTTTATCCACGGAAAACTAGACGACGAAGGTAATGTTGAGATTGAAGGTTGTTTAAGACGAGGTGTGCCAGAAAAAGTTGCACATGACGTTTTTGATGACATGATCGACTTTGCAAAGTATGCCTTTAATAAATCCCACGCTGCTGGATATGCAATTATTGCCTACCAAACAGCTTACTTAAAAACCCATTATCCTGTTGAGTTTATGGCGGCTTTAATGACAAGTGTTATGGGACATCAAGCTAAACTGGCTCAATATATTCAGGACTGTAAACGAATGGGGATTGCAGTACTTCCACCAAGTATTAATGAATCTATTGGTAAGTTCTCTGTATCAGGTGATTCAATCAGGTATGGTTTGCATGCTGTTAAAAATGTTGGTAACGGCATTATCAAATCTATCGTAAAAAATCGTGGGAATGATGGGTATACAAGTTTCTTAGAGTTTTGTGAATCCATTGAGGCTAAAGAGTTAAATAGAAAAGCAATAGAAAGTTTGATTAAAGCGGGAGCATTTGACGATTCAGGAGAATTCCGTTCCCAGCTGTTAGCCGTTTATGAAAAAATTGTTGATGGTGTACAACAGGAGAGTCGTAGAAATGCTGCAGGTCAAGTTTCGTTATTCTCGGGAATGGAAGCAGAAGTGCCAGATGTTTTTAAGGCATATCAGCTTCCAAAGATAAATGAATTTCAACTTAAGGTAAAATTAGCTTTTGAAAAGGAAATGCTGGGTATCTATCTTAGTGGACATCCTTTATCGGAACATTCCGAGTGGGTTGAATCTGTGAGTACACTGAATTTATCAGAGTTAAAAGATGCCCAAGAAGATGGCTCTATCCATAGTAAAGACAATGCACCAATCATTTTAGCAGGCATGATTGCGGGCAAAACAGAGAAGATGACTAAGAATGGTACAAGGATGGCCTTTTTAGGTATTGAAGATCTATTTGGTCAGATTGAAGCACTTGTCTTTCCGAAAATCTATCAACGATTCTCTGAATTTTTGAAGGAAGATGAGTTCATCATTATTACGGGTCGTTTAAACGTTAAAGAAGATGAAGATACAAAAATTATTGTTGATAAGGTATTTCCATTAGATGAAGAGCATGTTGAGCGCATTTCAAAGATGTCAGAGGTTGAGAAATCACGCTTATATACACGCTTTCAAAATAATGGTAAAGGTCACGATTGGAGGAAATCGAAAGTTCAGAATGGACAACTTTCCACCTCTAACAATGGACAGAAATCGTCCCGCGGGATAAAAAGCGGTGTTGAGACCTCTTCGAGTCGATCACCCAAGTTGTTTTTGAAAGTTGACGAGTTGGATGATGCAATTTTCAGACAATTGAAAGAAATACTGCTTACATCACCCGGAGAGACACCTGTAGTTTTATATGTAGCAAGCAAAAAGAAAAAGCTCACAACAGCTTCAAATCTCTGGGTTTCTATCAATGATGACCTAATAGAAGCGGTAAAACGTTTTCTTGGAGAAGATGCTGTCATTCTGCAATAATTTGCAAGCGATTTCTTGACATATTTCATGATTTTTATGGCATTGTATTGATATTCATACGCAAATCAATTAAAATAGGATTTGTATGTGAGCCCGTGTGACCTAAATGTAATCCAATAGAATGGAAGATAGTACTTCCTATATAAATGTTATGTGATAAGAATTTAATCTTGCAAAATGAACTTAGCTTATCTAAGAAATCGATTGGACATCGTATGCAAGTTATAGACTCGAACCTTTTAATTTATGTAGGTCCTGATCTATATTTTGCGTGTGATGTGCAGTCAATGTAATGATGCAAGATTACCTGATGTAAATTCTTAAGTAGAATTAGGAGTGATCTTATGAAGAGAATTGGTGTACTTACTAGTGGCGGCGACGCGCCGGGTATGAATGCTGCACTTAGAGCAGTTGTTCGTGTGGCTATTTATAATGGCCTAAAGGTATCTGGAATTAAGCGTGGTTACCAAGGTCTTATTGAAGGCGATATTGAAGATATGGATGTGTCATCTGTTGGCGATATCATTCATCGTGGTGGAACAAAGCTTAGAACGGCACGTTGTGAAGAATTTAGAACACCAGAAGGTCAACAAAGAGGTCTGGAAGTTCTTCGCATGTTCAACATTGATGGTTTAGTTGTCATCGGTGGTGATGGTTCATTCCAAGGCGCGAAGAAACTTGCTAACGCAGGTTTCCCAACGATTGGTATTCCAGCAACGATTGATAACGACTTAGAGTACACAGACTATACAATTGGTTTTGATACAGCGCTAAATACAGTTGTAGATGCAGTTTCAAAAGTTCGTGATACCTCTACTTCACACGATCGAGCATCGATCCTGGAAGTTATGGGTAGAAACTGTGGAGATATTGCTTTATATGCTGGTTTAGCTGGTGGTGCGGAAAGCATCATTATCCCTGAACTGGATAATGATGTGGATGACATTTGCCGCAAGCTAATTCAAGGTCGTAACAGAGGTAAGCTTCACAACATTATTCTTTTAGCAGAAGGTGTTGGTAAACCTTACGAGTGGGCAGAAACTATTAGAGAAAAAACAGATGTTGAAGTACGTGTATCTGTAATTGGTTACCTTCAAAGAGGGGGTACACCAACTGCAGCTGACCGTATTCTAGCAAGTCGCATGGGTGCAAGAGCTGTTGAACTTCTTCAAGAAGGAAAAATGGGTCGTGCATTAGGTATCAAAGGTACTGAAATTATTGACTTAGATATTGATGATGCTCTTGATATGCACAAGAGTATTGACATGAAACTTGTTAAAACAGCTGATCAACTGTCTATCTAAAAAGAAGCAGATAGTAATGACGTATATACAACATTACTGTCCAACAAAATTGGTAAATTGCGCGTGCGTGTGCATTCATAAGGGAAAAAGGAGTGTCTTGATGAAGAAAACTAAAATCGTATGTACGATTGGTCCAGCGAGTGAGAAGAAAGAAATCTTTACAGAACTAGTAATTAACGGTCTAAACGTTGCGAGAATGAACTTCTCTCACGGTGATCATGCAGAACACCTAGCACGTTTTGAACTAGTTAAAGAAGTACGTGAAGAACTAAACACACCTGTATCAATCCTTCTTGATACGAAAGGTCCTGAAATCCGTACTGGTAAGTTCGGTGTACCTGTAGTTGATCTTGTAGAAGGTCAAGAGTTCACACTTACAACTGATGATTACATGGGTGACCAGAACAAGTGTATGATTTCATACGACGGTCTGCCTAACGATGTTGTTCCAGGAAATATGATTCTAATCGATGATGGTCTAGTTGGTCTAGAAGTTATTGAAGTCGTTGGTAATGATATTAAAACAAAAGTACTAAATGCTGGTCCAATTAAGAACCACAAAGGTGTAAACGTACCTGGCGTTTCAATTAACCTACCAGCTATTACACCTAAAGATGAGTCTGATATCAAGTTTGGTATTGAAAATGGCATTGACTTCATTGCTGCTTCATTTATCCGTAAAGCTGCTGATGTACTTGAAATCAGAAAAATTCTAGAAGAGAACAATGCACATGATGTTCACATCATTTCTAAAATTGAGAACCAAGAAGGTGTAGATAATCTAGAAGAAATTCTTGAAGTATCTGACGGTATCATGGTTGCACGTGGCGATCTTGGTGTTGAAATTCCAACAGAACAAGTACCTCTAGCTCAAAAGCTAATGATCAAACGTTGTAATGAACTTGGCAAGCCAGTTATTACTGCGACTCAAATGCTTGATTCTATGATCCGTAACCCACGTCCTACACGTGCGGAAACAACTGATGTTGCTAACGCTATCTTTGATGGTACAGATGCAATCATGCTTTCTGGTGAAACTGCTGCTGGTAAGTACCCAGTTGAATCTGTAAAGACGATGGCTACAATCGCACAAGCAGCAGAATCTGCATTAGATTACAAAGCAATCATGAGAAACGTTCAAGCTTCAAAGGCTGACGATACTGTTACTTACGCTGTATCTCACGCAACGGTAAATACTGCTATGGATCTTAACGCGTCTGCAATTATTACTGCTACTGCGTCTGGTTTCACTGCTAGAAAGATTTCTCGTTTCCGTCCAAGTGCTCCAGTTATTGCTGCTACTTCATCTGACAAAGTACGTCGTAAGATGAACCTTGTTTGGGGTGTTAAAACAGTTAAAATTGATACTGCTACAAGCACAGATGAAATCTTTGACCTTGCACTTGATGCTTCTCGCGAAGCGGGTCTAATTAAAAAAGGTGACCTAGTTGTTATGTCTGCTGGTGTTCCAGTTGGCGTTGCAGGTGCTACAAACCTTATGAAAGTTCACCTAGTTGGTGAAGTTCTTATTAAAGGGACTGGTGTTGGTAAAGACACTAAAGTTGGTAAGGTATGCGTAGTTCGTTCTGCTGCTGAAGCTGCTGAAAAGTTCCAAGAAGGTGACGTAATGGTAACAAACGCTACAGATAAAGACATGATGCCATATGTTGAAAAGGCGTCTGCCCTTATCGTTGAAGAAGGCGGTTACACGTCACATGCTGCAATTGTAGCGCTTTCACTTAAGAAGCCTGCTGTTGTTGGTGCTAAATTGGCTACAGAACTTCTTAAAGATGGTGAAGTAGTTACTCTAGATGCTCAAAAGGGTATCGTTTACGAAGGCGAATCTCGTATCCTTTAATTAAAGGTCGCGTTTGCCTTATAGCTTAATAATTTTCAAAGACCGGTGTCAATTTTATTGATACCGGTCTTTTTGTACAAAAAATCGGAATTTTGGCTGATCTTCACCTAGATTTACACACTATAAGGAGTATAAAAGCGGTGGAAGAAGGTGAGCTCCGAATATTTTTCAAAGAATAGGTTGATTACTAATAATCTCATGCATTTCGGGTATAAATCTGAAATACCATGTGTTTGAGAGGTGAGTTTATGTATTTCTTTAATAAGTCTAAACCAAGATTACTCATAATCGGCGTGCTTTTGATAGTTTTTTTAAGTGCCTGTAACCAAAACACAATTGATGTAGATGAAAAAGAATTAGAAATTGTAATGGAAGAAAACACTGAAGTTTTAAAACCAGAGGCTGAAGAGACTGAAGTGCAAGTGGCGTTTCTTGACCACTTAAATGATCAAGAACTGAAATATATTGAGTCTATGAGAGCACAGGAAGGCCTTGTTGTTACGATTAGAAAATCTGGGCCAGTGTATAGGGTGGACGAAAATGGTCAAGCAGACGGCTTCCATTATAATTTGGTGCGTTATTTTGCAGACCAAATAGACCTCCCCCTAAAACTTAATACAGTACGATTTTCTGAGTATTTTGAACACAATGGAGAAATCCCAGAAAACATTAAGACCGATAACTCTATTGCCTTTACTCCAGATGTTTTATTAAATTCCCACATGATCAGTGACAATCTAACAATCATAGAGTGGAGAAATAAACTCATGTCATTTGTAGAGATCATTCCTGTGAGTATAGTGGTTATTACTACAGATGATTTAGTCCTTGAAACGAAAGAAGATTTAAGAGGATTAAGAGTAGCAATAGAGACCAATACAACTTATTACACAGAAGTGAGTGCGCTGAATGAGCAAATGGATTTAGGCTTAGAAGTTATACCTGTTGGCAGTGGGGAAGTGGCTATAGATTTCATATTAAATGGTGAAGCTGACTTTACTTTGAAAGATAGTAACGCAGCCCTTTATGAAGCTAAACAAGAACCACGTCTTAATGTTAACATATCTATAAGTGAAGCTGAGTACATTGGCTGGGCAGTCGCAAAAGACAACCAAGTCATGCAAGGTATACTTGAGAAGTTTATAAAATATGCCTTAGACAACGGCCAACTCGACTTATATTGGGAAAAGGAATATGGGGTTCCACTACGAATTTATTCTGAGCTACTTGGGGTATTTGAATATCAGACAACAGATTAAGATAAGGTGATGTTATGAAATTTAGACAGCAGCTACAGTTGAATATTATGCCCATACTTTTGTTTGCTGTGCTTTTAGTAACATCAACAGTTATATATACATCAAATTTAAGTATTAGAGCTTTACAAGAAGATATTATGCGTTACCGACTGGAAGTTTTGTATGAGTATATTTCCACGGAATACGAGACCTTAGAACGTGTTAATTTACAGGATACGAAACTTTATGTAAATGAAGCAAAAGACCGTATTTTTAATTTTATACAAAACACCGAGATAAAAGGCGGATATTTTCTAATTATGAACACGGATAATTCTTTAGTCTTTCATACGGCAGACCCGGGGATTGTTATGCCAAAACAGTCAAGTGCCTTTTTATCTGCCAATGAAAATACAGATGTATTTTTACAATATACCTTCGATGAACGGGACTACCTTGCAGTTTTTGACTATTATGAAAACTGGGACTGGTATATTATGGTCGTAGCAGACCGGGATATAATATTTAATAATGTTAATCGAGCAGTCAACTTGGCGCTGGTAGCGGGGGTATGTGCACTTGTAATTGCGGGGTACTCCTTGCAGATTATTTCGAAGTCTATTTCAAAGCCACTAGAAGCATTAACAAAAGGAACCATGAATATGAAAGATGGGGACTACAGCTCAAGGGTACCGGTTGAACGTAATGATGAGATTGGTGACCTTGCAGGTGCATTTAATGACATGGCTGAGGAAATTGAAGACAACTTCATTCAGATTCGAGCTAAATCAGAGAGTTTGTCTTTGTTGGCATCATTTGCAGCTGGGATGGCACATGACTTAAAAACCCCAATAGGAAATTCTACAACGGTCATTTCATTCATGGATGCTGAACTCGCAAAGTTACAACATGCTTATAAGAATGACCAGTTAAAGAAAGAATCATTAAATGCATATTTGAAAGAAGTTGAGGAGTCCATAGATATACTGAACAAAAACAATGCCCACGCAAGTGAACTTGTGACGGGGTATAAAACAGTGTCAGTGGACCAATTGAACCGTGAAAGGCGTTGGATTGACTTAAAAGCCTATGTGGATGAAGTTATCTATACCTTACGTCCTAAATTCAAAAACACAAACTTTAAAGTTGTAAATTTGGTGGAAGAAAACATTGCAACATGGACATATCCAGGTGCTTTATCACAGATCTTAACCAATCTGCTGGTCAACTCTTTAGTACATGGTTTTGATGGACAAGACAGGGGTGAAATTAGTATAGCTATAAGCAAAAATGAGGGTTTAATAGAAATGGTATACACTGACGACGGTGTAGGGATTTCAGACGAGAACCTCCAAAACATATACAATGCCTTTTTCACTACAAAACATGATCAAGGAGGTAGCGGCTTAGGCATGCATATTATTTATAACCTGGTGAAATCACTCTTAAATGGTACAGTAGAGTGTGAGAGTGAGCTGGGTGAGGGTGTTAAGTTTACTATAGTTTTTCCTGATGAAACCTTTAATTCGTGATAAAATAAGGTCTGAGATTGTTATGATTATTAAAGAATACATTAGGAGTTGATGGTATGTATACTAATGATGCGGTGATTCGACCGAGATATAGCGAAACAGATCAGATGGGTGTCATTTATAATGGATACTATTATATGTGGTTTGAAGTTGGACGTTCTGAGTTTTTTAGATCATTAGGTTATGCTTATAAACAGCTTGAACAGGAAGGTATAATTCTACCTTTAACGGAGAGTTCATGTAAATATTATAAGCCAGCCATGTATGACGAAGAAGTTTTGATTCGTACAAGTGTAGATTACTTAAAAGGTATTCGCCTTGGATTTAAATATGAGGTACTTAGAAAAGAGGATGGAGAACTTCTGGCAGAAGGCAAAACTCTTCATGCGTTTGTGGATAGTAATTTAAAACCAATTCGCTATAAGATGTTAAGTGAGAATTTTAGGGCTATTCTTGATAAGTTACGTGAAGATCAGCCAGGTCTATAAAACGATTTCACTATATAAAATGATTACACTATAAAAATAAGCGATCTAAGTCTTAAAAGATATTAGATCGCTTTTGTTTATTGGTATAGCTTTCATATGTGTCTTAACATGAAGTGCACTTGTGTTTCTTATTCCATGTTTAAGTATCTTGCTGGTTCAAAAGCTTCTCCTATTGTGTAGCCATATAAAGA
>Ga0209379_10001338_pt1 | contig 16470 bp, 16 predicted proteins | sample tdDd001_FD_187124 | JGI IMG/M metagenome (GOLD analysis project Ga0209379, IMG submission 187124) | Marine sediment microbial communities from the Atlantic coast under amendment with organic carbon and nitrate - tdDd00.1 (SPAdes)... | ecosystem: Environmental > Aquatic > Marine > Coastal >...
ATATGATTGATAAAGAAGAATTTGAGAAAAGATATGATGAACAAGTCAAGATAAATACTGCATTAGATACTGATATTAAGTTGATAAAGATAGATTATGCATCCAATGAATTTTATGACCTTATAAAAGGCCATGAAGGAGATAAGGAAGGAGGGGCTCGTTGTGAAATCTGTTTCAGGTTGCGATTGACTGAAGCTGCTCTATATGCGAAATCTCACGATTATGAGTATTTTACAACAACACTATCCATCAGTCCTTTAAAGAATGCACCACTTCTAAATGAGATTGGCCTTTCACTTGAGGAAGAACATAATGTAAAGTATCTTCAATCAGACTTCAAAAAGAAAAATGGTTATAAGAGATCCGTTGAGTTATCAAAGGAGAATGACCTATATAGGCAAGAGTATTGTGGCTGTATTTATTCAAAATTAGAGCGAGATAACCAGACTTAGTTTGGTTATTTTTTTATTGATTTAAAAGTTTTATAGCAATAGTATATAAAAAGTGAAATATTTCTTGCATTATATTTGGAATGTTGTTATAGTATTCAAAAGATGCAAGTGTGCTTGCATAATTGTATCGGAGTGACGGACAAAATTCGGGAGTGTAATATGAGAAAAATAAAGAAAATATTAGTAGCAAATAGAGGAGAGATTGCCATCAGGGTCTTTAGAGCCTGTCATGAGTTAGGTATTAAATCTGTTGCAATTTACTCGAAAGAAGACAAGGGGGCTTTATTTAGGACCAAAGCAGATGAGGCTTATGAGGTAGGTAAACATAAAAGTCCATTACAGGCCTATTTGGATATAGATGAAATTATAAAACTTGCAAAGAAAAAAGCTGTAGATGCCATTCATCCAGGTTATGGATTTTTATCAGAAAATCCTACTTTTGCAAGAAAATGTGCAGAGAATGATATTATTTTTATTGGTCCTTCATCAGATATGATGTTAAAAGTTGGTGATAAGATTCAATCCAAGATTGTAGCCAATGAAGTTGGAGTACCTACTATTCCTGGTGTAAAGCAACCTATAAAATCAGAAGAAGAAGCTTTGGAGTTTGCGAAATATTGTGGTTATCCAATTATGCTTAAAGCCTCTGCAGGAGGAGGTGGCCGCGGTATGCGTATTGTATCATCAGAAGTAGATTTAATTGACCAGTATAAATCTGCCCAAAGAGAATCAGTGAAGGCTTTTGGTTCTGATGAAATCTTTATAGAAAAATACCTGGAGTCTCCTAGACACATAGAAGTACAAATACTTGGTGATGCATATGGCAATATTGTTCATCTATATGAAAGAGATTGTTCAATACAAAGAAGACATCAGAAGGTCATTGAATATACACCGGCTTTAAATCTGCCTGAAGAGGTAAGAGATGCTTTATGTAGAGATGCCTTAAAAGTTGGTCATGCTGTAAACTATAAAAATGCAGGAACTGTTGAGTTTTTAGTGGATAAAAACAACAGGCATTATTTTATTGAAATGAACCCTAGGATACAAGTAGAACATACCGTGACCGAAATGGTAACAGGCATCGATTTGGTACAGAGTCAGATTTTAATAGCGGCAGGATGTGCATTAAGAGATGATCCTTTAAATATTACTCAAGAAGATATATCAGTTAGGGGTTATGCTATTCAGTGTCGTATTACAACTGAAGATCCACATAATGATTTCATGCCAGATACGGGTCAGATGAATGTGTATAGAACAGGTTCTGGATTTGGGATAAGACTAGATGGTGGTAATGGATTTACTGGATCTATTATAAGCCCTTATTATGATTCCTTACTTGTAAAATGTACCTCATGGGCAAGAACATTTGATGATGCCATTAGAAAATCAAAAAGAGCACTAGATGAAATTAAGATTTCTGGTGTTAAAACAAATATTGGTTTCTTAATAAACGTACTGAATCATGATCAGTTTAAACAAGGTTTATGTGATACAAACTTTATTAAGGATCATCCAGATATATTAGATATTGAAAATGTTGAAGATCATGAATACAAACTACTTAAGTTTTTAAGTGAAAAGATTATTAATGAAACAAAAGGGAGTAAACCTTATTTTGATACACCTTCTGTGCCAAAGGTTGTGAGTCCTAAAACCTTATCAGGTACTAAACAGTTATTGGATGAAGAAGGACCTGAAGGTGTTGTTGAGTGGATTCATAAGCAAAACAAGTTACTACTTACAGATACAACAATGAGAGATGCTCAACAATCTTTAATGGCTACAAGAGTAAGAACTAGAGATATGGAGAAAATAGCCAAGGCAACAGCTGTACATGGAAAAGATTTGTTTTCCGTAGAGATGTGGGGTGGGGCAACTTTTGATGTAGCCTATAGATTTCTAAAGGAATCTCCATGGGAAAGACTAGATATACTAAGAGAGAAAATGCCAAATGTTTTACTTCAAATGCTTATAAGGGGATCTAATGGTGTTGGGTATAAGAATTATCCTGATAATGTAATTAAAGCTTTTATAAAAGAATCAGCTGAGAGAGGCATAGACGTCTATAGAATATTTGATGCTCTAAACTGGTTAGATGGTATGAAAGTCGCTATTCATGAAGTCAGAGAGCAAAATAAGATAGCTGAAGCGTGTCTTTGTTACACAGGTGATATCTTAGATGAGTATAGGGACAAGTATTCACTAGATTATTATGTTAAATTGGCAAAATCAATTGAAAAGGAAGGAGCACATATACTTGGTATTAAAGATATGTCAGCTTTACTTAAGCCATATGCTGCCCATAAGCTGATAAAAACATTAAAGCAAGAAATAAGTATACCAATTCACCTTCATACTCATGATACAACAGGTAATGGTGTTGCAACAGTCATGCTTGCAGCTGAAGCTGGTGTTGATATTGTAGATACTGCAATGAATGCTATGAGTGGTCTTACAAGTCAACCTGCTTTGAACTCAGTAGTGGAGGCTTTAAAGCATACTTCTAGAGATACTGGTTTCGATACTACAAAATTACAATCTATAGATAATTATTGGCAAGCTGTTAGACCTATATATGCAGAGTTTGAATCTGATCTAAAGTCGTCTACTGCAGAAATCTATAAGTATGAGATACCAGGCGGTCAATACTCCAACTTAAAACCTCAAGTAGAATCTTTTGGTTTAGGTTCAAGGTTTTCTGAAGTTAAACATATGTTTAAATCAGTTAATCAAATGCTTGGTGATATCGTAAAAGTAACACCCACTTCAAAAGCTGTTGGTGACTTAGCAATATTTATGGTTCAAAATGACTTAACACCAGAGAATATCTTGGTTGAAGGTAAAGACTTGGCTTACCCTGATTCCATAGTTTCATACTTTAGAGGGATGATGGGTCAACCTCAAGGAGGTTTTCCAAAAGAATTACAAAAGATGATTGTAAAGAATGAATCCATAATTACGACTAGACCAGGTGAACTATTAGAAGAGGAAGATTTTAAATCTATCAAGAGAAGTTTAGAGACTGAACAATATACACCAAGTCATTCAGATTTACTCAGTTATGCTCTTTATCCGAAGGTTTATAAGAACTACAGAAAAGCATTAGAAGAAGATGGTTCTTTTAGATATATGGAAAGTGATGTCTTTTTCCATGGTTTGAGAGAGGGGGAAACTTGTGAAGTTAAGATACGTTCTGGTAAGGTTGTTGTCATTAAACTTCTTGAGATAGGCAAGTTAAATGATGATGGCAAGAGAACACTGACTTATGAAGTCGATGGCAATAGAAGACTCTTCGAGATCATTGAAAAGGATGCTGTAAAAAAAGAACGTGTAAGTGTTCAGCTTGCTGAGGGAAATAATCCTAATGATATTGGTACCTCAATTCCAGGCAATTTAGTGCAGCTACTTGTAAAAGCTGGAGACCAAGTACAGCCTGATCAAACAATAGCTGTTATTGAAGCGATGAAGATGGAAACCATTGTTACATCTAGTGTAGAAGGTACTGTTGATCAAGTCTTTGTATCAGCTGGTGATACATTAGAAAAGGATCAATTGCTATTAAAACTTAAATAAATGTTTTTACGTCACTTAATTATGGGTATACTCATTTTAAGTGGCGTTTTACATTGAAGGGCATAAATGGATATGCTATAATAGGGATACTAATAGAAGAAGAGGTGCAATATGGAGCGAAGAAAAAATAAAAGATTCCCATTTGAAATCACATTAAATATTCAAGAATTATATAAACAAGATAACGTAAAAATTGAGGACCTTGATGAAGAATTCCAAGTAATTGACATCTCTAAATCAGGTTTAGGATTCGCATGTAAACACGAATTACCAATTGATTTTTATTTTAATGCAAAGATTACAATTGATGCTGACAGATTCTTTTTTACTGTGTTAAAGATTATTAGAATTGATAAGGTTGAAGATGAATTCCACTACGGTTGTGAGTTTGTAGGACTTGCAGATATCTTATCGAATACAATAGAGAATTTAGAAGACTAAGGGTTGCTTTATGTGACTCTTTTGTTGTTTAGAAAGGTAATGATGAAACAAGATTTAAGAAACTACGAACCAGATGCTTTGGTTCAGTTAATGAAAGAAGAAAAAATTCCAAGTTTTAGAGGTAAACAGATTTTTGAATGGGTATCAAAAGGTGTAGATGACTTTGAAGCTATGAATAATATCCCTAAAGCATTGAAGGAAAAATTGAGTGATAAATACATCATCAAAAATATGGATGTTGTAGATATTATGAAATCTAAATCTGATGGTACAAGAAAATATTTAATGGAGCTTAATGATGGCAATATTATTGAGTGTGTATTCATGAAATACAAACATGGTAATACATTATGTATTTCAACCCAAGTAGGGTGCCGCATGAAATGTTCCTTTTGTGCATCGACTATTCATGGACTGGAAAGGAATTTGACTGCAGGTGAAATGATTGGTCAAATATATGAAGTGCAAAATGATACAAATGAAAGAATCTCAAATGTTGTGTTAATGGGATCAGGCGAGCCATTAGATAACTATGATGAAGTATTACGATTTTTACATCTTGTCAATCATCCAAAAGGTTTGAATATCAGCATGAGATCAATTACAGTATCAACATGTGGATTGATTCCAAGAATCAAAGACCTTATGAATGAAAAACTTCAACTGACTCTAGCTATTTCCTTACATGCTACAGAAGATGAAAAACGTAGCCAGTTGATGCCTGTGAACAAAAAATACTCAGTTCACGAACTCCTTTCAGTTTGTAAGGAATATACAAAAGTAACAGGCAGAAGGATTACTTTTGAATATGCACTCATAGAAGGAGAAAATGATTCAATAGAAGAAGCTGAAAAGTTAGGAAGGTTATTAAGAGATATTCACTGCCATGTGAACTTAATACCTATAAATCCTGTAAAAGAGAAAAAGTTTAAGGCAACATCTAATGAAAATGCAAAAGCTTTTCAAAATGTCCTTAAAAGATACAGCGTTGAGGCCACGATTAGACGTGAACTTGGTGCTGATATTGATGCCGCATGTGGTCAACTTAGAAATAAACACATGGAAGGCAAAAAAAAAGCTAATTTTGCGAATTTGTAATGATTCTACAAGTCACTCATGATAGAATCATGAGTTAGGTTTAAAATTCTGAATATTTAAAGAATTTTAGAAGGGTTTTTATTACAGATGTCGTATAATATAATTAGGAAAACGTTTCGTTTTTAATTTCATTCTACCAAAGTTAAAGGAGGAAATATTATGGTTAAAATTTTAGCAGGTAAAGAGGGTTCAGGAAAAACAAAGCATTTACTTAAAATGGCGAATGAGAGAGTTGGAACAACTACAGGAAATATCGTTTATATCGATAGTGACAAGCGCCATATTTATGATTTAAAACATGAAGTAAGATTCTTAAACATGGAAGAGTTCCCAATTGAAAAACCAGATGAGTTTGTTGGATTCTTGTGTGGCATAATATCAAATGATTATGATATCGAAACCATCTATGTGGATGGCCTTTACAATATGGTAGATATGAATGAAATAGATGCATTGGGTTGTATCAATAAATTGGAAGTGATAGCTAAGAAATTTGATATAGAATTTAGAATTGGTATGAATTATGTTGGAGAAGAAATATCTCCGGAATTAAAGAAATATGTTTTTCAACCTGAATAATTAAAATCACGCTTTATGCGTGATTTTTTTGATTTTGTCTAAAATATGTACTATTTTCTCATCATACTTGTCATTCATCGATAAAAGTTCTTTAATCGCAATTTCATGAGATTTTGCATCTTGATATATCCGTTTCGTCGTCATTGCATCATAAGAATCAGCAACACCAAGTATTCTTCCCAATAGAGGAATATCTTTTATACCCTTTGGATAGCCAGAACCATCTAGTCTTTCATGGTGGGTGATGATGATTTCTGCAATGTCATGACCTAGTGTTGATGAGATCATCTCATAACTGTGAGTCACATGATTTTTCATAATTTCATACTCTTCAGATGTTAATTTTCCCTTCTTATTTAAAATATGATCCGGTGTTTTGACTTTACCTACATCATGAAAATAAGCTGCTAGGAGTAAGTTTTTCTGCTCACTAGGTGGAAGATTCATTTCCTCTGCTATATGATTGACCAGTCGTTTAACACTTCTACAGTGTTTGTAGGTGTAATGATCTTTTTCCTGAATTGTATCGAGATGTTTTACAAGTTCTTCAGTAAATGCATCTGAATGAGCATATTCTCCTGATTTAGAACCTATATAAAGTACAACTGTATCCTCTTGTGCAGTAAACTTAAGTGGTTCTATGATATTAAAGGTCTCTATATAATCATAAGTCGAATATGTCGTGTCATTGTGTACAAGTTTACCTGAGACGATATAGTAGAACTCATATGTATCGGGTAGTAATGCTGGTGCTGCAAAGAATATACTATTTTTACCTATTTCATACTGTGAGATTTCAATGCCTTCTTCACTACCAAGTAAACGTACCATTGCTCTGAAATTTTCTTGTGATGTTTTGGATTTGTTTAAGTTAATATATGATTTCATTTAGCCCCTCCAAATACATATTAACATATGTAATCTATTAATCTTTAGAATTTTGCTATTTTATCACATTATTGTTCTAATTATGGTTGGTTTCTCTCATTTTGGTGTATAATTATACAATAGAAAAGAGGACATAATGAAAAAAGGAAAAAGAAATTCAATAACAGATGTAGAAGGTGTTCTAGTAGGCCATACAACACATGTTGATGGCGACGTTCAAACAGGTGTAACAGCAATTCTTCCAAGACCCTATAACTGGTTTAGAGAAAAAACAAGGGCAGCTTGTCATATAGTCAATGGGTTTGGCAAATCTATAGGACTCGTTCAAGTAGATGAGTTATATACTATAGAAACCCCAATTATACTAACAAATACACTGAGTGCAGCACATGCTGCAGACAGTTTGATTAAATTTATGCTGAGACATTTTGAGGAAATAGGTATAGATGGCACAGTTAATCCACTGGTCATGGAATGTAATGATGGCTATTTAAATAATATTAGAAAACAGATTATAACAGAACATGATGTTTACCAAGCACTTAATAATGCTTCAGACGTATTTGATAGAGGTGCTGTAGGTGCAGGTAGGGGAATGTCGTGTTATCAGTTAAAAGGTGGTATAGGGACTGCTTCAAGAATCGTTGAAATTGAGGATCAGACTTATACCGTTGGAGGATTAGTACTCAGTAATATGGGTTTATTGGAGGACCTTATCTTACTTGGTAAGAAAATAGGTCCAGAACTAAAAAAGAAGATAAAATGCAAAACTGAAGAGGATAAAGGATCAATTATTATGATACTGGCAACAGACTGTCCTTTAGAATCTCACCAGCTTAAAAGAATGTCTAAAAGAGCTGTTGCTGGGTTGGCTAGAACAGGCACATATATAGGCCATGGCTCTGGTGATATTGTTGTATCTTTTACAACTGATAGCCCTGTGACATCAAAAGCATTTGATGTTACAACACCAAGACAAGTTTTACATGACAATTACATTAATAAGATCTTTAAGGCTGCTGCTGAGGTCATAGAATCTTCTATTATAGATTCTATGTTAGAAGCAGATGAAGTAACGGGTTTTAATGGTCATAATAGAAAGGCACTCAAAAAACTAGTATAGGGCATGATATGCCCTATAAGAATTTTTTGCCTAAGTATTTTTTAATGTCATCTTTCTCACTGAAATCATCTAAAAGCATTTGCTTACCTGTTTCTTCAAAGACAACAAGAACTTCTGCCTTACCAGCTTTAAATTGCTTGATAACAGTTTCTTCTCTGACTTCACGGATTTTATTACCATGGTGTTTGATTTTTTCAAATTCTGTGGTGTAGTGTGATCCCGTGATCCCGATCATCTTCGTATATCTTTTCATGCGACCTCCTTGTATTAAAAATAGATAAATCTTTCTATTTGATATCATGATTACTTATAAATTGTAGTATAATATACACACATAAGCAAGTTATGTTTTGGAGGAACTATGGAAAACAATAAAATAATGGTCTGTGTGACTCAGCAAAAGTTATGTAAGAGACTGATACACAGGGCACATACATTAAAAAGGCATGAAGAAGATGAACTTTTTGTGATTCATGTTGTAAAAGAAAACTGGAAGTATTTTGGACAACTTAAAGAAGCTGACGCTTTAGAATACTTGTTTGAAAGTGCAAAAGAGTATGGTGCAACGCTTAATGTTTTTAAGGCAAAAGACATAGAAGGTACATTAGCTACATTTGCAGAGAAGGAGAGTGTAGATGTTATAGTAATGGGTGAATCTAATGAAACTACCCAACAACAGAATATGATTAACAGGCTGCAAGACAAAACAAAGAAAGAAGTTGCCTTTGAAATTGTGCCTCATAACTATGAGATTTAATAGGACCTAAAGGTCCTTTTTATTTTACCATAGAAGTTGTATAATAATCAGGAGGTGAATCATGGAAAGATATAAAAAATATTCTACTTACTTAAAAGAGATATATGGTGAAAAAGTGTATAAAATGCCAATCAATCTGCCATTAACATGTCCTAATAGAGATGGTGCGATTGCATGTGGTGGATGTACATTTTGTGGTGAAGTTGCAACAGGATTTGAGAGTTTAGAAAACACAATTGATGTAAAAACACAGTTGTTAACCAATATGGACAGAATGGCTAAGCGTTATAAGGCTAAAAGGTACATAGCGTATTTTCAAAACTTCACAAATACTTACATGCCAGTTGATGAGTTTGAAAAATACGTTTATGAAGCTTGCATAGATAATGTTGTAGAAATTTGTATTTCTTCTAGACCGGACTGTATTCATGAGGCTTATCTAGACATTTTAAAGAAGGTCAGTGAAGAAAAGGGTCTAAATATATCAATTGAACTTGGTCTACAAAGCATGAAACATGAAACCCTAAAACATATAAATAGAGGTCATACGCTTGCTGAGTTTATAGATGCAGTTTTAAATATTAAGAGATATGGTTTTAAAGTTGGTGTACATTTAATTTTAAACTTGCCATGGGACACAAAAGAAGATATTATAGAGACGGCCAAAGTGATGTCAGCTCTAAAAATAGACTTAATTAAAATCCATTCTTTATACATTCTTAAAGATACTATAATGGGAAATCAGTATTTGAATAATGAGTTTATTGTGGATGATGTAGAAAGTTATGTGGATAAGGTTGTCAATTTCATAAGATATACACAGGCTGATATTACATTTCAAAGATTATTAGGGCGTGCCCCTAAAGAAGATACTTTATTCTGCAACTGGGATATGTCTTGGTGGAAAATCCATGACATGATTGAAGAATCTTTAAATGACTTGGATGCTAACCAAGGTGACTTATGTGATTACCTTGGTGGAAAAGGTGTCAAAAAATTTGTCTAGGCGTTTTAAAAAGCATGTTTTATTGGTATAATTAGAGTAGTAAATGGAAGAATACTGTAAAATTTGGAGTGTTTATGAATAAGATTAGACAATGGAAAAAGCTACTTCAACCTTATGAGCAAGCCGTTGAAGAATTAAAAGTAAAATTCAAGGCAATTAGAAAAGAATACAGAGATATGAGTGAGTATTCTCCAATTGAATTTGTAACAGGCCGAGTTAAGAAAATTTCGAGTATTATAGAAAAATCACAACGTAACAATATAGATGAAAGCATGATTGAGGAACAGATGGAAGACATCGCAGGTCTTCGCATTATGTGTCAGTTTCAAGATGATATCTATTCAGTTGTAAATATTATTAGAAATAGAGATGGAAAAGACTTAAAAATTGTCTATGAAAAAGATTATATAAGAAATGAAAAAACCAGTGGCTATAAATCTTATCATATGATTATTAGTTATCCAGTTCAAACAGCTTATGGCGAAAAAGAAATCCTTGCTGAGATTCAAATTAGGACTCTAGCCATGAATTTCTGGGCGACAATAGAGCATTCACTTAATTATAAGTATAAAGAAAAAATGCCACCCAATATCAAAGCACGTCTAAAGGCTTCAGCAGAAGCTGCTGCTAAGTTAGATCTTGAAATGTGTGAAATTAGAAATGAAATAATACGGGCACAACTAATGTTCGAAGAAAAATCAAATGTTATTAGAGATATCGTAGATTCAATTAGAGTCCTACATAGCTCTGAAAATCAAGTAAAAGCATTGGAATTCCAAGAGGAGTTCGACGATATTTGTAACTCGGGAGATCAAGAAGCACTAGATAGCTTATTGATTAGAATAAAAGCTGAGTTACCAAGGTACCAATTATTTAGTAAGATAAATGATGAGGAAGCTTAAGCTTCCTTTCTTAATGAGGTAAATATGATTTATGCAATAGGCGATTTGCACTTAAGTATATCAGTGGATAAACCCATGGATGTCTTCGGTGACAATTGGACCGACTATATGACTAAAATTAAAGAAGCTTGGATGGCAATAGTAACTGATGAAGACACTGTTTTGATTCCTGGTGATACATGTTGGGCGATTAGCTTAGAAGAAGCCAAAGAAGATTTAGCATGGATTGATGCTTTACCAGGTAAAAAAATTATCACAAGAGGTAATCATGACTATTGGTGGGAAACACTCACTAAAATGAATCCGTTATTTGAATCCATAACATTTCTTCATAACACCTATACTGATGTAGGTAATCTTGCTGTTTGTGGTTCTAGAGGTTGGATATCTCCAAATGATGAATCATTTACAGAAAAAGATGAAAAAATATACAAACGCGAATGTCATCGTTTAAAGTTATCCTTGGATAAGGCTATTGCAGATGGTTACAAAGATTTATTGGTGATGCTTCACTATCCACCGACTAACGATAAGAAAGAAAAATCACCAATACAAGAGATTTTAGAAGATTATGGTGTCAAAGAAGTTGTATATGGTCATCTACATACAAAGTATTGTTGGAATCTAAGCTTAGACGGAGAAATTAATAATGTTAGATACCATTTGGTCTCTTCAGATTATTTAAGATTTATTCCTAAAAGAATAGACATTTAGTTTAAAGGATTGTATTATTTTCTTAGAAATGGAGACAAAATGGAAAAGCAGTTAGAAGACAAGTATATAGAAGAGTTTTTTCAAAATAGAGATGAGTTAATTGATAAGTATTCAGCAGATAGGATGAGTAAAACTGCTTTTGTTGAAGAAAATTATGATTTCTTTAAACGTTTAAAAATCAAACCTTTTACAGAGAATTTAGATTACAGAAAGTGTATATTTAATTATCAGTACTACAACATTCTGGCTAAGTATGCTAATTTACAAGCACAAGAACTTGAGATTTATGATCCAAAGGGAGCAGAAGCATATAAAGTAGAGGAATTTGAGTATTATAAGTTAAAAGATGAGGCAACACTGAGTCTTTTAGAACTTGTAGATTACAAAGGTGTAGAGGCTTATTTTATGAATATGGCATCTAACAGGTTATGCGGTAAGTTATTTGAAATAGTTTTTAAGGATTATTATAGGGCAATATTTCATTCTATGAATCCAAGTATTCTGAAAAAACTAAGAGAAAAGGGCGTTTTTAGCCCAGTATATAAGGATTCAGTAATAAATTCATATGTTAATTCTGTATTTTAAACCTTAGATTATCTAAGGTTTTGTTTATTTTTACGATGCGAGTGGTATACATTTAACAAGAGGAGGTGAATGTATGAACGAGTTTAGTAGATTTAAGGTTGGGGAAAAGATTGTTTTCCAAAAAAAGATTACTGAAGCAGACGCAGCTCATAATTATGGTACCAAAAGGTTAAGTAACTTGTTTGCAACACCTGGGCTAGTTACAATGGTTATTGAAGCAGCTGTTGGATTTATTGATGAAAGATTAAGTGAGGGTTATATTTCTATTGGTAATGAAATGGGGGTTACTCATACAAAACCTACTAAAGTAGGTGAAACTGTGACATTAGAATTAGAAATAAAAGAAATCCACGAAAATGGTGAATGCATATTTATTTCATTTAAAGCATTTGATGAATTAGGTGAAATCGGTAATGGTGTTCACGTAAGAACAATTGTTAACAGAGAATCATTCTTTGAAAGAACAGAAGAACGTTTCAAGCAACTTGGTTTATGATGTTGAAATAAAATTGAAAGTCCGTTAAACTAAAATCAGCGTCAGCTGATTTTTAGATTGGAGATAAAATGAACAAAGATTATAAAGCTGTCATCTTTGATTTAGATGGCACATTAGTAGATTCAATGTGGATCTGGGAGCAAATAGACATAGATTTTCTTGAAGTAAGAGGTCATGCCTTACCTGCAGATTTACAAAAGGATATTGAAGGGTGTTCGTTTACAGAAACCGCCCAGTATTTTAAAGATAGATTTGGATTAGAAGAAGACTTAGATGCGATTAAAAGTGAATGGATTGATATGTCAAAAGTTTTCTATGAAGAAAGAATAGAAACAAAAAAAGGTATATTAGATTTACTGGATGACTTGAAAAGAAGAAATGTAAAAATGGGTATAGGGACAAGCAATTCAAGAGAACTTGCTGAAGCTGTTTTAAAGAAGAACGGTATAAGAGACTATTTTGAAGTTCTTGTAACATCATGTGATGTTGAAAAAGGCAAACCTGCTCCTGATGTATTTTTAAAAGCAGCAGAACTTTTAAATGTTTCTCCAGAAGATTGTCTAGTCTTTGAAGACACACATGCTGGTGTTATAGCAGGTAAAAAAGCTGGAATGGATGTCATAGCCATTTATGATGCCTTATCAGAAGAATACATGGATGATATCAAAGCAGATGCTGATCATTATCTAATGTGTTATACAGAAATGGTGTAATGGCTTTGTAAAACTATTTATAGACCTCATATGTTAAACTAGTATTGAGGTGTATTATGATTTTAAGACTATTATATGCTCAGATTATTATCCGAGCTGATATGTAAGATCCAAAGGAAATCACAAAAGCACTCAGGTGCTTTTTTTATTACAAAACATTCCTTTGGAGGGAAATATGATTGAATTATCTTTAAATAAAGTAAATAAATATTATGGTGCCACGAAAGTTTTCGATGACATCAGTTTTGAGTTACACTCAAAAGCTCGAGTAGGTTTAATCGGTAGAAATGGTACTGGTAAAACAACAGTGTTTAAAATAATTGCTGGCTTAGAACCCCATAATGAAGGTCAAGTAACATTTAGAAAAGGCTCTACTGTAGGATATCTAGACCAGATACCTGAATATAATTGCTCAGCAGTTCAAGTGTTGAAACTTGCATTTAAGGATCTCTCAAAGCTAGAAGATGAGTTGAAGTCTTTAGAGGCAAAACTATCAGATTATGAAGATTCAAACTATGAAAAAACATTAAAACAATATGGTGAACTTCAAGAAAAATACGAGTTAAAAGGTGGCTATGAAATCAAAGAGAAAATTGACAGGATTTGCTCTGGTTTTAAGTTTACTAAAGACTTCCTAGATCAACCCTTTGAACGATTATCAGGTGGTGAGAAAACAAGAGTCATTTTGGCTAAGATATTGTTAGAACAACCTTCAATTTTACTATTAGATGAACCGACCAACCATTTAGACTTAGATTCTGTTGAATGGCTAGAAGACTATTTGAAAGACTATAACGGTTCTGTATTAATCATATCTCATGATAGATACTTCTTAGATCATGTCGTAACAGAAATCTATGAGATTGAAAGTGGTCAAACAGAGAAGTATATTGGTAATTACTCTTATTATGTTGATGAAAAAGAACGTAGAATCCTCGCAAGATTAGAAGCTTATAAACAACAACAAAAGAAAATTAAGGCTATGGAAGATGCTATTAGACGTTTCAGAGATTGGGGAACACGTGCTGACAATGAGGACATGTTTGTTAAGGCTAAGCAAGTTGAGAAACGTTTGGATAAGATGGATAAGTTAGATCGTCCCGGCAATCATAGAAAAATCAGCTTAGAATTTAATGAGGACAGACGATCAGGTAAGGATGTTGTAAGAATTAGAGAACTGAATAAGTCCTTTAAGGAAAAAAATCTTCTTGTAGATGCTGAAGCGGATATAAATTTTAAGGACTATGTGGCCTTACTAGGTAAAAACGGTTCTGGTAAAACGACCTTATTGAAGATGATTTTAGGTGAGCAAGATGCTGATCAGGGCTTAATCAAGCTTGCTGAAAGTGCTAAAGTTGGATATATGGAACAAGAGATTCGATTTGAGTTTCCCGAGAAAACTATTCTAGATGGCTTTAAAGAGTATTTTGCCCTAACTGAACAAGATGCAAGAAGTAAACTGGCTAGATTTTTATTTTACTCAGATGACGTGTTTAAAACAATAGGCACACTATCCGGTGGAGAAAAGGTTAGACTATCATTATGTATGATGATGGAAGAAAAAATCAATTTCTTAATACTGGATGAGCCAACAAACCATGTGGACATTGATTCTAGAGAGATGATTGAACAAGCTCTTAAAAATTTTAATGGTACGGTCTTGTTTATCTCACATGATAGATACTTTATAGATCAATTGGCAACAAAAGTAATACAGATTGAAGATCAAAAGTTGGTCACTTATCATGGAGACTACAAATACTTCAGACACGAGCTAGAAAAAAAATCTGTCAATCCCGTAGTAGAAATCAAAGAAAAAAAGATTAAGGAAAACAGAGAGTCAACTGCAAAAGGTTTGAATATTTTTAAGCAGAGAGAGTTAGAAAACTTAGAGTCATATATAGAGAACTTAGAGATTGAGATTGATGCTATAGATCAAGAAATGGCTAATCTTTCTGATTATGAAGTCCTTATGACCAAACAGAAAGAAAAAGATTCTATGAAACTTCAACTAGATGATCTTATGGAAAAATGGATGACATACCAATAAAAAAGACAAGTATAAACTTGTCTTAGGCTAAAAATATAATTGCAACACCAGAAATGGCTATGAGTGCACCTAAAGTTTCTTTTAGGTGTACTTTTTCTTTTCTAATAAAAATTGCCACTGGTATTAATAATACTGGTGTAATTGATGTCAATGTAGAAGCAACGCCAGGATTGGTATATTGTATAGCTAGTAATGATAATGATATACCTAGGAATGGTCCAAAGAATGATCCTAATGTAATATAACCCATAGCTGTTTTTTCCTTAAATGCTTCAAAGAAAGCCTTCCAGTTGCCTCTTATGGTAAATAGTAGCGAAAAACCTACAATACCTGCAATTAATCTTATTTGAGTAGCAGCAAAGGCATCATAGTTGTCTAAACCAAACTTACCGATAATGTAACCTAATGCTTGACCAAAAGCGCCACCAAAAGCAAGAAGAATACCTGCTATAGGATGAGATAACTTGACTTTATTACCAGAATCTTTGACTAATATAACTATTGCGATACCTGTTAAAGTAACAACCATACCAATCATTTGTTTAACAGACATAGACTCACCTAAAAGAAAATATGCAAGCAGACCACTCATAGGTGGGACACTGGCATATATTAACATGGAGATTCTTGCACCTATTCTAACAAATGCTTCAAATAATAAAAGATCACCGATAACCAGTCCGACTAAACCTGATAAAAATAACCATTTCCACGTTTCAAAAGATGCATCGATTGGAAAAGCAATGCCTCGTGTAATAAATGTAAATATCATTAGGAATATAGATCCTATTAACAAACGTATTAAGTTAAGTGGTTGTGAACCTACTTTTTTCCCAGCAACTTCAAATGAAGTAGCTGTTATTGACCAGCAAAAGGCTGTTGCTAGTGCTGCTAACTCTCCAATATACATATTAATTTCCTCCAAAAGGAGTATAGCATTTCGTGTAACGAAATACAATTAACACTAATAAATTATTCCTTATGTTTTATAAGAGGAAGAAATAAAAATGAAAGGTATAAAATCATCCAAATTAATTACACTTTTACTCAATTAGTCATTAATCAATTACATTTTGTTAGAATCACA
>Ga0209379_10001340_pt1 | contig 16450 bp, 19 predicted proteins | sample tdDd001_FD_187124 | JGI IMG/M metagenome (GOLD analysis project Ga0209379, IMG submission 187124) | Marine sediment microbial communities from the Atlantic coast under amendment with organic carbon and nitrate - tdDd00.1 (SPAdes)... | ecosystem: Environmental > Aquatic > Marine > Coastal >...
AACGACCTGACAGGTATTACCCCAGAGTAGTGAGGAAAAGACCGACTAAATACCCCACAAAGAAAAATGCCAGTCAGCTTAACTGACTGGCATTACGCCTTTGGCGGGCATTTTTTTATCTTCAATTATGATAAAATTACCAGGAATTTTGCCGCCTACTAAAAGGGCTACCTGCGTGTTATCGCCGTCTGCATCAAGCATTGTTTTTAGAGTACTTTTTTGTGCGCTGCTCGCTACGTCTGTTGGCCAAAGCGTTATGCTCACCACACTTCCTTCTATGGGTCGGGAAGCAAACCTTTCTGAATTCCACATTGCCACTATTATGTCTAGTTCTGCGCTTATTTTTGCGTTTGGTACAAACGTGTGGAGTAAGGTTGCGAGGCGTGCAGGCTTTAAACGAATTTTAATGGTAGGGTTAACAGGTTATAGCTTGGGTACTTTTGCCTTTGCAAGCGCATGGATGGCAGGGTTTTCTGGCATTATAAGCGGAACCAATTTATTTCTGGCATTGTTGATAAGCCGTAGTTTGCAATCAACTATTATGTCCGCAACTCCACCTTCTGCCGTGGGTTACGCCGTCGCCATAAGTACGCCCCAAAGTAGAGTAAGTGCAATCAGCAAAGTAACCTCTGCAAGCAATGTAGGGCAAATCGTTGGGCCCGCTTACGCCGGTTTATTAGTTGGTTTTGGCTTATTAGCTCCGTTGTACAGCATTGTTTTATTAACTCTACTGGCGCTGGCATTGGTGTATTTTAAGCTACCTGTTCTGCCACCTTTGTCCCAGCAACAAAGCACACAGCAGACGAGCGACAAAGGCCAAGCATCAACTAAGGTGCCGTATATCTTTGTTGCAGCATGCATTTGTGTATTTTGCGCGATGGCGATGATGCAGCAGTCCTTAGGTTTCTTTTTTATAGATTTTTACCACTATTCCCCTGTAGAAGCCGCCCGACAAGTAGGCTTTGCCATGATGGTCAGTGCAGCCGCTTCGCTTACTGCACAATTTGGGTGGGTTCAAAAGGGGCGCGTCAGTAAAGAAGCCATGATAACAATCGCACTCCCCTTACTTGGAGTTGCATATTTACTGCTCTACCTTCAACACTCATTGGCCGTGCTTTACACTGCCATGACACTGATGGGTTTAGGTATGGGTATGGCTTACCCTTCGTTAGCAGCGGCGGCGACAACCTATTGCGCACCATCTCAACAAGCTACTGTTACTGGGCTGATCACTGCCACCACTGCCATGGGGTACGTAATTGGCCCACCATTGGCTGCTTTCATTTATCAGGTAAATATCGCCCTTCCCTTTGCTGTAGCGGCTACGTTAATCACAATCGTTACGTGTGTGGTCTACATAACGTTGCGAAGAGCAAGTCGCATTAATTGAATACTGGTGCCATCTTTTACAGTACCCAACCACAACGTTTGAAAGCGCTTTTTTAAAGGTATTTATTTTTTTACCTTTTATTTTTAAATAAGCGGAACCTTTTTTAAATTGAGCTATCTTAACTTATACATGAAGTCGTTGAGTGTGCGTCTTTGTGGTGTGTAAATGTGTTTTCCAAGTTATGTTGTGGTTTTTTAAGGGGCTTTTTAGCCCCTTTTCTTTTGCTTATCCTCTTATTACAAGCTGTCACATTTACCCTTTTTGAAATTTTCCATTCTGTGTCAACTTGTTGAATCTGCTCACGCTTTCTCTAGGCTCTTCCGGTTAATCTAAAAATTAGAATTAAATAATCTTTTTTGTTTCACCTTTAGAAATGGTAATGAGAATTATTACCAAATAAGATAGTAGCTCCATATTACAGGAGTAAGCTAATGCCCAAACCGCAACTTCGCCAAGCTGTTGTGACCCAATCAGTCCGTATTACCCCAACCATGCAACGCATTTATCTTAGTGGTGACGATCTGCTTAACTTTCCTGTTGTTAAGGCTGGCGCGTACGTGAAGCTGCTGTTCGACCTAAACGGAAATCCGCTCCAGCGCCCTACAGACACAGACCAAGTAGCAATGCGTACCTATACCGTTGCGCAGTTTGACGCTGCCAAGCCCGAATTAGTTCTTGATATGGTTGTTCACACCGATGGCGGTAAAACTGGCCCTGCATCGGCATGGGCAACGAGCACTCAACCCGGTGACATCATCACAATTGCGGGCCCAGGCTCAAGTAAAGGGCTAAGCGAGCAATACGACTGGGTGCTATTGGCGGGGGACATGACAGCGTTACCCAGTATTAGAAATCATCTCGCGGAGCTACCTCAACAAACCAAGGGGTATGCTGTCATTCAAATTGAAGATGCAAAAGATGCGGTGGCATTGAAAAAGCCCGAAGGAGTCACTGTGATATGGGAATATGAGCACCCCTTACCTGTGCGTCTCGCTCAACTAGCATGGCATGAAGGCATACCCAATGTCTGGGTGGCGTGTGAATTCTCTGATATGCGAGAAATTAGGGCATGGCTAAAGGATGAAAAGGCTGTTGCTCATGAGAATATTTATATTAGTAGCTACTGGAAGAAAGGCCGTAGTGAAGATCAACATAAAATTGAAAAAAGGCGGGATAACGAAGCATTTATTAAAACGTTGGCCTAGCGTCTATCCAGCCTTAATGTAGGGTTTGCAAGGGCTTGTAAATTCTGCATGAGAATTGGGTTTTCATCTGGCCACTTAATCACAAAAAACCATTATTTTCATACACCTACACAATGGAACACCATTTGCTGCTAGAAGAATAACTGGACAATGTTTTTCGCCAGTTTTTTCAACCAATTGTTTGGATAAGGAGAGCAAGTTATGAACAGTGATCGTATTGAAGGTAATTGGAAAGAAATGAAAGGTAAGGTGCAGCAGAAATGGGGCAAACTTACCGATGACGACCTTGATGTAATTGATGGCCGCCGTGAAGAATTAGTAGGTAAGATTCAACAAGCTTATGGCAAAAGCCGTGACGAAGCTGAAAAAGAAGTAGACGGTTATTTTAACTAATTGCCGCTTAGCTTTGTAAGTTAAGACGCTAGTAACTCTATGTGATACCACTGAAGTTGCTAGCTTCTACTCCTACCAAAAGGGCCGCAGCATCATGCTGCGGCCCTTTTTAATTATCCTCATACCAAAGCAGGAACAGTCATTCCCTCTAGCCCGGCATTATTCTTCTGTTTTCGGCTGTAAGTTATCTCGGACTTCCCTCGCATCAAAGCTGGTTGCCGAAGTGGGGCGAGTACCTTTACCCATCTCAATACTCAAGATGCTTTCTATCTCACTTTGTTGTGAGCCTCCCACAAACACGCCCGTTTCGAATTGCGTTGTAGGGTGATACGACGTACGGCAAGTAAGTACGCCACATTCTGTTACTCGTGCATAGCGCTGGCTAAACCCTGCGGTAGGTGTGGCTTGTACCGTCTCTTTGTCTACCAAGGTTTCGCGGTCAGTCACTACAAACCAGTCGTAGCCTTCCAGTAACGTAATCTCCGCTGCACGCAGCATGGCGTAATCCATCGCTTTGCCTTTGTCTGAGCCTTTAGCTTTGAAGTGCACACGATATTGTGTATCGCTTAGTTTGCTTTCTGTATAGCCAAAACCACCTTTTTTAGCCTGTCTGTAATCAGGCTGACTCGCACAGCCCGCCATGATTAACACCGCAAGTACTAACATAATTTTAGTTTTCATCATTTACTCCTTTGGCCTTGTCAGTTAGCCAAGTTGCTTCAATTGCGTTCTTCTCTTGCTCTCGGTTTAATGGCGCAGACGCCATCATGTTATCCAGTTCGTCTTCCATTAATTTGGCGCTAGTGGCTGTTTGATATTGCCCTGTACTTTCACCTAGCTCATCCAGTTTGCTAGCAGCAAGCTGCCACACGCCTTGTTTATCTTTACAAGCGATCATTACATTTAGTTCATCTTGAGATGCCACTTCAGCCTGTCGGCAGTAATTAAAATCCGTATTTACAAAAGACAACTGAGGTGTAACCGTAACACCTGTGTCAAAGGTGGTTGCTTCACCAGTTAGGTTGCTGTCCAGCACCGACGATACATTTGCCCAATGTGTAGGCTGCGTTGTTTCAGCGCCCTGCTGATTAAAGAAAACTAGGCCCGCTAATACCGCCACACTTGCAGCAATGGCGAAGGGTCCCTTCCACTTTGTCTGATTTTGCTGCGCACTGTTAATCGAACTCGCCTTCTGCGGAAACGGCGTTACATTTTCCGCTGAATGTTGCTCTGTGGTACTTTCGCGCTCTAAGCTCACATCTGTTGCCTGTGCTTCACTTTTATCGCTTTGGCGGTTTTCATCGCTCAAAAGTGCCACTATTTCTTTAGGTAACGCTACTGCTGTCGCTTTTTCTGCCGCCGCTTTTACCACTCTATCGACCTCAGCAAGCGCGGCGAGCCGGTCAGAAATGGCAACGTCATGCGCTATCGCTTCACGAACCAGGTCCATCTCAGCAGTGTCTAGCTCGCCATCTAAAAATGCAGAGAGTTTTTCGTCAGTTAAGATCACGATAACACCTCATTTTGGCCATTAAGTAAATTTGATATTTTTGCTCTCGCTCTGGCAAGCCGGCTCATGATGGTCCCAGTAGGAACCTGTAACACTTCCGAAGCATCAGCGTAACTCATTCCCTGTACTGCAACTAAGGAAAGGGTTTCTCTTTGCTCACAAGGTAATTCGTCCATGGCACTTGATACCTGTTTTAGCGTAATAGTCTGAGTGACCGCGTCATCCAGATCAGTATTGCTATTTGCTGATTGCGTTTCGTAAGAAAGTGCATCGGTTGCGTTGGTTCTCACTTTCTTCGCTCTATATTCGTCTATCCAACAATTTCGGCACACTCTAAATGCCCACGCCATTAGCGTAACTTGTTCAGGAAGCGGCTTACTCAATAGCCGTTCAAGGGTGTTCTGAAGTAAATCATCAGCATCATGCATGTTACCCGTCAACGAGTATGCGAATTTTCGCAACGACGGGACGAGTTCAGTCAACTCATCTTTCATTTTCATGTACCTTTGTGAGGATTTCCGTTGTCTATATCCTGTTAACGAGCCACAACTATTTTTATTCCACGTATTAAGTATTTTTTTATTAAGTTAAAACGCGTAGATCTTCGGACTCGTATTGGAATTTTTTTTCTATCTATTCGTCACTACACTATTAGGCAGTGATAAGAGCCATGGCACAATTTATGCCATTCCTTCTTACAGCATCAAACTGCGCCAACGTTAAAGTAAAGGTAGCAAAATGAAGTACACAATTATTATGGGATTTGTTGGTTTGTTTGCGGCTTCAATATCGCAAGCCCAACTAGCGGGAACATTGAATCAAGTGGTGTCTCCCGTGCGTCCTGTAATAGATAGAACGCCCTCTGATTTAAAAGCTATACGAGAGGAAGCAAGGCGGAAAGTGCAATCATCTATTGAAGGTGTAAGTAACGTATCTACGCTGGCTTCGGGCGTTATTCGCGGCATACCAACACCCCAATTTACTCCCCCCGCTGCGACAAACATTTTATCAGCGTCTGGCCAAGTGGTTGTTAAGGAAGTAACCGTAGAAGGTGGCTTTCTTGCTGTTGAAAAAGAATGGCTTTTTTTAGGTGAAGAAACCGACAGAGTGCACTTCCAAGGCGCAAATATAACGATTCAAAAGGCTCAGTATTTACCCGCGCTCTCCCAGTGGCTTTATAAAGTTAAAGTGACGGGAAATGAAGATGACGTGTCGTATATTCGCAACAGTTTGCCACACAATCTACGGTCTCAAATAGGCCGGAACCATATCTATCTATCGCAGAGCAGGTCCCCAACCAATGAATTGACTCAAGAATTTGAAACTAAAAATGAGGCCAACGAACTGGAAACCTGTCCCATACCGCTGCGCATTGGAATGGTTGATACCCATGTAGCGCCAACCCATCCATTGCTCTCACACATTGATTTAACACAAGCGTCTTTCATCGCTGGTCAGAATCAAGATCAAGATAGCAACGCAGATGACGAGGGTACAGCTGAAAAAACAGATAAAAAGCCTGCGGATCCCCAAGAAAATACCGCGGCGTTTTCGTCTGACCACGGTACAGCGGTAGCTAGCTTATTGGCGGCATCATTGCCCGATTCAAGTCAGGTGTTTAATGCCAGTGTTTTTTATTCACGTAATAGTGTTAGCCAAGGCGCCACGCTGATGTCGTTGATTGAAGGTCTAAACTTTCTTGCATCACAGCACGTAGACGCCATAAATATGAGTTTAGCAGGGCCTGACAACCCGGTTTTAGCGCGGGTGATAAAACAGCTTGATGAAAGTGGTATTCAAGTCATTGCAGCTGTGGGCAATGAAGGCCCAGCCTCTTTGCCCTTGTACCCCGCCGCTTATTCAGAAACGTTGGGCATTACGGCCGTTGATAAGTCTAATGTAATTTATCGATGGGCGAATCAAGGTGATTATGTGGATTTTGCCGCATTTGGCGTATCGGTAGATGCCGCACACCCCAATGGGAAAACAGTTAGGCAGACGGGAACCTCTATGGCATCACCCCGTGTCACCGCATTGTATGCGTGCTATTTACGCAAAGAGAAAGAAAGGAACGCTGCCCTGATAAAGCTGCAACAATTAGCCATAGACGCAGGAACGCCTGGGCGGGACAGCGTATTTGGTTTTGGCATATTGCCTTAAGTTAAAAACACCGTTCATAATATGATTTACATTAACGTTCACTAAAAATGAACGTTAATGCCTAGCTCAGCAATGGTTTCTTGGTAGTTTGCACCATCTACGCTAGACGCATAGTCGCCGTATTGGGTAGACAGTTTTATATCGACATTGCTGTGAACAGCGTAGTCTGCACTTAACTCAACAATATGCCTGTCGTCTTCCCTACCAATGCCTCCATCTTGTTCTGAAGCGTAATCCCTTACATCAAGTTGATAGGCAACCTTAAGCTTCAGAGGTTTACTGAACATCGCTATGGGATAGGTGTACGCAAGATCTACCCCCTTACCTGTGTAGTCGAACACATTGTTTTGAGCATCTTCGTTTTGATACTTAAGTGCGATTTGAAAAAAGTCGTCTCCTTCAAAAAAGTAGAATAGATCACTGCGTACGGCGATAGCGTCGCTATCTCTAATCGGCGCATCCTCAGGTGTGTTTTCGAACTGTTTGTCGATAAGATCACTACTAACGCGCAAATACGTGCGCTGGCCCAGTAGTTTTCCCGCAGATAGCCCATATTGTTGATAAGTGAGAAAATCGCGTCCATCAAGTTCTGCGCTAGCGTGATAGTAGTGCGTACCTAGCTTCGCGAAATCAAACGCATAGCTAGTGCTTGCAGACAAAGTGGTAAGGCCAAGGTCAAACTCGCTTAGTGTTTGATAGTTGGTATTAGCCTGACTTACCGACAGTACATTTTCCCACTTCTCAGTGGGCTTCACTGACACCTTTAGCTGCGCTTCTGACTGTATCGCACCGTCTGCCACATCTGAGTTCGTATCTAACTCGCTTACACTCACATTACTATCATTGCGATAGCCTATGTAACCAAAACCTGAGAATGAAACTGTTTGATGCTTTTCACTTGTATTGCTTGCACCTTCAGCAGCGTTTGACTGACTTTCAGTTCCCGCATAGGCAGCACTACAGCCGAGTAAAGCAGCGGTAACGGCAAAAGAAAGGCGTTGGTAGCTACCAAAGGTAGAAATAAATGTCGTGAGTGAATGTTGAGATATTTTCGTGTTCATTGTTTTTACCTACCACAGAGAAAATAAGTCTTAGCGATTACTGTTTTGCTCTATTTAAATAAGGGGAGACATGAGAATTGACTTGAGACGCTCGGTTTGACTGGAAATGTGGAATAACCAGATAGCGCGTCCATATGTATAGCCAGAACCTTAGATTGCGGCTTGCCTTTCTACTTAGGCAAACCGCTCTCAGATTTTAAGGTGGCCATCTAAAGCGCTAGCTCAAGATTGCTCGGCTCCCACCTATTGGTTTTGGCCGGGATGTTAAAGGCCTAGAGCGCCAGAGATACTTGATGTAACGTTGTCGTTTACCGTGCTTGTTACGGCGCTTTCTACCGAGCTCGTCACTGTATTATTTACTGAGCTTTCCACCGTATTTGCTACAGTATTTCCAACTGTTGCTGACACAGTTTGCTCGACAGTCCCTGAAACTGCACCTTCTACAGAGCTTGCTACCGTATCAGTAACCGTACCTTCGACAGCTGTAACAACCGTTCCAGTTACAGCACTGGTCACTGTATTAGTTACGCCGCCGTCTACTGCACTTTCAATGGTGCCTGCAGCCGTGCTCTCTGCCGCGCTTGATACACTATTGCCTGCGGCGGCCTGTGAAGTATTACTGAGCGCGCCACTTCGTTTGGTGTTGCTTGGTCAGCGTTATCTTCACCCTCTTCTTCAGGGGCTAGCTCAGACACTTGGTTCAATCCCTGAACGGTAGAGAGGTCATTACCTGACTGGCTTGCCGAAAATTGTCCGCTAGCGTCAGCTGAATTCTCGGTAGACGCTTGGCTTTGCGTAAGGGCTTCACCTTCAGCAGAAGTCTGCGTATTAGCTTGAGTAGCAGATTGGGAGTTCGCACCGTTTGTAATTGAAAGCGATGCAGAAGTCGATGCATTAGCTGAAGTATTCGCAGAAAATGCAGTTTCTTGAGCCAACACTGATGTTGAAGCGATACCTAAAGCTAGTGCAATTGCAGTATTTAACTTTTTCATCCGTTTATCTCCGTTTTTCATAAAGGACACTGAGATAACGATTGAAGAAGATCTTTTATTCCGCGCAAAAATAGATTTTTTAAAAAGAATTAAAAAAGCCCTGTAAAAACAGGGCTTTTTCGAACTATTTTTCTGAAGCAGTCATGCTCTTTTCCCACCAGGGAAGCGAGAAATCTATATTCCCTGGGTCATAGGTTTTGGCGTATTTCATTTTAACTGAACTCCAAAACGCGGCTTTAAAAGCAGGGTCATAAATAACGAATTCACCTTTTTCGCGATATTGTTCGAACAGTTTTTGATAAGCACCAACAGGCGTGAGTGGGTTATCTTGTTGGAAAACCACATCACCACCATACGCTTCGTAAAGTGCCTTCGATACTTTCCAGCTTTTTGCCATGCCTTCAGCCATAGCTAAACGATAACGCTCTAGTTCTTCATCTTGATAGGCGCCATCACTGTCTAAATCTACGGTCCATAGTTTTATTACCGAGTACGCAGATTGAATTTCGCTTTCATTGGGCTCGATCGCATTTTTATCGGCAAAGTCAGAAAGTACAGACTCGGTAATTTTATTACCAAGGGCACGGTGAGCCAAAATGGCTCGCACTTCTTTCTCTGACTTGTCGGTCAAAATAGATTGAAAACGGTCTACATCAGCCTGTGAAGGCTGCAGTTCGGTACTAGAAATGGATTTATTGAACAAACGAGCAATAATCTCGTTTGCGGCTTGTGGTGTATTAATCCCAAGCGAAACTACTATGGCTGCAAATAGCACCATAGGAATAACGTTCGAACGCGTCACTTTGTATGCTTCCCTAAGTTCCAATAATTAGCATAAGCACAAGACACATTCGTTTATTATTTTAAGAATTTTCCGTTGTCTTGCGAAATGACATCTATAAGGCTTAATACTTTAGACGAGTTTTGTTTAAAATTCCACTTTCTTACGCATAGATTTTTTAGCACTTTGTTGTTTTTTTACATCGACACGACGTGCTTTTGCCGCACGGCTCACCTTGGTCTTTATGCGCGGTTTTTGTTCAACGGTAGCAGCTTTGATCCACTCAACCAGACGCGCTAACGCATCTTCTCTGTTTTGCTCCTGAGTCCTAAAATTCTGTGCTTTAAGCACAAAAACGCCGTCATTTGTCACCCTACTGTCATTTAGTTGAAGCAGCTTTTGCTTCAGCTTTTCAGGTAACGATGACCCATTGATATCGAAACGCAAATGGATAGCGCTACTTACTTTGTTGACATTCTGCCCTCCACTGCCCTGGGCTCGAATGGCTTGCAATTCCGCTTCGCCCTCATCTATAGCGATAGAAGGGGTTATCATTAATTCCATCTCAAATCCTATTTATTCATGGCTTAGCCACGTTAACTTTGCATCAATAGCACCGCTGCATCTATAGGGCACTATCACTACTGCTTACTTGACCACGTTAGGGTTAACCGATAGGTTAATTTTTACCCTTATTTAGGAAGTACAACATGTTCATTGCGTTGCTTATTCTTATTTGTATCTTCGTGGCTCTTATTTGGTTTACTGCCAAAATGGACAGCAGCATCGAAAGCGCATTCTCTCCGTCAGGTGAACTCACCCCTGTTGAAGGAGGAGTAATACATTGGCAAAAGCAAGGAAACGGGCCGGCGCTTATTCTTATTCACGGTTTATTGGGCAATAGTAACAATTTTAATGAATTAGCCAAAACCCTTGCCCCCCGTTACACGGTTTACTCAATTGACCGGCCAGGAAGCGGGTTTTCGAGCCGTTACAAAGGAACACCAGCAAACTTCGAGCAGCAAAGTAAAATGATACTCGAATGGATGGAAAAAGAGGGTATTGAAAAGGCAAGCATTACTGGGCACTCAATGGGAGGAGGCATTGCGTTAAGGATGGCAATTGACGCCCCTGAAAAAATTAAGTCAGTTTCGCTCTTATGCCCGCTGACTACGCCTCTTAAAGGTGGTGCTGGCCCTTTGTCGGTTCTCTACATTCCTAATGAGTGGGTACGCAGTAGTGTGGCAAAAACAATCGCCAGTCCGTTAAGAGCACGGTTAGGCAGAAAACAAGTCGCCCAAATTTTTCACCCCGAACCAGTACCGGCTTCTTTTTCAACCGCTGGAGGAGGCTTATTGGCGCTTCACTCTCGAAGCTTTTATGAGGGGAGCCGAGATACTGTTTCAGCTCAAGGTAGTCTGCACAGACAACAAGCACGCTACGGAGAAATTCAATGTCCGGTAGGCGTGTTGTATGGCGAAAAAGATACCATTTTAAAACCAGATGAACACATCGCGGCAGTGACTAAAGCGATTGACTCTGCTGTACACGAAGTCATTGCTAACACCGGTCACATGATCCCCGTTACACAGGTACAAGCATGTGCAGATTTCATTGTATCGATAGACGACAAGAGCAAAGCCGATTGATTAATGAAGGGTCGCGCCGACTTTTTCTACCTGCTCCCTATGGGAATACTCGATAACGGCCAGCGAGCGCTCTCTGCCACATGACGACTGCTTCAATTTACGAAGCTGGTCAGCTACGCGTTCAATACCATCGTGCTCTTTACACATCTCGAATGGGGTCATTTCAAGCGTAACGTTGTAGCTGCTAAACCACACTTTCATCTGCTCAGTGTCCCCATCTGACAATGAGATGAGTAAATGATACATACGAATAAACGCCAACTGTTTTCTATATTCTGTGGTACCACTTTCAAAGCCAAGTAGCGTGGTCTGCGCCAACGAAGATGGAGAAATACCCAGTATTTCAGAAGCTTGCTTGATATTTAGACCCAGTTCTTGGTACGCCCAAGTAAACGCTTTGGTAACAACACTAGTAGGAAATAATGATCTATTCATAGTATCGCCTCGTCTTATCGAACAATGTTATATAGATGTTATAAGACGTTGCGAAATGCGTACCAAGTTTGCCCTAAAGCTTCATAGAAACCTTCTCGCGGTGTGCATCAATACCTTCTTGGTCAACCGTAAACCCTTTTGAAGATAACCATTCAACGGCGTCCTCTACTGAATCCACGAAAACATATTCTATATTGGTATCGCGATACACGCGTTTGAGCTGCGCCTGTGTGGTTGCTCGCACGGATGACTCCCCCATCACTAAGGCAACGTGTGTAAGCCCTATGGGGTTTACTGAAGCAACACGCTCGTGAAGGAGCGTTTCAGCATCTGGGATAAGCAGGGATTCTCCGATGACACAAACGATATCGCACCAGGTCTGCCCATGTAGACTCTCAGAGTGAGTGCGATATTCACCAGCAAAACTATTCACACACTCTTTGTTCCAAGGCCCATAGGCTTGCGTTAGCACCGCATCACCACAGCGTGTAATGATGAATTCGCCATGAGCATACTGCATATAACCACCTAACTACTTCAATAAAATGTTGAGTTAGCAAATACCGTTAATGCGATATATGCCTTTGACTACGCGTTGTTTAAAAGCAACGCGTAGTCAAAGTATGGTCCAGTATTGAAAAAATTGAAAATTAAGCTGCGAGGATATTAATTAACTCAGCAAACGTAGGGCGGCCTTGAATATCAAGCGGCAACCGCAACTCTCTGGCAATGTCGCTAACGCTAATCACTCCGCGAATTTCATGACTGTCTCTGTCCATTACAAGACAATGGTGCTGTCCGTAATCTTTAAGTGTTTCTATTACGTCACCTACAGACGAACGCATTAGTTCACTGAAGTCGAAAGACATAAGCGAGGTTTTAGGGCGCATGAAGTCATGAACGGTGAGTTCTTCTCGCTTAACCTTAAGCTCGCTCACACGCTGAATGATTTGCTGTTCACCCACATCGTGACTGGTAACAATGCCTATAAAACGGTTTTCACTGTTTACCACCAGCATCATACGAACATGAGACTGACGCATAATCGACTCTACTTTCGTTGCCGGAGTTCGAGCGTCAATAACATGTGGTAAGTGCTGCTTAAAGTCTGTGAAGACCGCCATAGCAGATGAATTGACAGTAATAGTGTTTTCAACAACCGGCCATGCCAAGGTATCGATAGCTTCGGTTTTATATAGATTTAAGGCGTGCATACCTTTCTCCTAATCAAAAATAAAAAATGCGTTTTTTTAAATGATTAAGCGAAAGTAGGGGGCCCTCGTATGATGTTTGCGCGTAGTTTGGTGAAGATTTTCGCATCAGCTGCTTTTCCAGCAGAAAGCCAATACTGCTCTACACCATTGGCAATGTTAACAAACGGAATGCCGTCATCAATGTCGTCGTCAGAAACCTCAAAAGCCGAGCTTTCCCACTCACTTATAAGGGTTGAAAGCGCAGTAGCACTGTTTGATTGCCCCGCCATATTTTGCACACTTCTTCCCTCTCCCAATACAGAGACGGAAACCAGTGATGAAAATAGCGCTGGCAGAATAACAGCCAACAAAACGTATGAAACGCGCAAAGCGTACAACCTCTACTGAACTAAACAACGTTGAAGCCAAGAAGCCACTTTTGTTACTTCTTATTTAAACTATAAGAGTATTTGGCGCGTTTAATAGAGGTGTTTGGCGCATTTTATCGACCATTAAACGACACTAGATTAAAGACGCTAACTATTAACGTGGTTTTACAGGCGATTGGCTATGTCTTCATTCTAAAAACAAGAATGAACACTCTCATTAAATATGATGTTTAGCCGGTGTAATTGGAAATACACTAGATCGCATGACTTTTGCTGTACGTTTTAGCAACGACGACACACTGAAGCAGATGTTACGGCTTCGATAATATTCAGGATAAAGGAGAAATGATGAAGAAGTTAACACTTGCCTTGGCCGCTGCGCTGTCTTTGAGCACCGCTAACGCCGCAGATTATGTGATTGATAGCAAAGGCGCTCACGCGTCTATCAACTTCAAAATTCAACACTTGGGCTACTCATGGCTTACTGGTCGCTTCAACGATTTCAAAGGTACCTTTAGTTACGACGATGCAGCACCAAGTGCAGCCAAGATAATGGTGACTATCGATACAGGCAGTATCGATTCAAACCACGCTGAGCGTGACAAGCACCTTAAAAGCGACGACTTCTTAAATGTTGACGAATTTCCAGAAGCGAAGTTTGTCAGCACCAAAATTGTCGATAAAGGCAATGGCTCGATGGATGTAACGGGTGACTTCACGCTTCACGGTGTGACAAAGCCTATTACTATTGAAGCCAAGAAAATTGGCGAAGGTAAAGATCCATGGGGCGGCTACCGCGCAGGCTTTATGGGCACGACGACTATTGCACTTAAAGATTATGGTATCGACTATGATTTAGGCCCAGCGTCGCAGACAGTAGAACTAGAGCTTCACGTTGAAGGCGTAAAGCAGTAGCTATTTCCATTTAGTTCCAGCGAGCTAAATTTATGATTTAAAAAAGCCCCGAACACGGGGCTTTCTTTTTTTATATGTGGTTAGTGAAGTTTCAGCTTAGGGCTAATGGCCTGACTTAACTTCTTCACTAGTAATTTAAGTGCACCTTTAATTTTTCCGTGTACCGCAAACTGATGCATATTATACAAAGAAACATAAACCAACTTAGCTAGACGCCCTTCAATAAACATACTGCTGTTTGACAGTGAGCCCATCAAGCTTCCCACTGTGCTGTATTTACTCAAGTGAACCAGCGAACCATAGTCTTTGTAAGTGAAGTCCTTTGTACCTTTTTGGGTAAATAACGACGTTATATTGTGCGCAACGATGTCAGCCATTTGGTGAGCAGATTGCGCCCGAGGTGGCACCCACTTTCCATTTTCCTGCTGGAAGCCACAGCAGTCACCTAATACCCAGATATTTTTGTGCGTAGTGCTGCGAAGCTGCTTATCAACAAGAATTTGGTTTGCTCTGTTCGTTTCAAAAAGTTCTAGCTTTGTTATGAAGTCATGTGCTTTTACCCCTGCAGCCCACACCATTAAATCAGCGTCAATCCGGCCACCGTCTTTGGTGATCAACCCTGTCGCGTCGGCTTCGGCCACCATGGTTTGCTCTTTAATGTCTACGCCCAACTTATGCAGTGCTTTTCTTGCAGAGTTTGCTATGCGCTCAGGAAGCGCCGGTAATATGCGCTCTCCGGCTTCCACAATAGTAATTTTAAGACGAGAAGCCGACATATCTGGCATACCGTAAGCCTTAGACAAATTAGCCACATGGTGAAGTTGAGCGGCGAGCTCAGTACCTGTTGCTCCTGCCCCGACGATGGCGACATCAATTCTGGCGTCTTTATCTTCTTGCTGATTAATGCGGATAAGCTGATTAAGGAGCGCTCGGTGAAAGCGTTCAGCTTGCTTTAACGAGTCGAGGAAGTAGCAATGCTCAGCAACCCCTGGCGTACCGAAGTCGTTACTCACGCTGCCAACCGCCAGCACTAACTGGTCGTAATGAATCTCGCGCTCAGGCAAAACCTGTGTCCCTTCCTCATCAATTAGAGGCGACAAGGTTATAGTTTGCGCCTGCGCGTTAAGCGAGCACATTTCACCTAATTGGAAGCGGTAATGATGAGCAGCTGCGTGAATAGCGTAGTCCACACCGTCTGAATGTTTATCAATTACGCCGGCGGCCACTTCGTGTAATAGCGGCTTCCAGATATGGGTTCGACTGCGGTCGACAAGGGTAATTTCGGCTTGTTTCTTTCTCCCGAGGGTGCGGCTTAAGCGACTGGCTAATTCAAGACCACCAGCACCGCCACCAACAATTACTATTTTTTGCATGGGTATACCTATTAACAATCATTCCACGTATGTCGCCTGACCTTTCCAAGCGCTATACATGGCGTGACTGAGACCCATGCTGATGCCTACAGACTACGCCTGATGCCGCTGCGGTACAAGCAAATCACGGCAATAGTCTGTATTTTCAAGATTAATAATTATCTATTACGGCTGCTTATTTGAAGCTATAACGTGAACGATGCCGTTATCATGAAGTTTCGAGGCCGCCCAGGAAAATATCGAGGGCCTGTGAAGCTAGTAAAGTCTGCGCGTTCAGCGTAGTCCGTATCAAATACGTTGTTAACCCGCGCATACAATGTAACGTCTTCGTTCACGCTGTAGCGTACACGCGCATGTACCAAGTCATGCCCCTCGTACTCGTTGAGATTTTCAGCGTCGGTGAAATAGCTCGAAACATGCTGCCACTCTAGCTGCGTTTGTACCTTGCTCGACATCTCAAAGCTTAAACGAGCGTTAAACTGAAGCTTTGGCGCAGTATCAATATCATTACCTTTAATGTCTTGTTCACCTGAGAGCTGACTGTGCTCGTAGGTATGCCTTGCGTATGTACCAGCAAAATCTAAGCGCAGTATATCGCTTAACGGTTGGTCAAAAGTAAGCTCTACGCCTCTATGCCACGTTTCGCCGTTGCTTACGTTGAAAAAGTCGCTGTCGCGGTAAATCACATTATCTTTTTGTAGGCTGTAAAGGCTAAGCGTATAGCTGCCGTCAAATAGTGTACCTGTAACGCCCATCTCGATATTATCGGCCGTTACCGAGTCAAGATCAGTAACAGTTTGTGCACGCTGCAAACGATACAGCTCTGTTGCCTGAGGCGCGCGATAGCCTCTTGCGATGCCGCCAAATAACTGGGTTTGAGGGTTAAGTTGATAACGAAGTGAAAGCTTCGGACTAAAGTTATCAAAATCATTTTCGCTGTCTGCTGGTCTGGAATATCTGCAGCCGCCAAAACCGCACTGCGTGCCATCCTCGCGAACACGACC
>Ga0209379_10001342_pt1 | contig 16425 bp, 15 predicted proteins | sample tdDd001_FD_187124 | JGI IMG/M metagenome (GOLD analysis project Ga0209379, IMG submission 187124) | Marine sediment microbial communities from the Atlantic coast under amendment with organic carbon and nitrate - tdDd00.1 (SPAdes)... | ecosystem: Environmental > Aquatic > Marine > Coastal >...
TATTACTCTGGACAAACTTATAAAATAGGTGAAGTACACGATGGTGCAGCCGTTATGGATTGGATGACACAAGAGCAAGATCGTGGTATTACCATTACTTCTGCTGCGACGACATGTGAATGGAATGACACGAAAATCAATATCATTGATACCCCTGGTCATGTGGATTTTACCGTTGAAGTGGAACGCTCTTTACGTATACTCGACGGCGCTATTGTATTACTTGACGCAAAAGGTGGCGTTGAACCACAAACAGAAGCGGTTTGGAAACAAGCCAACAGATATCATGTGCCGCGTATTGCGTTCATCAATAAAATGGATATCATCGGCGCTGACTTTAAACGCTCTATAAAAATGATTCGTGAGAGATTGAAAGCGACCCCACTGCCGCTTCAATTACCCATTGGCGCCGAAGGCGACTTTGAAGGTTTAATCTCACTGGTTGAAATGAAAGCAATCTACAACACTGGCGACAACGGAAAAGATATAGAAATTGGAGAGATTCCTTCCGAGTATATGAAACAAGCAAAATTACACAGAAAATTTTTGATAGAAACAATTGTAGAATTCGATGATGATTTAATGATGTGCTATCTAGAGGATCAAGAACTGTCTATAGATAACTTAAACTTGGCAATTCGTTCTGCCACTTTATCTGGAAATGTTGTACCCGTTCTTTGTGGTGCTGCTTATAAGAATAAAGGTATACAACCACTGTTGGATGCGATTGTAGCCTATCTTCCATCACCAAATGATCTACCAGAAATAGTCGGTCATACACCTAAAGGAGATGAAGCAACGCGACAAGCAAAGGACACCGCACCTTTTTCTGCACTGATATTTAAAATTACAACAGATCCTTTTGTAGGAAAACTCGTCTATTTCAGGGTCTATTCAGGTACACTTCACGTAGGCAGTTCGGTTCTTAACGCAGCAAAAGGCAAAAAGGAGAAATTAAGCCGCATCCTACTAATGCATGCAGACAAACGTCAGGATATAGATATCGTTTACACTGGAGATATCGTCGCAACCATTGGACTCAAGCATTCTACGACAGGGGATACTTTGTGTGATCAAAATGCACCAATCTTACTGGAATCAATGGTATTTCCTCTTCCTGTCATATCTGTCGCTGTGGAACCGAAAACGCCAGGAGACCTTGATAAGATGATGAACGCCCTTGAAAAATTGTCGGAAGAGGATCCAACGTTTAAAACCTTCACTCATTCAGAAACAGGTCAAACAATTATATCAGGTATGGGGGAACTACATCTCGAAATCCTTTTGGACCGAATGGTAGAGGAACATAAAGTAAATGTCAATGTTGGTAATCCCCAGGTTACGTATAAAGAAACCATTTCTAGCCCTAGTGATATAGACTATAAATTATCAAAACAAGTTGATGCGCAGGGTCTATTTGCCCACGTCAAATTAAAGGTGCGTCCCAATGAACGTGGGGCTGGCCATACATTTACAAGCACATTAACCACAAAGAAATTTCCAAAACTCTATGTTGATGCTTGTGAAGAAGGTATCCTACAATCCCTCCAGTCTGGAATCATCGGCGGATATGAGGTTGTGGATGTTCATGTCGAACTATATGATGCCGCCTTTAATGAAGAGCATTCGTCAGAGACAGCTTTTAAAATGGCATCCTCAATAGCCCTTACTGAAGCTCTTAAACAAGGCGATGCGATTATGTTGGAACCTGTATTCAAAGTTGAAATAACAGTTCCAGAAACCTACGTAGGCGATATCATCAATGATATCAACATGCGTCATGGATCCATTGAAAACATGGAAAAATTTATGGACAATCAATTAATTCGTGCAACGGTGCCACTATCGAATCTATTTGGTTATGCCACTGATTTAAGATCCAAAACACAGGGACGGGGTCAATACGATATGATCTTCGACCACTTCGATCAGGTGCCACAAAATGTCTTGGATCGTTTTAAATAGTCCTTACTAAAAAAGTCGCAGTATATGACGAGATACGCCTCATCATATACTGCGACTTTCGTGTGCCTTATAATAGCATTATTCAATTTCCATTGTAGTAATTCGGATATTGTCTTCTGAGTATTTATACGCCTCTTTCTTTCCTTCTGAATCCTCGAATTTGATGAGATTTCCACGCTCATCATATTCAGACTTAGACCAGTAGCCCTTCGAATCCTCGTATGAGATATTATGAGAATCAACATATGCTCTTTTCTCCCAATAGCCGTTAGAATCTTCATAATAGATTAGATTGTCTCTTTCGTCATAATGGTGTTTTTCCCAAAAGCCAAGAGAATCCTTGTGACTGACCAGATTACACCTCTCATCATACTCAGTCTTAGCCCAATACTGTTCGCCATTAGAGTATTCAAAATAGATTTCGTTGCCATATGCGTCATAAATCCATTTTTCCCATGAACCATCTGAATCTTCATGATAAATTTCATGTCCATTTTTATCATAAGCTATCTTTTCATTGTCTGAGTTAAGTTCAAGTGCATCAAGATCTACACCTTGCCACATATTTTTTTCCATCTCATCAACTCCTTACGTTAGAGAATGCTCCTAGTTATAACATACCCAAAATTTGACGCAATCCTCTATCGAGTTTATTGAAATGATGATTAATTTCCTATCTAAAACACATCTCCAATATCACCATTGTAATAAATTGCTTTATCAGCTATTTGCTCAGGGCCTCTTGCGGCTCCTTGATTGATGCAGATATAAGATCCATGCTCCAATTGATCGGTTAATCGCCAAAATGGATATTTGATGATGACAGGGGTATTCATCCCCACACCCAGTTCCAAGAATACTATCTCCTTTTGATGATGGGTTTTTATAAATGTCTGATATCTCTTATGTGCTTCATGCCATGCTTCGTCCTCGACAAAGGTGTCATCCTTTCTCAGGTGCATATCCATTGGGCCACCGCAAACTGGACACTTCGGTATCAGATCAGATGGAACTTTGCACTCCTTCTCAACCTGTACCATTTTTCTAATCATCTCTTCATTATCATATATTTTCTGATGACATGGCTTCGCACACTGAATTTTACCGTAATCACCCTGAGTCGCAAATACCCGTTCGTCATCAAAACCAGCTAGCCAAAACTGGTGATCGACATTGGTCGTCAGAACAAAATACTCTTTGTCCTTTATCCGCTCAAGTAAGTTCAAATACACTTCACCTGCCGTTACGTCATAACGATTGTGAAAGACATGTTTACTCCAGTATGCCCATCTTTCCTCTTCAGTCTTAAAAGGATAGAATCCAGATGAATACATATCTGTCAGATCGTATTTTTCAATAAATGCGCCAAATATTTTTTCGAAACGTTCTCCTGAGTATGTTAGCCCTGCTGCTGTCGAAAGTCCAGAACCAGCTCCAATGACAATGGCATCAGCATTATCAATTTTCTCATATATATCTTTAATGATGTTATCCATTTAAACACCTCCTTCGCTTTAAACCCAGCTATTCTCTATAAGCTCTCTCTAAAACTCTTGGGCGACATGCCAACATACCGTTTAAAAAAACGGGTCATGTTCGCTGCCTCATCAAAGCCCAATAGAGTCGCTATTTCGTAATTCATCAATTCGCCTTGGGTAAGGTACCTCTTTATTTCCAATATTATTCTATCTATAATAAACTGCTTTGCTGAAGAATCGATAATACTTCTCGTTGCACAGTTGATGGTTTTTTTCGTTAAATTCATTTTTAACGCATATTCTTCAACAGTTTTAATCGTTGTATAATTTTCTTCTACCAATTGTCTAAACTCCTTGAAATGTTCATAGTCATTAGACATTTTTCCTTTTAAATCCCGTTGTGCCTGTCCATGTAAAGACAGTATAAATCCTTGAAAAAGCGTTGCAATCAACTGAGCATTGAACTTTTCAGATTGTTGTTGGTATTCTTTATAAATGAGATCTATTAAACGTCGATTGGTGCACTCGCCTGATATATCTACGGTCAGGATTGGCGAACCAAATGACGCATCTGCAAACTCGTGAAAAATCTCGCTATTGACACCTTTCATTTCATAAAAAAATGGATCGTTAATATGGATGACATAGCCTTTAGCCGACTCATTGACTACAAAATGATGCACTTGATTCTTTTGTATAAAAATAATATCCCCTGCTTTGTAGGGATATTCAATAAAATCTATACTGTGATGGCCTTCACCTTCCACTATATAGAGAATTGCCCAAAAGGTTAGACGATAATCTTTACTCAACAAAGTATGGGGTCTAGTTGACATGAATACTCTTAAATCGACTATTTCGAAGTCCAACCCTCTTTTAGAGTTTTTATAGTGGATTTTATTAATTTCATTATTATTCACGATAATCGCCACACTTTCATCATCTGTTATTTTAACTTTTCTAAAAACCTATGGGTGTCCATTGTAACTAAGTAGCCCTTTTCATCCAACTTATCTGGTAATGGCCACTTGTCGATATTTACTCTTATGAGCGTACTTTGTTTGATTACCTCGACCATTTGCTCAAAAGGATATCTAATAACCTCGGGTGTATTAAATCCCACGCCAAGTTCAAGAAAAACAATCCTACCACCTGACAAAACTGAACGATCGACAAAATCAGCGTAGCTCTTTGAATGGACCATATGCACCCCTTCAACAAAGTGATTGTCGATCCTAATATTCGGGCTAAGTAAACCCTTGCAAACCGGACACCTTGGAACGCATTCTTCCTTAATTTCCATGGATGCCTCATCAATGCTTTTAAGCATGTCATCTATATATTGTCTGCTGTCATAACTTTCCTCATGACATCCCTTTTGACATTGAAACAATCCATAGCTCCCTTGCATGGCAAATATCTTGTCTTGGCGGTACAAGCCCTTAAAAAACTGACCATCCGTATTTGTCGTTATGACAAAGTAATCCTTTGATTCGATTATATCATAGAGCAATTGATACGTTTCTAGTTGCGCCTGTTGATAAAATGCATGATTGATATGGTAGGCCCAAAATCCCCAGTACTGTTTTGCTGTTTGTTCATTCAGGTCCCAGTGTCGGTTGATTGCATCAGACACATTTTTGTAGCCTCTTTTAAAAAATGGTTCATATGCTTGGTGAAAATAAGAGAAATCATTATAATCTAGCCCAGCCGACGCACTGAGTCCTGCACCAGCGCCAATAACGACTTGATCAGCAGTGGATAAGAGGTCTGCGATTTTTCTACTGGAAATGTTTCATCAACTATTGAATTGTTTAGCTTGATGTTTGTATACATTATAGTCCCCCTCACTAAAGACATTGATGACGACTTTTGCGAGATGATGGTCTTCATTTTGTAAATATTGTTGTATTGTCTCCAGTGCAATTTCTGAAGCCATTTCAATCGATACTCCGTATACACCTGTTGAAATAGAGCAAAATACCAGTGTCCTTATATCCTCATAAGAGGCTACGGCTTCCAAAATCGAAAGATAACAGTGTCTCAGCCCTTGGCGTATTTCATCATCCCCGCCTGCAGTTATGGTATGTCTATTAGGACCAACTGTATGAACAACATAGGATGACGGCAAATGATATCCCTTTGTCACTTTCGCCAGCCCCACTGGTTCATCATGCCCCTGCGTCACCATCAAAGAATGACACTCGTTTCTTAAGTGTAAGCCTGCGGCCATATGAATGGCATTGTCTATGCACCGATGACCGGGAATAAAACAGCCTAACATTTTTTCGTTTGCTGCATTCACAATGGCATCCGCTTGAATTGTCGTTATATCACCCTGATAGATATAAACATTCTCCATTAACTTCTCGTTTATATCATCTACTGAGATAACAACCTTTGACGCTGATTTTTCTAGTAAATATCGAGTTTCTGCTTGATAATAGTCATCACTTAACTCTGACGGAACCGATATTGTCCTTAAGGCATCCAGCAGTTCTTCCTGCTCCGGCAACGTTTGTGGTATCGGCATTGCCAAATTGTTCATTGCAATTAACTCCTCAATCATTCTGATAATACTCATAGAAACACCTCCCTATCTTCTATGTATAAAAGGCTAGGTGATAGAACATCACCCAGCACTTTGCATAACTATATTATGTCTACTTAATTAAAATTTGCCGTTTTCATTCATCCAAGTTGATTCGTCAGCAATCGGTTCAATGACATCCCAGTGTTCAACGATTTTTCCATCTTCAACTCTAAACAAGTCGTAGAATGACACATGCTCTCCTAAGAATTCACCTTCACTTGCAGCTAAGACAAAGTTTCCATGACCAAATACAAAGTGATTCTCAGAGTATACCATTGGCATACCAGCCTCTGCTAGTGCTGCAAGGGCTGCGCCAAGACCATCTAAGCCATCCGCAACACCAGTGTTATGTTGTAAGTACTCTTTTGTGCTCACGTACTCAGTGATTTTTTCTGGCGCGCCGCCCATTAAGACGTCATTTACGAATCCTTTGACCAACGCCTTATTTGCTTTGGTTTGATCAACATCTGCAAGTTCAGCCGTACCGTCTAATTGACTTCTACCTGACGGATTAAGGTCTTCTGCCATAGGTGTCAAGTTATCCCAATGCTCAACGATTAGTCCCTCTTCAAATCTAAAGATGTCAAATCCAACTTTTGGTCCAAAGAAGTTGTACTCATTATGCATAATGACATAATCACCATCTTCAAAGACTCTGATATTCTTCCCATATGATCCTTCCGGCAATTGAGAAAGCAATGCACCAAATCCTGCAAGGCCATCAGCTACCCCTAAATTATGCTGAATGTATTTGTTCGGATTCACATATCCAGCAGGTTCAGTGTTTGTTGTTCCTATACTTTCTATTAATGCTACCGCTTTGTCAGCATTAGAAAGTACTGTCGTCTCGTCTGATACCTTTAATGTCTGATTCACATAAATCAAATCTCTATCGTCAATATCATTCAATTGTACAAGTGCATCTACTGTCGTATTGTTTGCTTTAGCAATCTTCCATAGCATGTCGCCTTCTTTTATGACATACGTGCCTGCAAACGCAGACCCTATAGAACTAACGATTAGCAATCCTACCATCATACATACCATCATTTTTTTCATTTCAATCTCTCCCTATTCATTTAATCTTTTGTGTGGCCCATCACTTAACTTAACTTCAGTTTAGCACCTGACCATTCGAATACGAATGTTAAAGAAGGCGGAATTCTTATCAAAATGAAACATTTCCCCACATATCAATAAGCGCATCGACAAAATTGAGTTGAATGATTGTTAAATTCGCGTAACAATTAGAAGTTGTACCAGTTATTCGCCAAATTGATATTGAATCCATATACAAACGTAATACCAATAATTTTGTCAGTAAATAATCTAACAACATGTAAACTTATTAACGAATCGTAACAATCGCATTCTGCCCATTAACAATTTGTGAACAAAGCGTAACAATCATAGACATTTCTTACGAGTGTTGTTATACTAATGTAAGTTTGTCAGAAAATTAACAGGAGGACGTTATGACATTTAAATTACCAGTATATAAACAACCGGATTTTTCGAAAGAACTATTTACAAGTGCACCAAACGCAAAAATAGAAGAAGCACCACAAGATGGTGTTGTACCAGAAGGCTATCATGCAATGAGCATGTATCCTGAATACTTTAAAATAGACGGCAAATGGGTATTACCTCAACAAAGTCGAATGGACTGTGTTGCAGTTGTTCGCTCATCAGAAGATATCGATATTGTTGAATTTAGAAATGTAAAAGCCGGCGACAAAGTTGTTCTTGGTAGAACCGAGGATGCATCAGAAGGTATTTACTTATACAATAAAGGATTTTTTAAGGAAGAATCGGATCATGAGGCTTTCTCATTTAGAAGTGGTCGTAGTAGAGAAACCGCTTACTCGAAGGACTACGATGATTTATATGACTTATTAGAATATGAAAAAGCAAACGATGGTTATGTTGTCTGGGTGCTAGGACCAGCTGTTTCATTTGATAAAGATTCAAGAGATGCCGTTCAAGGTCTAGTAGAAAAAGGTTATGTTCAAGCACTACTAGCTGGTAACGCTCTGGCGACTCATGATTTAGAAGCAGGCTACATGAACACTGCTCTTGGACAGGATATCTATACACAAGAATCAAAACCTCATGGTCACTATAACCATTTAGATTTACTGAACAGAGTACGTTCTTATGGCTCTATTCCAGCATTTCTTGATGGAGAAAAAATAGATAACGGCATAATGGCAAGTTGTGTAAAACACGACGTTCCATTTGTATTATCAAGTTCAATCCGTGACGACGGTCCTTTGCCAGAAGTTGTTCATTCAGCTTATGAAGCACAGGATGCTATGCGTTACCACGCAAGAAAAGCAACTACGCTTATTTGCTTAGCAACACAATTACACACAATTGCCACTGGTAACATGACGCCATCGTACATGGTAAAAGACGGCAATGTAAGAAGTGTGTTCATCTATGCGGTAGACATCTCTGAATTCGTAGTCAACAAACTTAAAGACCGTGGAACATTGGAAGTAAAAACACTTGTAACCAATGTACAAGATTTTGTAACACACTTAAATAAGAGTTTGAAATAACAATAAAAGCTCATCTATCAGACCCTATAGTCTGACAGATGAGCTTTTTTAATAAAGTAATTAGAGTCTTGCCTTTCCAATAGCTAACATATATCCATTTTTACCTTTTTCTTTCATTTCATATAAAGCCTTGTCCGCTGATTCGTATAGTTCTTTGCGCGTCTCTCCGTTATTGGGATAAAGTGCAATCCCTACACTAATTGATAATTTCACACCACATTTTAATGGATCTATGATTGCTAATTGTAATTGATCCATGCTTTCTAAAAGCCTGTACTTAGACTCAATGTTTTCAACACATACGATGAATTCATCACCGCCATAACGACCAATGACAGAATGCTCAGCAAATAAATTTTGAAGTATTGTTCCAAATTCTTTTAACACTTCATCACCCATTAAATGACCCATCTCATCGTTTATTTTCTTAAAATCATCAATATCAATAAAGGCTATTGCAAATGGCGGACTATCCTTTTGAATTTTTTCCTCTACAAACTCATCAAATGATGAACGATTCAAGGAGCCTGTCATTTTATCGATAGTGGACATCTCCTTTAAGCGCTCTTCTCTTGATTTTGCATCATGAATGTCCCTAATCAATAGAGTCGCAACATTTCCTTTTGGAACAATTTTATAACTATACCAACGCATTTCCTTTGATTCAATTATTTCAAGACCCGTAAATTCTATACACCTGTGCAGCAATATATATTCTATTGATGTTTTCTGAGTAAACTCATCCATAGATATTTCACTTACATATGTTCTCTTATATTCCTTCATTAACTCATAATAATTCTTATATGAATCAAGGCTTATGCAAACTCTATCAAAACCAGTTTTCCTAATAATATTCCCTGTATCTATTTCAAAACATAACACAAAGTCATATATCTCTTCTAAAATGTACCAAAACTCACTATTTGCCACTTCATATTCCGTTTTTTTCATTAGCATCACCATCTATCCTTATATCAATAACATTATACTTTATATATGCCCATTAATACAGTTAGGATACCAAAATAAAAACCTCTAGCGCTCAGTGCACTAGAGGTTTTAACATTTCTAACAGCTAGAATAGCTTATATTTTATGCTTCTGTGTACTCTCTTGCCTCTTCCTCACCACGTAAGACACGAAGGGTACCATAGGCAAGGGATTCCAGTTCATTTTCACCTGCCATTATTTCGACTGGTCCGATGAATTTTACACGCTCTGTGATCCACTCAGTAGTCATCTTCGAGTAAGCGATTCCACCAGTAATAACGATGGCATCTACTTTTCCACTAAGAACTGTGGCCATTTCTCCGATGCCCTTGGCAATTTGATAACTCATAGCTTCATAGACAAGTTTTGCTTCTTCATTACCCTCAGCAATCATTTTTTCGACGTCTCTGGCATCAAGTGTTCCAAGATATGCACCAATACCACCTTTACCACGAAGCATTTTCTTCATCGTGCCTCTTTCAAATTCTCCAGAATAACAATGGTCGATGAGTTTATTACATGGGACTCTGCCTGCTCTTTCAGGCGAGAAAGGACCTTCATCATCTGAAACGATATCTACCATCTTCCCTTGCTCATGAGCTGACAACGAAATACCACCGCCTAGATGGGCAACGATAAAGTTCATTTCCTCATACTTCTTACCGTACTTCTCTGCTACCTTATGAGCCATTGCTCTTGAATTCAAGGCATGGGAGAAACTTGCTCTCTTAATCAGCGGCATACCAGAGATTCTTGCAATGTCGTTTAATTCATCTACTGCAACCGAATCATAGATAAATGACGGCAATCCTTGAGGTGTTGCTATCTCATATGCAATCAGCGCCCCTAAATTGGATGCATGTTCTATTACCGGTCTGTTCTTCAATCTATCGACCATCAACTCATTGACTTTATAAGCGCCCGATTTTACAGGTGGCAAAAGACCACCACGGCCTACTACAGCCGAAAGTTCTTCAACTTTCACACCATGGTCTTCTAGGCATGATAAAATTACTTCTTTTCTAAAATCAAATTGATCTTGTACATGTTCAAACTTTTGAATTTCATCGACTGGATGGTCAAGGTTTTCCACAAATACCTCATTTTCATTGTCATAAAGAGCAACCTTTGTGGACGTTGACCCAGGATTAATTGCTAAAACTTTCATTTACTTCCCCCTCATTATTCTTGTACTTATTCTTAAGCTGTCGCTACAGTAGATTTTTGTTTTCGTTTTGCAATTGTTAATATCAATCCTAATGCAATGGACAACATTGCAGCAGCTAGAATTCTGTATTCACCCGGTAAAAGGAATGTCAACGTATGTGCAGGCACCCAGAAAAACGGTACTGTTTTACATACAACGAATGTCCAGAAACTTGATGTATCAATATGGTTTACTACATTGCCTAACGAAAGATCCTTTTCACCTGCATGTTTTAAATCTAAATACATATCACTGATTCTATGGGCATACATAAAAGTCGGTGCAAATGTTGTATTCATCAATAATGATGTAAAAAATGCAAATGCCAATGGTGCATCACCACCTGGAAGTAAGCCCTTAGATAATAAGGCTGTAGTGCCTGTTGCATACACTGTGAAGATCATCGTGATCAAAATACCAAATAGGCCCCAAATGACTGCTCTAAGCATAAAGAAGCTTGCAAATCTCCAACCGCCGGATCCTACACGTACAGCCAACAGTTCTCCCATTGAAGCAAGCAGTGCAAATTTGATAAAGCCACCGAGTAGCGCATGGGCAGATGTAAATCCTATAAACGCTTCTCTAGTGCTTGGCACTGCTAAAATACCGACGAATGCTAAAAATATAGCACCCCAAATAAAATCACCTTTTTTCATAATACCCTCTTCCTTAAAATTAAGCCCCACAATAGTGGGGCTATTCATTATACCAATGTCATACCAAGTTTAATGGCTTCTTTGTTTAACTCAATGAATTTAGGTTTTACATTGTCAGCAATAATTTGATCCCAGTCAATCGACTCAAGACCCATTGACTTGATAACTGTTCCTAATAAAATAACGTTCATTACTTTAGCGTTTCCAAGCTTTACTGCTTTTTCAGCAGCATTGATGACTTTTGCACTAGCTGTTTCAATCAAGTACTCGTTAACCCCTTCAGGATAGTCCACTTTTCCATTAAGAATTGGCATTGAATCAATTTGAAAATCATTGACTACGATTTGTCCACCTGGCTTAAGATACTCCAACCAGCGAAGTGCTTCCATCTTTTCAAAAGACACTAGGAAATCTGCACCACCTATTTCAATGACTGGCGACTGTACTTCATCGCCGTATCTTACCTGAGACGAAACAGAGCCACCACGTTGACTCATGCCGTGAATTTCACTCATTTTTACATCATAACCAGCTTCCATCAAACCAGTCGTCAACAGTTTTGAAGCAAGGATTGTTCCTTGACCACCTACGCCTACTAATAATATAGATTTTGTCATTTATTTTTCCTCCTTGCTGATCGCGTCTACTGGGCATGTTTGAAGACAAACTGTACAAGCAACACAATCGTTCTTATTGATAGACGCTTTCTTCGTTGTCTTATCAAATGATAACGCTGGACAGCCCGTCTTGATACACTTTCTACAGCCGATACATTTTTCATGATCAATTACACAGTTTGTACTAAATGCTTGTGGGAATTCCTCTCTGTCTTCATCAGAGAATTTCTTAAGAACGCATGGCCATCTCGTAATGATGACAGAAGGTTCATCTAATGCATAGGCCCAATCCAATGCCGCTTTCATCTCATCTAATTTATTTGGATCAACAGTTTTAACATGTTCAATGCCAAGCGCTCTTACAATTGGCTCGATTTCTACAACCTTCGTTGGCATACCCTGTGCAGTATAACCTGTTCCTGGATTTTCTTGATGGCCAGTCATCCCTGTAATTCTGTTATCCAAGATGACATTGATTGTATTACTTCTGTTGTATACAGTGTTAAGTAACGAGTTCATGCCCGTATGGAAGAACGTCGAATCCCCTAACATTGTTACCACACGCATGTCGTTGCCGTCTTTCATATTGAATACTTTTTGTGCACCGTATCCAGCCGATATAGAAGCACCCATACAAATCGATAAATCCATTGCGTTGTACGGTTCCGCAAATCCAAGTGAGTAACATCCGATGTCACCTGAAATCACTGTGTTCTTTCTCTTAGCAATTTCGTAGAAGAAGCCTCTATGCGGGCAACCAGCACATAGTGTTGGCGGTCTGCCAACGACCTTATCCTTCTCATAAGTGATGGTAGGCAATGTTTCACCAAACATCGCCTCGCGAATAACATCAGGTGTCATTTCGCCTGTTACCGGGAATGTATCTCTGCCGTGGCACATGATACCAGCAGCTTTTAATTCAGTCTCCATTAACGGATCATTTTCTTCAATAACATATAAGGTGTCCACTTTTTCAGCAAAAGCCTTCATTTTATCCATTGGTAAGGGATAAGAGAATCCTACCTTGAAGTAAGAGGCGTCTTTACCGAATACTTCCTTTGCAAATCTATATGGCGTACCTGACGCAATGATACCGATCTTCGTGTTGTTGATTTCCTCATAATTTAAAGGAGAATCATTAGAATAAACTTCCATCTCCTTATGCATTCTATCAACCTTCAAACGTAAATCTCTTCCATGAGCTGGTACAGGTACGTTTTTCTTAACGTTTTTAACATATGGCTTGATACCGACTTCTTTTCTATCGAAACACTCTACAATCCCTTTGGAATGGGCAATTCGTGTCGTAATTCTAAACAATACCGGCGCATCGTATTTTTCGCTGATTTCAAATGCTTCGACAATCATATCTTTAGCTTCTTGAGAATCTGATGGTTCAAACATTGGCATCTTGGCGAAACGGGCGATGTTTCTATTGTCTTGCTCGTTTTGTGATGAGTGCATGCCAGGTTCGTCAGCTGATACCAGCACCATCCCGCCATTAACACCCATATAGGCATATGTAAACAGTGGATCCGCCGCTACATTGACACCAACGTGCTTCATTGACGATATCGATCTTGCGCCTGCAAGGGAAGCACCGATTGCAGCTTCAAGTGCCACTTTTTCATTTGGTGCCCACTCAGCAACAATATCTTCTTTATATGTAGCAATATTTTCTAATATTTCTGTACTTGGTGTCCCTGGATAGGCACAAGCAAATTTCACGCCTGCTTCATACGCACCACGGGCAATCGCTTCATTTCCTGTAAACAATTTTTTCATAGTTAATCTCCTTGTTAAGTTTATAGATTCCTCATTCGTCTATTAATAAAGCAAAATCAGTGCCAACTCCAAAAAAATATGAAAAGCAGGTATCCACCTGCTTTCAAGACATTTATTGTATAACTCCCCTACCAAACAACGTTCACTTTAGTTAACACTACGTTCACAAAACGAAACGTATTATTTGTTGGTTTTTTTCCAAAGCGCTGTACGACTGATCCCTAAAACATCTGCAACCTGTGTTTTGTTCATGCCAGTGTCGAGGAGTTGTTTGATAATCCTGTCTTCTACGAGCTGATGAATATCTTTCAGATCAATATTGTAATGTTCAAGTTCAGCAGGTGTATCAATTTCATCAATCATTTGCTCAGATAATTCCAATGCATCAAAGAGCACATAGCGCTCACACACATTTTTTAATTCTCTGATATTACCTGGCCAGGAGTATTCTTCAAGCTGCTTTTTTTCAATCTCATCCGGCCATCTTATGTCCTTGTCTGGTAATGCTTCTCTCAAGAAGTGTTCAAATAGGGGATAGACGTCCTTCACCCGTTCGCGTAGTGGTGGTAGATGAAGTTCCAAACTATTCAGTCGATAGAATAGATCTTTTCTAAATCTATCTTTCTTAACCAATTCATAAAGATCCTCATTGGCTGCACTGATTATTCTTACATCCAGCGGAATTACATAGTCAGATCCAATTCGCATAACTTCCTTTTCTTCAATGACACGTAAAAGCTTCGCTTGTAAGGTCGACGAAACCGAGTTGATTTCATCAAGAAAAATAGTCCCACCGTGGGCTAGTTCAAAAAGCCCTGGCTTGCCACCTTTTCTCGCACCTGTAAAAGCCCCTTCTTCATAACCAAAGAGCTCACTTTCAAGTAATGTCTCTGTCAAGGCTGCACAGTTTACAGCAACAAATGGAGCCTTTTTTCTATTACTCATATTATGAAGGCTAGAAGCGATTATCTCTTTCCCGGTTCCACTTTCACCATAAAGAATGGCTGTAGAATTGCTGGGTGCAATTTTTCTCGCCTTTTCAATAACCGTTTCCATAACAGGATCCACAGACACAATATCATCAAATGAATATTTTGCCACTAGCCCTTTTCTATTCATTTCTAGTCGAATCTTTTGCTCCAACCGCTGAAGCTTTGTAATATCCTGAAAAGAAAATAATACGCCCTTCACTTGATCATCTACACGAATCAAAGATGTATTGTAGGTTAAAACCATCTCTCTGAATTGTATCAATTCATCAGAATGTTCTATTTTGTTCTCTAATTGCAGAATAAGAAAAGTTAACTCCGGTAATACATCAAGGAGACGCCTCCCTATAGCATTTTCAGGACTTAGTTTCAATATGTCCTGAGCCGGCTTGTTGAACAACATGATTTCATGATGCTCGTCTATAGCAACAACTGCATCATGGATCCCGTGAACCACCGTCGTCAACAATTCGTTCTTATATTTTACTTCGTGGACACTCGTTAACACTTGTTCAGCATAGTTGATCAGATCCTTAATCGATTCATTGGATGGACTGATGAACACATATGGAATGCCACGCTTCCTTGCCAACGAACACACAACACCACCACCGACAACGACACCCTGAAAACCATCATTAATTGTCTGTTCGAATAGTGATTCAATTGCGTCGCCATCCTCGAATGTATGCATCGATAGATGCTCGTTACATAAATTTATCAACCTTGTATCAACATTAATCTGATCCCATAAAAACAGTGCGATTTCAGAATGATCCTGTTGTGCCTTTATAATCGCATTCATGACATCTGATGTCGTTACTTTTAGTTTTAGAACTGGCACAGAAACATTCCCGACAGTCCTTGAATAGCCACCGCTTCGTCCGATAATCAGCTCCGCGCCTGCTTGTTCCAATCGTCTCCCCTGTTCACTAAGAACTGCATTGTCGAGAACTTCAATCATAAACTGTCCTGATGATGTTTCACCAGGATAAAGATCTTCTAAACTTCGTTTCATTTCTATATCTGAGGCTATGATGCCTATTTTATACTCCATAAATCTCTCCTTTGACTGAAAAACTTATCTTATTTCTCATTACTTCTTACTATTTAGTGTATCATAAACCTCTTTCTCTAAGCATGCTATAATAATAGTAATTAATTAAAAATATCAGGATGTGATTCTATGTACGTTGATGCAAAAAAAATTCAGCTTCGCTTATATGACACTTTTTCCTTAAAAGATAAACGTAGTGTCATAAAGAGCATTATTCATAAGGTACAAAATAAATTCAATATCAGCATTTCAGAAGTCGCAGACCACGATATGTTGAACAAAGCGACTTTAGGCATTGCGATTGTCAGCAACAGTCACCAACATAACAACCAAAGCATCTCATCGCTGATTGATTTTATTGAGAATACTTATGAAGTCGAGCTTATTACAACCGAAGATTATTTCGACTTATAACAACGTAAAAAAAGTAGACATCATCTGATGATCTACTTTTTTTATAGTACATTTATTTTTCCTTGAGGGGATTATTCCTTGAATAAGTGACACGCTACGAAATGTCCT
>Ga0209379_10001343_pt1 | contig 16423 bp, 14 predicted proteins | sample tdDd001_FD_187124 | JGI IMG/M metagenome (GOLD analysis project Ga0209379, IMG submission 187124) | Marine sediment microbial communities from the Atlantic coast under amendment with organic carbon and nitrate - tdDd00.1 (SPAdes)... | ecosystem: Environmental > Aquatic > Marine > Coastal >...
AACCTTTACTCAAGCAGCTTTGGGTGATAATATAACGGTTCCTACTTTAGATGGAAAAGTGAAATATGCTATTCCTGAAGGTACGCAGACAGGAACTGTGTTCCGTCTAAAAGGTAAAGGAATACAAGATATAAACGGCTATGGTCGTGGAGATCAATTTGTTAAAGTAACTATCGAAACACCTAAGAATCTTAACAAAGATCAAAGAAAGATGCTTGAAGATTTTTCAGCTTCTTTAGGTGAAAGTGGTCACGAAAGACAAAAAGGATTCTTCGATAAAGTTAAAGAAGCATTTGCATAATAAAAACAGTACCCATTCGATTCATTCGAATGGGTTTTCTATTATTATTATCTTAGTTATAATGAGAGATAGAGAGTTAAAAAATAATAGGGGGTGATGAAATGAAATACATTATTGATTTAGATGGAACTATAATGAATGGGACAAATGCGAATTTAGATTCAGTACATTTTGTACATGAACTTCAACGTAATGAAGCTGACTTTATTATAATGACAAACTCTATGAAGTCACCAGAAACCATTGCTAAAAGATTGAAAGCAGTAGATATTCATGTTAGTAGTGACCTTATTCTTAACCCAATAATTGCAATAAATTCTTTTTTGCAGTCCAAGAATTATACGAATGCCTATGTTGTAGGGAGTCGAAATGAGTTGGATCAAATGAATGTCGAATTAATTGAAGATAACCCGCAAATTGTAGTCTTGCTTGATTTTGAAAAAGAAAACATAGGCTACCAAACCTTACAACATGTTTATGAGTTTATGAATCAAGGGGTTCCTGTTATTACGGCTTCAAAATCTCCATATTATAAATCAGTAAATGGCCCCAAATTAGATACAGGTGCTTTTGTACATATGTTGGAATCTGTTGGGAATAAAGAAATTGAAGTACTCGGTAAACCATCACAATTCTATTTCGAAGCAGGTATAAAGAAGTTAAATGCTTTGCAAAATGAATGTGTCGTTATTGGGGATGATTGGAGTACAGATATAAAAGGTGCCTTAAGCATGGGATGTAAAAGTGTGCTTATTAAATCTGGAAAATATAAAAGTGATGATGAGAAAAAAGTTAATTCAACTTGGGTCATAAATACCTTTGAGGAGTTGCTTGTTGAACTAGGTGATTTATAATGGAAAACATTATAATGACATTGACATGTTTATTATGTGGTGGAATATTTTATGGTATTGGATATTCTGCTAATAAGAGTAGTAAGCCTGCGCAGTTTTGGTCGGGAAAGGCAATTAAAAAAGAAGACATATCTGATGTACCATCATATAATAAGGCGTGTTCGGTATTATGGACGTATTACTCGATGCCATTTTTTTTAGCAGCTATGTGTTCTATAATGGGATTCATTAAAACATCGGGAGTTATTGTTACAGTTGTTTCAGTACCTGGGATTGGTATATTAATTATGCAGTATTTAAAAATAGAAAAGAAGTATCGCATTTAAAAATACTATAATCATAAAAGTGTTGTAGACTTTGTAGCATAAGTCTATTCAGAATCTATCACTCATTTTAATGGGTGATTTTTATGTTTATATCGATTGGTTCTAGAATAAATTAAGCCTATTTTAAGACTAGAAATAAGCCTTATAAGTTATAATGAACATTGGAATAATTATATATTTTAGGAGGCGTATTATGAAAAAGTACTTTTTATGGAAAGGGCGTATGAACCGTCAACGCTACTTTTTAGCATTGCTTGCATTAACAGTAATTTCGTGGGGAATTATGCTTTTATTTTTACCAGGTATATTCGGTATGCAAGCTGAAATGATTAATGGTGAAATGTCACCAGAGTTTATAGCTGAGATAATGAAGATTCAAATGATTGCAATGATTATTAACATTCCTATGACATACTTAACAATTTGCTGGGCTATTCAAAGATTCCATGATATTGATAAATCGGGATTCCATTATTTCTGGTTCTTAGTACCTTTTGCTAATATTTATTTCGCATTTGTACTACTATTTAAAAAAGGAACAGAAGGGCCCAACCAATTTGGTGTAGATCCATTAGGTGTTAAGTGCGATCAACAAATGAGTTATTAAGAAGAGGTTAATATGAATTTAGAGAAAAATGAGATTCAAAATGAATTAGTCGTATATATAAATAAACTAAGATCCTTTACATTGATGACGATTCTAGTAGTAAGTATTTGCATGTGTATTGCAGTCATTGGTGTGGATTCTCTTAAAATTGTAAATGATGAATACATGGAAGAATATTCGTATAGAATAGAGAATTATACATATGAGCAATTAAGAACTTTTGATTCGTTTGTAAGTGAGCATGAATTTAATATGCATATTTATTCGACCAAAGTAGGGGAGGTCTTATCATCTAATTTGGAAGATGATGATGACTTACTTTTAGAAGTGTTGTCTGACTATTTAGGTGAAAATGAAAACTATTTGTTTACTTATATTGGGCTAGAATCGCAATCAATGCTTTTGAAACCTGATACAGAATTGCCAGATGGTTATGACCCAACAGGACGTCCTTGGTATGTTGAAGCAGCATATGAGGGAAATGTGACATGGAGTACACCTTATATGGATGCTTCTACTGGTCAGATGATTATAACTTTATCTGCTCCGGTCAAACATCCAGATACAGGTCAGTTATTAGGTGTCATTGGGAAAGATATTAATTATGCTTCTATATTAGATTCAGTTTCTGACTGGCAAGTAACAGATGCAGGTTATTATGTCCTGGTTGATAATGACGGAACAATCTTGATGCATCCTGATATGGAGCAAGTAGGTTTACCAGTACCCATAATGGAAATTGAAGAAGCGATAAGAAGTGGTATTATTGGGACGGTAAAATACTCTTTTAATGGAAAAGAAAAACTTGTAAATATACTAAGATACCACCCTTTAGATCTTATTATATTATATAGTGATGAAGTTCCAAGGAGTGAGTTTTCTACCTTCGACATAAGGTATATTATGGTCTTTATCATTGGAGCTATTCTCGTTTTATCAATGGTTTATCAAAGATTTACATGGATGCGTAACAAAGTAGTGAATCAAAATGTTTCGCAACCTGTAGCATATCATGCACCAACACAATCTATTGATAAAAGTATAATTAGAGAAAAGGCAGATGCCATAAGAAATCAACTTAACGAATTAGATCGATTGCTGTAAATGTGCTCCCTCAGACTAATAAGTCTGGGGGTGTCTTATATTATTGGAAAAATAACTATGATTCTATAGAGAAGAAAGCCCAATAATGACAAATGTCTTATAGGTTCTAAAACTTATAATGTAAAATGATTAATGGTATGATTAATTGAAAAAACACTAAAGGAGCTAACTCATGACGAAGGTTGATTTACATATACATACGTGTGCCTCGGACGGGACTTGGACAGCTGAAGAAGTTGTTAAAGAGGTAAGACAAAAGAATATAAAAGTTTTCGCTATAACTGATCATGATACGGTCGAAAATAGTGTTAAAGCGATGCAGTTTGTTAATGATGATCTTAATTTAATTGTTGGTGTTGAAGTATCGTGTACTTATATGGGGAAAGAGTTTCATGTATTAGCATATGATTTTGATATTGACGATGTAGCATTAAACGAATTGATTAATTGGAATAAGGATACACGAATTAACTATAATAAGAGACTCGTTGAATATGTAAATACAAGAGGATTGCTTAAATCTATAGCTGATTATGATAGTTATACATATGATAAACGATTGGGTGGATGGAAAGCCCTCCACTATTTAATGGACAAAGATATTGTTAAAGACTTTTGGGATGTACTTAGATTTCAAGAGCAATGTGAAGAAGTGTTAGAGTTTAAATCTCCCAAAGCTGTAATAGAAGTAATAAAAAATGCTGGTGGTTATGCTGTACTAGCACATCCAAGTTCTTATTATAAAGGAGAAAAACTAACAGTCGATATCATGGATCAGTTTATAAGTTTTGGTATTGATGGATTAGAGTGCTACTCACCTTATTTAAAAGAAGTAAACGATGCATCATATTATAAAGACTATTGTTTAACCCATGGTATTGGCATTACTGCTGGGTCAGATTGCCATGGTACCTTTAGTAATAGAACATTAGGTCAACCACAAGCTTCTATTAAAGATGTAGATCTAAAATTTATGAATATAAAATAGCACTTTTTTAATGCAAAGTTTAAAAGTAGCTTAAATACACAAAGAAAAGAATCGTTTTCCTGAGATAGCATCAATTAAATATTAATTGTGTGCTATTTTTGTTTTTTTGAACAACTACTATTAAAAAGTGTATGAAAACCTTTTCAAAGACCTTAATTCAGTGTAGTGCTCTTTTTACCAAAACTTAATACAATGTGTATGTAAGTTAAGTCATTTAGAAGGTGATGGGGATTGCTTTTTAAATGAACAACTAATTTGTACACATTATGAGGAGGAGAATGAGAATGAGAAATATCTCAAAAGTTTTAGCTTTATTCTTGGTACTTGCGTTAATGGTACCTATGTTTGCTGGATGTGCACCAAAAGAAGAGGTTGCTACAACAGAACCAACTGAAACTGAAGAAGTTACTGAAGAAGCAGTTGTAATTGGTGTTTCATTACCTACACAACGTGAAGAGCGTTGGGTAAGAGACAAAGAAGCAATGGAAAAATGGGCAAGTGATTTCGGTGTTGAAATTAAAATTCAAGTTGCAGATGCTGATCAAGCACAACAAGCACAACAAGTTGAAAACCTTTTAACACAAGGAATTGACGTTTTAATCCTAGCTCCACACGATGCTTCAGCTTCAGCTGAACTAGTTAAAAAAGCAAACGATGAAGGCGTTCCAGTATTATCATATGATCGTCTTGTTACAGGAACAGATAAGCTTGACTACTACCTTTCATTTGACAATGAAAAAGTTGGTGAACTTCAAGGTAAATACTTTGTTGATAACGTAGATAGCGGAAATGTTATGTTATTTGCTGGTGCTCCAACAGATAACAACGCATTGTTATTCTTTAAAGGCGCTATGAGCCAACTACAAACAAAAATTGATGCTGGTGATTACACTGTAATTGGTGGAGAAGAATTCCAACAAGTTGCAACAGATAACTGGGTTCCAGCGAATGCTCAAAACAGAGCTACAAACGTTTTAACTGCAAATCCTGATGCATCTATCGCTGGTGTTTTAGCACCTAACGATGGTACAGCTGGCGGAATCATTGAAGCTTTCAAAGCTGCTAACGTTGAACTACCAGTAATTACTGGTCAAGATTCAGAAATTGCTGCAATCAAGCGTATAAAAATTGGTGAGCAATCAATGACTATCTTTAAAGATACACGTGCATTAGCAAAAGCTGCAATCGAAACAGCAATGAAGATTGGTGCTGGCGAAATGATCGATACTAACGGAAACGTTGATAACGGTATGATCGAAGTTCCTTCAGTATTACTTGAGCCAACAGTTGTTACGCAAGACAACTTCCAAGAATTATTGATTGATAGCGGTTACATTAACGAATCAGATCTTTAAGAATTAGATATGAAAAGGTGAGATTTTCTCACCTTTTCATTTGAATTTAAAATGAAATGTATATGATGAAAATTTATCGTATAGCTGCAGAAGGTGAGGCCTCCTCACCTTTTTGAAAAGAAAAGACGGAGGGAAGGCTATGTCGGAAAACATCCTTGAAATGCGGCAGATCACTAAAGAGTTCCCAGGCGTTAAAGCCTTGGATGAAGTTACGTTTAAAGTATCGAAAGCTGAGATTCATTGTCTTGTAGGTGAAAATGGTGCTGGTAAGTCAACACTTATGAAGGTCTTAAGTGGTGTGTATCCCTATGGAACTTATACAGGTGATATCGTATTTGAAGAAGAAGTTCAGAATTTTGGACACATTAAGGATAGTGAGCGCGCTGGTATTGCAATCATTTATCAGGAGTTAGCGCTGATCCCAGAAATGAGTATTTACGAGAATATTTATCTAGGAAACGAAATTAAGAAAAACGGACTTATTGATTGGAATGAAGCTATTATTAAGTCTCATGAGTTACTTAAGAAAGTTGGATTATCTGACCATCCTGACGTATTAATAAAAGAACTCGGTGTAGGTAAACAACAACTCATTGAAATAGCTAAAGCTTTAAGTAAAGATGTAAAACTCTTAATACTAGATGAACCAACTGCTGCTTTAAATGAAGATGATAGTGAGAACTTGCTAAACATATTGAAGGATTTAAGAAACGAAGGTATTACAAGTGTATTAATTACGCATAAGCTCAATGAAGTTATGGAAGTTGCAGACACCATTACAGTACTCCGAGATGGACAAACTATAAAATCTTTGGATTGCAACACAGAAAATGTTACTGAAGATGACATTGTAAAGCTAATGGTTGGACGTGAACTGACAAATCGCTACCCGGAAAGAACACCGGAATTAGGCGAAGTGATGATGGAAGTGAAAAATTGGTCTGTTTACAGCCCGATGGATTCTCAAAAAGTTGTTATTGATGATTCGAACATTCATGTACGTAAGGGTGAAATTATTGGTATTTCAGGCCTTATGGGTGCAGGGCGGACTGAATTCGCTATGAGTATATTTGGTAAGTCTTTTGGAAGCCGAATAGTTGGAGAGCTGTACTTAAAAGGAAAAAAAATAGATCTGAACTCACCTAAGGAAGCTATTGAAGCTGGTCTTAGTTACTTGACGGAAGATCGTAAAGAAAAAGGTCTTATTCTTATACAAGATGTTAAACAAAATATTTCTATATCTAGTTTAAAATCAATGACAGATAAAGGCGTTATAAATGATAATGAAGAAATTAAGCATGCTAATTATTACAAAGATGCTATGCGCATTAAAACACCGAATATAGAAGTTAAAGTAATGAATTTAAGTGGCGGTAATCAACAAAAGGTTGCCTTAAGTAAATGGTTGCTAACTGATCCGGACGTATTGATTGTTGATGAACCAACAAGAGGTATAGATGTTGGAGCAAAGTATGAAATTTACACAATCATGAATAAATTTGTTGCTGAAGGTAAAAGTGTCATAATGATATCTTCGGAGTTACCAGAAATATTAGGCATGAGTGATAGAGTATACGTTATGAATGAAGGTAAAATCGTTGCCGAATTGTCCGGTAAGGATATGAATCAGGAAACGATAATGAAATATGCAATTGGACAAGGAGGTAATGAACATGGAAAACAGTCATAAAACGAATGCTTCTACTAATGAAGAAAAAGTAGCGAGTTTTACATTGCTTAGCAATTTGTTTAGAGCAAATATTCGGCAATATGGTATGTTTATAGCTCTATTCGTAATAATGATTATATTTAATATTTTAACGGAAGGTACTTTTATTTCGTCTAGAAACTTAACTAACCTATATTTACAAACAGGTTATATTGCGGTACTTGCAGTTGGTATGGTGCTTGTAATTGTTGCTGGTCATATCGATTTATCTGTTGGGTCTGTTGCAGCATTTACGGGTGCAATAGCAGCGATCTTGCAAGTTAAAATGGGCTTGCCTACAATACCTACCATTCTTTTGACTATGGCTGTAGGATGTATGATCGGAATGTGGCAAGGTTATTGGATCGCATTCCGTGGTGTACCAGCTTTTATAGTTTCACTTGCATCAATGCTTATGTTTAGAGGTGCAGTTATTGGTATTACAAAAGGACAAACAATTGGTCCTTTTAACGAGAGCTTTAATAAAATCAGTGTAGGGTATTTAGCTGATATTGCTAATATGGGTAATTTCCACTTACTCTCAGTATTAATTGGAATTATTGCTATCGGATTATACATTGTTTTGGAACTTAAAAAAAGAAAAACACGTGTGAGTTATGGTTTTGATATTCTACCTAAATCATTCTTCGCTGGTAAATTACTACTTGTATCTTCTTTGATCATGTCATTTATTTTAAGTATGGCTTTATATAAGGGGATTCCTTACACAGTCATTATAGTCGTACTTCTTGTTGGCTTATACACTTTTATTACTAACAAAACGCCAATTGGGCGACATGTTTATGCAATCGGTGGTAATTTAGAAGCTGCAAGATTATCTGGTATAAATACAAAGAAAACACTTTTTGCAGTATTTACATCCATGGGTGCTCTGGCAGCATTATCAGGTATTGTTTACAGTGCGCGTTTGAATTCGGCGGCACCATCAGCAGGTAACCTTTTTGAACTAGATGCTATTGCAGCTTCCTTCATAGGTGGTGCATCTGCAAACGGTGGTATTGGATCGGTAGTTGGAGCAATTATTGGTGCATTGGTTATGGCATCAATAAACAATGGTATGTCTCTAATGAACATGGATATTTCGTATCAATATATGATTAAGGGACTGGTACTTTTATTAGCAGTATGGTTCGATATTTCTACTAGAAACAAATCAAAATAGGTATCGTGCACTTCTCAAATAGTGGGAACTCTTTCAATAAGAAAGGGTTCTCATTATAGTATCTTTTACTTTTGTCATACAAAAGATATAGCTTAAGCTCTATGCTATAATTTAAATACGTTGCTCAATTTTATTTGGGTAAAAACATAGTAAGGCAGTTAAAAACATTAGATAAATAAGGTGATGAAATGAATCGGACAAAATATATAGAAGCGGGCTTAATAGTCTTGTTACTCATTCTGTTTGGCTATGCGTTCAATGTAACAATGCAAATTAATAAAGATATATCTGGAAGTGGTGTTTTAGGACAAAATAATAGTCCGCGATATCACTTTGTAGTTATTTCTGACGATGTTGATTCTTATTCTTGGAACACATTTATTGAGGGAGCATATACAGAAACAGCTGATAAGGAAATTGTACTAGAATCTTATGAAATCAAAGATATAAATGATAAAAACGAATTGAAGAAAGCTTTTGAAATGGCCATTTTGTCAAAAGTAGATGGTGTCATGGTAAAACTATCAAATAATGAACTGGCAAGAGAAGAGATAGAAGCATGTTTTAAACAAGGTATTAAAGTAATCACAGTTGGAAATGATTCGCCAGAGAGTAAGCGTGATGCTTATATTGGAACAAATAAATTTAATTTAGGAAAACTAACAGCTACTTTGTTAGCTGATCATAATAATGCAAAGGATGATGTGCTCTTAATACTTGGTAGTGAATTTACAGAATTGAGCGGCGCTTCGTCTAATAATTACTTAAATGGACTATTAGAAACATTTAAGACCAATGAAAATATTGGCGAACTACATGTAGAATATGCGGCTGAAAAAAGAGCAGAGTTGATTATAAGTGATAGTATTCAACGTCGTAGTATTGATGCTGTAATATGTACTGATCCAATAGATTCCCTTAGGGCGATTAAGGTTTTGATAGACTTGAATCAGGTTGGAAAAGTCAATTTTATTGCAAGTAGTGACTTACCTGAAATAGTTGAATACATCGAAAAGGGAACCATCCAATCTAGTGTTGTTGAAGATTATAAAGTTATGGGTACTACATCGGTTGAAGTTTTATATCAATTATTAGATCAGAATCGTCAATCTGCTTATATTAGTATACCGATTAAGGTTATTGATATAGAAAATCTGTCAATTGCGGAGTAGGTTATGGATATGTTTAAACAATTAATCAAAAGAGATGATATTCGGAAAAAGGTTAGTTTTTTTACCTTTATACTCTTGTTGTGTCTAATAACTGGGTATGTATCATTTTTTCTAATTACAATGGAATTTAGTAAGAATTTTAACGCTATGTTTAATAGAAGCTTAGAGTTAAAGTCTATTAGTCGAACCATAGATACATTCGAGTTACATCTTGAAACCTATCTGAATACGAAAGATTCAGATAGCTTTATTGCCTACTTAGATCAATACAATACCTTGGAAGAGAAGCGTAAATCATTCAATCAAGGCCTTTCGTATGATAAAAATCAACTTCTTGTTAATAACATAGCTAATATATTAGACACTTATCTTGAACAATCTCAGAAAGCAATAGAATATAAACGGGCAAGGAACACTGGGAAGTATATTGAGACTTTTAGTGAAGTACAACGGTTATCAAGTTATATAGAAGATATTATTAATGAGATTAATAGTTTGGAGTTTTCTGATAACTTACAAGATTACGTTGTTATGTCGGAACGCGTAGAGGACCTAAAAGTAACTTTTATGATGATGACTGTTGCCATTGTTTTTTTAAGTATAGTTTTCATTTATGATTTTACACGTAAAATTACCCATCCTATAGAGGTCTTATCAGAGTACGCAATTGAAATTTCTAAAGGTAATTACGACCTTGAAGTCGAACATGATAAGTACTACCAAGAAGCAGACCTTTTAGCGAGTACATTTCAAGATATGGCACTAAGCATTAAAAAGTATATTGGTGAACTCAAAGGAAAAGTGGAAACAGAAAACAAATTAAGATTAAGTGAGACAGAGAACCTTAAAATTCAAAATCTGTTAAAACAAGCGGAGCTAACGGCTTTGCAATCTCAAATAAATCCTCATTTTCTATTTAATACACTTAATGCAGGTGTACAGTTAGCCAATTTGGAAGATGCTGAACGAACTGGCGAGTTTTTGGAAATATTGTCCGATATGTTTAGATATAATATTCAAAGTCTTGATAATACGGTGTCTTTAAAAGATGAGCTAATAAATGTAGATAATTATTATCATTTAATGAAAGTACGTTTTGGCGATTACTTAGAAATTCACTTTGATGTAGATGATAATGTTACTCATATAGAGATGCCACCGCTTATATTGCAGCCGATTGTTGAAAATTCCTTAATACATGGTTTTGAAGACAAAGAGGATACATGTATTGTAAATATAAGTGTAGTAAAAGATGGCGATGGTGCTGCTATTAGGATACGTGATAATGGACAAGGGATAGAACCTGATAGATTATATGAATTGGTGGAGAATCAATTTGATATTGAAGAAGACGAGGATAGAAAAGGACATACTACAGGACTGGGTTTATCTAATGTATATCAGCGTTTATGTAACTTTTATGGAGATGCAAATGTTCTTATTATGGAGAGTGAGCTTCATAGATTTACAGAAATCACAGTGAGAATTACAAACATAAATTGAGGTGACTTATGTATCGTATATTGATTATAGATGATGAAAAAATTGTTTTAGATTCGGTCAAATACATTATAGAAAGTAACTATGAAGATTTTAAAATAGAGACTGCTCGAAATGGCAAAGAGGGACTCATTAAATTAGATAGTTTTAAACCTCATATAGTAATGACAGATATCCGTATGCCTGGGATCAGTGGTTTGGAGTTTATAAAAAAAGCACGACGTATAGATACACAAGTTAAAATACTAATAGTAACTGCTTTTGAACAGTTTGAGTATGCTAAGGAATCATTTAAATTTAAAGTAGAAGACTACATATTAAAACCACTAAGCAAAAAGAAGCTAATAGAGTCTCTAAATAAAACAATACGTACAATTGAAATGGAAAAAGCGAGAAGAGACGAAGAGCTTGAAAGCATTGAAAAATACTATTCGTCTATTGGTCTAGTAGAGAGTAATTTTTTCAATTCTGTTATTTTAAAGAGAGACTTTACACGTTTTATCAATCAATATAGAGACTTGTTGTCTATTGATTTTATGCAGGGTTATATCCTAGCTATAAAGTTTACCCACATGCCTGAGGAAGGTTCGTGGGATCAGGTGAACGCATATAATGTAAAGTTGGGAGATTGTAACGATTATTTAAAAACCCATATAAAGTTTCATTATGACGCCTTGGTAAGTAACTTGTTTTTTAATAAGATGTTTATCTATATTGAAGAATTAGATGATATTTCTATGGAATCAAGTCTTGAGTTTTGGAAAAATATTCATGACACTCTATTAAAAAAGTTTGGATTAAAAACGAAAGTAGCTTTGGGTTCTATTAAGGAAATTTCAGGTATATATGATTCTTATGAAGAAGCATTAACGGTACTAAAGTTGTCTGACAAGAATATTGATGTGCATCATGAGTCAGCTTCTGCAAGTGTAGACGTTTCATTTTTTGCAGAAATGTGTGACCAACTGTTGGATCAATTTAAGAATAGAAGCAAAAAAACATTTGATCTTTTTGAAGAAGTTAAGAGCATATACCTGAGTAGTTTAAGTACTGGCTATAAGATTCAAGCTGTTGAATACAATGTATTAGAACTTTTGATACAATTATATAGAACTTGTAAAACTGCTCAAGTATACGATACTCAAGTTTTTAATGATAAGCTTTATATACAAGAGTACTTAAATAAGTCTTCAATAGAAAAACTTAATTTCTTTGAAGAACGATTGAAAGTGTTATTTGATGATTACACATTCGCGCAGAGTTTTGATTACTCTGAAATAACAAAAGCTGTTTTACAAATTATAAATACTTCATATAAAGAAGAATTGAGTTTAGATGCAACATCTCAAAAGGTAAATGTAACACCACAGTATTTAAGTAAGCTCTTTAAGGAAGAGACAGGTAAGAGTTTCAAAGAATCGATTATTGAGTTGAGAATTAAAGAAGCTAAAGAATTATTGAAAGAGTCAAAACTCAATATACGTGAAATCGCTTATGAAGTGGGCTACAATGATCCCAACTATTTTATCCGAATTTTTAAAAAGAACACAGGCTTAACGCCTAAAGAATATCAAAGGGTGATCGAATGAGAAAACGTATTGTTATTATCATAATGGTTTTGATTGGAATTGCTGCTAGTATGTCTTATATGTTCAAAGAAAATGATGGTGTTGAGGAAATTGAAACAGATAAAATGAAAATAGGATTATCTTTTGATAGTCTTGTTGTTGAGAGATGGAAACGTGACTTAGAAACAATCGTAGCCATAGCAAATGAAAATAATATTGAGGTCATTGTTCAGATTGCCAATGATAGTTTGGAAGAACAACGCAAGCAAATTCAATACCTCATAGATGAAGACGTTGAAGTGTTGATCATATTACCTAATGAGTTTGATGCTTTAGTTGAAGAAATAAAACTCGCTAAAAGAAAAGGGATAAAAGTCATAGCCTATGATCGTATGATTGCAAACTCGGATGTTGATGCATATATTTCTTTTGACAATGTCGATAATGGGCAAATGATAACACGCAAATTATTAGATACACTTCCTGATGATGGAAAAAAGAAAAATATCATTATTATTAATGGAGATCCCAAAGACAATAATTCATACATGTTAAACGAAGGTTTTTATAAAGAGTTAAATGAAGAAGCAAGTTCTGAAAGAATAGAAATAATTGAAGAGATATGGGCTTATGGCTGGCGGGAACATCATGCATTCAACGTAGTAGAACGTGTATTGGTTGAAGGAAAAACCATTGATGCAATTATTGCTGCAAATGATGTTTTGGCGACAGGTGCTATAGAAGCCTTATCTGAAAGACAATTGGCTGGAGAAGTTCTTGTAGTGAGTCAAGATGCGGAGTTATCTGCTTGTCAGCGCATTGTTGAAGGGACCCAACTCGCCACTGTTTACAAACCAATTAATCAATTATCTAAAACAGCGGTTGAGTACAGTATTCGATTGATGAACGATGATCTATTGTCTGAAGAAGCAAAAATATCAGATGGTATATTTGATATACCTTATATACGCATAAAAGGTGATGTTGTTGATTTAGAAACTATAGACGAAATCATTATTGATTCTGGTTTTCATTCTAAGGAAAACGTTTATATGAATGTGAAATAATACGAAGCGACTTTGTCGCTTGAGTCGAAAGTCTAAAGTTAAAAGTTGAAAGAGAATGATTAAAGAGCTAATATTAAAAACTGCAGAATATAAATCTGCAGTTTTTGGTAATTAACAGAATGGTACTCGAATTTAGTGGTATTATACCTATACTCAATCTACTCTTGTTTATCAAATATATATTCAAGTTTAAGATAATTTATAACATAGCCTGTGATGATGAATACAGCGAGGGTATCAATGCTATATAAAGTAACATTTTTAAAATCTAAGGTATGATGAATTACGATATCGCAGCTGATTAAAATACTGGTTTTTAAGTAAAAAATCAGTCGGAGGATTGCTGTTGTTGAGAACATCAATTTTTTATCACAGTTTAAACATGCAATACTAAAACAGTAAGTTGCATAAAGAATAAAGCAGTAGATTATATAAACAAATAAGCGTAACATATACAAAACCTCCTTAAAATCAGATATGTAAGAGAAAACGTGAGGTTTTGTGTTTCTTTTAAGGTTACATAATATATCGACAGAATGCAAGTATTTATTAATGGGGAAGTATAATAATACAAAAAGTTGTACTTATTAAAGAATTATATGATGCCTTACGGTTTTTATGTTGAAAAATAATAACTATAGATTGCTATTAAAAAGGGATTTGTAAGCTTGATATCGAATGACTTTATGTCATGGAGGAATTACTATGGGAAAATCCAAAATGTCATCAGGTTCGCTCGTAACGATTGAATATGAACGTGAAAAAGATGACTTTATTGAATTTAGTACGATTGTTGAAGCTAATTACGAAGATGCAGAATATTTGATATTAGCACCTATGTATCATGGACGCGTCTACTTATTTAAAGAAAGCGACACAATAAATGTTATTTGCACTTATGTAACTGAAGATGACAGATATGAAACCTATTCTTTTAAAGCAAAGCCGATTGAGCGTATAAAAAAGAACGACATGGCTTTTTTAAAAATAAAACGGTTATCGGCTTTTAAAAAGATGCAAAGACGTGATTTTTTTAGGCTTGAATATGTAAAAGAGCTTTCGTTAAATTACGAAGTTGGGCCTAATAAATTTGAAAACTTAATAATATTGACTAAAGACTTAAGTGCAGGTGGTATGAGAGCCATTGCACCTAAATTGATTAAAGCGAAAACGAAAATCATATTGTTTTTAGATATAGGAGCAGAAATATTAGAAATTAAAGGTAAGATCGTACGTGTTGAGAAAATAGTTGATAGTTTAAAGAACTATGATATAAGAATTCAGTTTGATCATAATAAAAAATCTGAGATTTCTAAACTAACTCAGTATGTACTTAGTGTTCAAGCAACTTATATAAGGAAAATGGCTCAATCAGACAATAAAGAGCGTCCCAATTTACTATACTCTAGCTCTACTTATAGAGAACGTAGAATTCAGCGAGATTGGATTAATAAGTGGTTAGATTTATCGGTTGTTGCCATGTGGTTCTTGATTTTGATTGTTTCATTTAATTTTTTAATGGCTAAACCACCTTGGCAATTTGGTGTCCAAAAGTTTTGGGGTTATGCAATACGAACGACATGGGATGCAGAGTTACTAATTAGGAATTTATATTTATTTATCGCAATGCTTGTATTATCTGGAGTGTCATTGTTATTGAATTCTTTCAGATTGAAAAGGTCTAACGATAAATACCGAATGACATTGATAGTTGCAAGTGTATTAGCATTTATTGCATTAATTGTGTATGCATTATCTTTCAATGCGCTATTAGAAATGAGATAAGTGAATAGAAAAACAAGTTGTATGGGCTGATTTCTGTGACTAACAGAAATCGGCCTTTTTAGTTTTCATTAACCTTGTGGAAATTATATTAACAAAACTAAATGATAACTATTCTCAATAAGGGGTATAATTATAGTGTACAAATTTGAAAGAGGTGAAATGAAATGAATAATAAATGGATTACAATACTTATTATAATTGTACTTGTTTCGGCTGGTGGTTCTGCACTATATTTTGTAGATCGTAGTCCTGCGGTTGATGAAAATATAGGTATAGAACCTTCGGGTACTGAAATTAGCATAGTTGATGAGAGGGGCAGAAATGAACTTCTATTATCAAATATTTTAAGCGGTGGCGTACCTAAAGATGGAATTCCTCCAATTGATAAACCTCAATATATTAGTATGAAAGAGGCTGAAGAACTATTGAGACAAAATGATCGTGTTTTTGTTGTTGAAAGCGCTGAAGGTGTTAAAATTTTTCCGCAGAATATTTTGGTATGGCATGAGATCGTAAATGATGTTATTGATGGTCAGAATGTATCAATAACCTATTGTCCATTAACGGGTTCTGCAATAGGGTATAATTGTCATTTGAGCGAAACGCCTACTACGCTTGGCGTATCTGGTAAATTGTTGAATTCAAACTTGGTTATGTATGACCGTGAATCTGATACGTATTGGCCACAAATACTAGGTGAAGGGATCAATAATAAATTTGCAGATCGTGTTCTTGAAACGTTTCCTGTTTACTGGACAACTTGGGAGAAAGCATCGCAAAAATACGATAATGCTCTTGTATTATCTAGAACTACAGGCTATATAAGAGATTACGAAAAGGACCCATATGGAGATTATAAAAATCCAAGTTCAAGATCGTATTATTCCTCCGAAGGGCTTATGTTC
>Ga0209379_10001344_pt1 | contig 16416 bp, 12 predicted proteins | sample tdDd001_FD_187124 | JGI IMG/M metagenome (GOLD analysis project Ga0209379, IMG submission 187124) | Marine sediment microbial communities from the Atlantic coast under amendment with organic carbon and nitrate - tdDd00.1 (SPAdes)... | ecosystem: Environmental > Aquatic > Marine > Coastal >...
CCGTATTGATGTTGAGAGTTTTGACTGTGCCTGTCACAGGAGAAGTCACGATAGTACGATTTACGCGGTCTTCTAACCCAACAGCAGACTCTGTCATCGCTGACAATTTATCTTGCGCTTGGTTAAGCTTTTCCTGCTGCTCTGAGCGGAACTTCTCTGCTACATCGATCCGGCTTAGCATTGCCTCACGTATAGCAGACCGAAGTACAGGAATTTTTAGCTCACTTGAGGTTAACTCTCTTCGTGTATCGTTAACTTGGCGCTGTAGTTTCAACAATTCAATTTTTGGGACGACACCTTCATCCGCGAGAGGCTTGGTAATATCTAGCTCTTTCTTTGCAAAGTTGTAGCTGTCACGTAGGTTTCGTACCCGAGCTTGAATTTCAACTAGGTCTTGCTGTTTTTGTTTAACTTGTTGGTCAATAACTGAAATCTGGTTGCTAAGCTTATTGAGGTCTTGCTTGTACTCTGCACGTTGACGAGCCACCAATTTAGGTTTGAGTTCTGATAATTGCGGAGGAAAGGCGAGTTTATTGAAATTGAGTTGAACGTTGTTTTGCCAGTTTTTATTATTGAAATCTTGGTTGATCACCACACTGGTAATAGACGCGGAGAGTTGCATAACGCTCGCGGTCAAGTTGGCCACTTGCTGTTCACGTTCGCGAAAATCTGAACGAAAACGTGTGTCATCAATTAGTAGCAGTTGCTGGCCTTTTTCGACTTTCTGACCTTCACGGACCAAGATATCTTTGATCAGGCCACCTTCAAGGTTTTGTACCACTTGGATTTGTGAAGAGGGTACCACTTTACCCTGGCCTACGGTGACCTTATCAATTTGAGCCCAAGAGGCCCACACGCCCGCTAGAACGAAAAAGATCACCATTACCCATAGCATGATTCGAGCACTATTCGGGGTATTCAGCAGTAATGCCGCGGTTTTATCATCGACATAATCCAACTCTGTGGGAGTAAGCTTGTTATAACTGCTCTTACTCATTGGTGATCCTTGTAATTTGAAGTTATTTTATTGATTTTATTACTGTCTGGTACAAATGTTAAGAATTTGCTGTAATAATCGCATTCTGAGCCTTTCACTTTTGATAGTAAAGCAGCATATAGATTGAGTGTAGCTTTTGTAACGCTGTTCATACTTGAGTTCTAGTGAATTAGAGCGCACAATCAGCAAAAAATTCGTCAGGAGATAAGATGGAACTTGAAGATATTCGCCGAGAGTACAGTAAAGGTGGACTGAGAAGAAAAGATCTTCTGCTCGATCCTATTGCTCAATTTGACCTTTGGTTAAAACAAGCGATCAGTGTCAATCTCACGGATCCGACCGCCATGACTGTTGCGACGGTCGATAGTACCGGTCAACCATTTCAGCGTATTGTGCTCCTAAAGCATGTTGATGAACAGGGTTTTGTTTTCTATACCAATTTAGGTAGCCGTAAAGCGGAACAGATTGGTGTGAACTCGAAAGTTAGCCTGCATTTCCCGTGGCATCCGATGGAGCGTCAGGTTCATATTACTGGCGTTGCTGAGAAGCTCTCTGTGGTAGAGAACATGAAGTATTTCTCATCACGACCTAAAGAGAGTCAACTCGCCGCGATTGCAAGTAAGCAGAGTAGCCGAATCTCGGCTCGTGGCGTGCTTGAAGGTAAGTTCTTAGAGCTGAAACAGAAGTTCGAAAAAGGTGAAATTCCTGTTCCTACTTTCTGGGGGGGCTTTCGTATTAAGCCGACGTCGATTGAGTTTTGGCAAGGAGGCGAGCATCGCCTACACGACCGGTTCTTATTCTCTAAAGAACAAGAAGAGTGGCACATTGACCGCCTTGCTCCATAATGAAAATAAATACGCCGCTTTAAGCGGCGTATTTGCTATTTAGGGCAACAGAAATTTGTGTCTTGAGCAGAGTATGAGGAATAGAAGAACCGTAACCTTGTTCCAAAGCCATATCAATCAGTTGCGCTTTCGTGTGAGCGCCAAATTTAGCTCTTAACCTCGCAACATGGCTTTCTAGAGTCTTAATCGAAATATTCATCACCTGAGCAATAAAGTGCGGCTTTTTCCCATACAACAACAGAAAGAGTGCTTCAGATTCACGTGGAGTGAGCTTTTGAGCCGAAGTATTGTTATTGGGTTTTAGCTGTAACCTCTCATCACTTGGCAGGCCTGTTGCCCGGCATATCCAATGGCCAACTTCTAAAATAGCGGTATCTGATAAGTCTTGCCCATAGAAAATCGTCCCTTGAACGTCGCCGTGATCATCATACCAAGGGGTTTTGGTAAAAATGTGGGCTCGCCAGCGACCATCTGGATACGGGTGAATATCGAGAACTTTCAGATCGGTTCGCGTTTCCATCACATAACTGTCTTGGTTGCGAAACTCGTCTGCGCAACGCGAGGTTGGACTTGGCATTTCTCTGTCACTGAGCCCGATACACTGCTCAGGAGAATCTAATCCAATAAGTTGAGCATATGCCAAATTAGCGTAAACAAAGTTAGAGTTTTGGTCTTTACAGCCCCAGTAGCCTGGAAGCTGGCTAAATAGAGAGACTAAATGCGGATTCACTTTTTATATGTGCCTTATGGAACAACCTTGGGTATTTTAGCGAAAGGCTCTATTGTGTACGATAAAAAAATGCCAGGCACTAAGGTGGCTGGCAAACACAAGATTACTCTTGTCGACGTGTAGAAGAGGTTCTATAACCCAAAAGGGCATAGAGGTACCAATAGATACCGAGTGCTCGCATTTGAGCGACTCTAAGGAGATATTACGTGGATACTAGAAATAAAAAAGGGGGGAAATCCCCCCTGTAAACAATGAATTGAGTGAAATATTGCTAGAAGTTAGTTCAGTTCTCGAACGACTCGGAAACCAAGGTAGTTAGAGGCTGTGAAAGTTGAGAGAATCAATTGTTGATCCGCTGCCGCCATATCTGGAGAGAAGTTCCAAGCACCGCCTTTAGCGATACCACTAGAGCCATTCGTCCATTGCCAAACATTACCAACCGCGTCGTACATACCTAGTTTGTTTGGCGCGAATGCACTAACAGGTGCAGTACTGATGTTAGACCACGGCGTACCACTCCAACCGGTATTTGCTTTACCTGTTTCGAAGCTATTGCCCCACCAATATTTAGCTTGGCTGCCAGCACGAGCGGCAATTTCCCACTCTTGAGCCGTTGGTAAGCGATACTTCGCTCCCGTTTGTTTGCTCAGCCATTTTGCATAGGATTTCGCATCATTTTGGCTAACACAAACCACAGGTGAGTTCGGGTATTGCTTAAAGCCAGGCGTTTGCCAACTGCTTTTCGACAGTGGAGTGACTTCGCCATCTACCAATGCGGTACAAGTCTTTTTAAGTTCTGCGTCGGTTTGATATTTGGTCTGTTCAACGAATGATTTGAACTGATTGACCGTAACTGGCGTGGCACCAATACCGAAAGCATGATCAAGGCTAACACTTTGTGATGCATTGAGACCGACTTTGTATTGGCCCGGTAAAACGGTAATCATCTCAGGTGCTTTGACACCGTTCGCTAGAGAGTCAGCAAACTTATCACCAGAACGTGGTTTGTTGGTTCGTTCTTTTAACTCAGCACGTAGTGAATAATCAGAGCCAACATCGACACTTTTGCTAAATGGATAGTAACCTTCTTTCTCAACTAAGATAGTGTGTTCACCGACAGGTAGCATAACTTCTACTGGGGTTGAACCATAGGACACACCATCAATCAATACTTGGTCATCATAGAGATTAGAGCGTACTGATACATTGACCCACGCGATTTCTTGCTGCATTGCAGGCTTAGATGCGTTTTGGCTTTCATTCAAACAGTACTTTTTATCAAGTCCCAGTAAACGACATGATGTTGTTTTGCCTGGGCGAGACTCCATCTCAACATCCATTAAGCTGCGATAGCGCATACCATCGCTAAAGCCACTCTCGAGGGTTTGGTGATCCAAAACGTGGATATTGATAGACGCTTTATGCAGATTGGTTTTAACAACGTTGGTTTCTGATAGCTTCTCAAGCAGTGATAGACGGAACTCTTTCACTGCTTTTTGCAATGCGAGCTCTTTAGTCTGATTTTCACACTGAGCTAACGTCATTGAATCGGCACAGCGGTTAGTGAAGCTAACAGAGATTTTTTTCGATTGATTCAGCTCTTGAGCCAAACGCTCTGCGCGTGCGCGATACTTGGCAGACTCAAGATTTTCAATTAATCGGCTGATGGTTTTGATTTCAGCTTTTTTAGTCGCAAGGTCAGCTTCAAGCTCGGTTAAACGATGCTCAGCAGAAAGTGTTTGATCTTGGTTGTTTTTAACCGCTTGCCAAGCGTCTTGATAAGCTTGCTGAGAGGTAGCGATGTCAATATTAGGATCGTTGATCATTCGCTGATAATCGCGTTTGAGCTTCGCCTTTGTGGCGTCAAAGTTAGCTGTGAGTGTGCCCGCCTCAGATTTTAGGCGTTTAATTTCACTTTGCTGTTGAATGACTAAATCTTGTTGTCCATCCCTGAACTGCTCAAAAGTCACTAACTCCGAATGCTTAGTAAAAATTTGATCATCGATTTCCATCAATGATTTTGGCGCTTCTTGTGCTACAGCATACGACACCATCAAGCTTGGAGATAATGCTAGCAAAAGGGTCGAGAAACCAAATCGCATTGTCTTTCTTCTACATCCAAAATTATGTTAATTGACTCATTCTAAACGAAAACGCCACTTTGATCTCAAATTATCATTAGATAACTTCGAGCCAAAGTGGCGTTTTTCTTCATCTTTGTGAAATATGTTGGTCTTTTAGACAGTTTTATCCATTAGGACGAAGCTTCACCCAAACCGTATCATTCGAATTGATGGTAATAATTCGGTTGTATGATTGGTAACCATTCTTTGAAACAGTCACTTGGTGTTGACCTTTTGGTAGTACCACTTCAACTGGAGTACTACCGTAACTAATACCATTGATGGTAACTGCGTCGTCGTATTGGTCTGAACGAACGGTCACGTTAACCCAGCTTTTATCCACTTTTTTATTGCTGCTCTTCTTCGCACTCTTCAAACAGTAACGATTAGAAACGTTCAATAGCTTACATGCCGTGGTTTTATCTGGGCGAGCTCTTAACTGTGCTTGGATTTGAGTGAAGTACTGGTTAGTCCCTTCAAAGCTAGAGCGGACAACTTGAGACTCTTGTACGATGACGTTCAGTTGTACGTCTTTGGCAAACTGTTTTGCTACGTGAGCTTCAGTCAAACTATCGAGCAATTGAGATTTGAAAATCTTAACGGCTTTTTGTTTAGTAAGATATTGGCCTTGGTTAGAACATTCACCAAGCGTCATTGTTGCTGAACAGGTTGTCGTATAACTGGTTTCTAGAACGCTGCTATCACGCAATTCACGATCAAGGCGTTTAACACGAGCATCGACTTTTTGTTCTTTTAAGTAAGAAAACTCTGATTTCAAACGCGCTTGCTTTTGCTTAACGTTTGACACGCGCATTTCGTTCTCCGAAATGGCTTGCTTGTTCTCCAGTAGAGATTTTTGCGTCTCTTTCACTGCCGCCCATGACTGGCGATATTCCGTTTGGTAGGACGCTAAATCAATCTCTGGATCTTCAAGAAGACGAGTATATTGGGTGTCCAGTGCGGTTTTAGCGCGATCACGTTTATTGATCAGTTCTTGCTCACTACGTTGTAGTCGGCTCTGTTCATTCTGAAGTTGCAGTAATTGTTCTGCTTCTAAGCTGTATTCGGTTGAAACGGAATCAAGCTCAGATTCTTTATGTTTTATTTTACTTTCGATTGCGGTAACAGGGTCTGACGAGGCAGATTCTTCCGCAAATGTTGAAGTCGATACCCAAAAAGGGGCTAGCGCTAATAGTAACGCTGGGATGCGACGTTTGTTCATAAGTCCCTGCAACAAATAATATTTAATTCACAAATCTCTAAAACTCAAACTATCGCTTTCGGTCTATTTAATCAGTCCGTTGGCTAAAACGATAGGTCGATGTCAAAGACAAACAGTTGACACTCCTTTGTGCTAGTTGCCTTTCAGAGATATCTATTCGTCCTTTTTAGCACGCTTGGCTAAATTCAGCCTGCGATTCTATCACAAGTTTTGAGAAAATAAGGAAAGTGCTCCCGTCATTCTGTGCGTATTGCCGAAATATTCAAGTAAGAAATCCGATTCTGTAAATAACTTCGCCTATAGAAGTGACATTGACCGTAAATAATGTGCACTTGATCATTCTTCCGTACGGGGCTGTTAACAAGCCGCAACGATTAAGTGACTGCTTCTCAACAAAAAGTTGTCAGAAATTAATATGCATTAATTTCCTTATGGGAGGGTATTGTTTCGATAATCTATAATTTTGTTATACCATTTGCCTTTATTGCTACTCTTCCGCGTGGGTTACTATGAATCTTCCACCTAAGCCACTAATTACTCCTGATGCCGCGAATGTTTTGTCACCGAAACCAGCAGAGTTGATCACCTTACCTTCTTATATGGAGTGTCACGATCACAGTTATACTCAGGTGGTCATTGGGCTTAAAGGACATGCGGAATTTGAGGTCAATGGTCAAGGGAATTTGGTTGGGCCAGGGCAGGGGTGTGTTGTTACTTCAGGCTCCGGACACGCGTTTGGTGGGGTTATCGGTCAGTCTGACATTTTGGTACTTAACATGCCGCGACCGAGTGATGACGACCCGCTGATGTTGCACAAGCTTAACGAGCTCAATCAGCGTGATACCTATTTTCAGCTTGATGGCCAAATTCAAAAGCTGATTCAAATGCTGGTTTGTGAAATGCAATCGAGCCCTGAAGATTTGCTCCTGAGTCGCGCATGTAACGATACGGTGATTGCGCTATTGCATCGTCATATGTCGGCTTTTGATAGTTTACGTAAAGAGTCTCGCTTTGATTTGGACGCGATCGATCGTTACATCGAACAAAACTTAAGCCACAAAATTTCAGTTGCTCAACTAGCGGGCAGTGTCTTCTTAGGAGAAAGTCAATTTCACAACCTGTTTAAAGAGCAAATGGGCATTACACCTCACCAATATGTATTGGGTAAGCGTATTGATATGGCAAAGCAATTAATTGCTCAAGGTAACTTGTCACTAGGGCAGGTTGCAGAGCTAACGGGGTTCTCTGGTCAAAGTACCTTTACGCATACATTCTCTCGCCTTCAAGGCATCTCTCCTTCCGTATACAAGAAACGAATTGGTTAAAACTGAAAACATATTCCGAATATAATATTGCTTATTTGAGTGTGACTCTGTTTTTGTTTTGTTAAAAAACAGAGTTTTTAGCAAAAAACTCGGAGTTTTTGACAAGTATTCCTCTCAAGCTCAAAATACACTGCAGGCCATTGTAGGAAACCTGATCGAATTTCAGGTGTGAGATTGAGGAAAACGCATGTTTACAGCAACTGATGTGTTGAATGCTGAGTTTGTTGAGCAGCCGCTTGATAAACTTTGGTCACTGATCTCGCCACTATACATGGTGGACGAGTCACAATGGCTAGAGCAGTTGTTACCTTTGGCAATTCCAACTGACGCTGAGAAAGCGCAAATTGCCAGCAAGACAACCGAGCTAATTGAAGCTATCCGAGCAGATAAGAAATCTATTCAGATGATTGATGCGCTGCTTTTAGAATATAGCTTGGATACGCAAGAAGGCATCTTGTTGATGTGTTTGGCTGAAGCGCTAATGCGTATTCCTGACTCGGCAACCGCAGATGCCTTGATTAGAGACAAGCTCAGCGTTGCCGATTGGAAATCACACCTGAAAAACTCTGATTCTGTTTTCGTCAACGCTTCTACTTGGGGCCTTATGCTGACAGGTAAGGTTGTTGGCCTATCTGAAGAAGAGTCTCAAAGCCCGGTAAGTGCAGTGAATCGTCTGGTCAATAAAATGTCTGAGCCAGTGATTCGTAATGCAATGCATCAAGCGATGAAAGTAATGGGGCACCAATTTGTATTGGGACGCAGCATTGCTGAAGCGCAGAAAAATGGTCGCTCTAACCGTGATAACGGTTTTACCTACTCATATGACATGTTAGGTGAAGCGGCGCTGACTACTGCGGATGCAAATAAATACTTCAAAGACTACCTAATGGCGATTGAAGCTGTGGGTCGCGACCAATATGGTAAAGAAACCAGCCCAGCGCCATCGGTTTCTATTAAGCTTTCTGCTCTGCACCCACGTTATGAAGTGGCAAATGAGCAGCGCGTTTTGACGGAACTCAGCGATACCTTGATGCAACTGCTTCGTAGAGCGGTTGAGCTTGATGTAGCGATCACCATTGATGCAGAAGAAGCGGATCGCCTTGAGTTATCCCTTAAGTTGTTCGAACAGGTATATCGTAGCGATCTTGTTAAAGGTTGGGGCAAATTTGGCTTAGTTATTCAAGCCTACTCCAAACGAGCACTGCCTGTTCTAGTATGGCTAAACGGCTTGGCGAAAGAGCAAGGTGACTTGATTCCTCTTCGTTTAGTGAAAGGTGCGTACTGGGATAGCGAAATTAAGTGGTCACAACAAGCGGGTTACGATAACTACCCAGTTTACACTCGTAAAGAAGCGACTGACGTTGCCTACCTTGCGTGTGCGAAATTCCTATTAAGTGACAATGTTCGCGGCAACATCTTCCCGCAGTTTGCAAGCCACAACGCACAGACAGTGACTTCTATCGCTGTAATGGCCAAACATAAAGATTACGAATTCCAACGTTTACACGGCATGGGTGATTCTCTTTATAACCACGCGATGGCAGCTTATAAGCAATCGGTCCGCATTTATGCACCTGTAGGTAGTCATAAAGATTTGCTGCCTTATCTCGTACGCCGTTTATTAGAAAATGGTGCAAACAGTTCATTTGTACACCGTTTGGTTGATGCGCGTTGTCCTGTTGACTCTCTGACTCAACATCCTGTTGATATGCTAAAAGCATTCGACACGCTGAATAACACCCAGATTCCACTGCCAACAGAAGTCTTCCCTGAGCGCAAAAACTCAATCGGCGTCAACGTTGATGTGGAAAGTGAAGCGAAGCCATTTGAAGCACAGGTGGAAAGTTTCCTTGATACGCAATGGACAGCGGCACCATTTATCAATGGACAGAGTTTTGCTGAAAGCATGATCAAGGAAGGAACGAACGTAGAAGCGGTTACTGCACCTTATGATCGTCGTATTCAAGTTGGTCAGGTTGCTTTTGCAAGCCTTGATCATGTTTCCGAAGCGATTGAAGGTGCGCAAGCTGCCTTTGGTGCTTGGCAAGCTACGCCATCAAAAGAGCGTGGTGATAAGCTTGAGAAATTAGCAGACTTACTTGAAGATCACCTAGCTGAGTTGGTTGCAATTTGTCATCAAGAGGCTGGCAAAACTATTCACGACAGCATTGATGAAGTTCGAGAAGCCGTTGATTTCTGTCGTTACTACGCGAAGCAAGTAGATGCTTTAGGTGAGTTGGCGATCACTGGGTTTGATGGTGAGACTCGTCAGATTTCGCGCCAAGGCCGTGGTGTGTTTGTTTGTATTAGTCCGTGGAACTTCCCGCTGGCGATTTTCTTAGGTCAGGTTACAGCCGCTCTTGTTGCCGGTAATACCGTTGTGGCTAAACCTGCAGAACAAACAAGCTTGATTGCGGCTCGCGCAATGGAGTTGATGAATGAAGCTGGTTTCCCTGCAGGTACGGTTCAACTTCTTCCTGGTCGCGGTGCCGAAATTGGCTCTGCGTTAACTTCACACCCTGCCATCGCGGGTGTTGCCTTTACTGGTTCTACAGCTACTGCACAGCGTATCAATCAGACGCTTGCGGCACGCGATGCTGCTCCTGTGCCATTTATTGCAGAAACGGGCGGTCAGAATGCAATGATCGTCGACAGTACAGCGCTCCCTGAGCAGGTGGTGCGTGATGTTATTCGCTCTGCATTTGCATCGGCAGGCCAACGTTGTAGTGCGCTACGTGTACTGTACGTTCAAGAAGATATTGCTGATCGCATTATTTCATTGATTCAAGGTGCAATGCAGGAGCTGTCAGTCGGTAAACCGTATCTACACTCGACAGATGTCGGCCCTGTAATCGACACAACAGCGAAAACAAAACTCACTAAGCATATTGAGCTGATGACTTCGACAGAGAAGAAAGTAGCTGAGTTGGCACTTTCTGAAGAGCACCAACATGGCGACTTCGTGGCTCCAAGTGCTTTTGAGATTCGCGACATCTCTTGCCTAAAAGAAGAGCAGTTTGGTCCTATCTTGCACATTGTTCGTTTTAAGGCGAATGAGTTGGCGCAAGTCGTCGATCAAATCAATAACACAGGCTTTGGTTTGACAATGGGTATCCACAGTCGTAACGAAACGACTTACCGTTGGATTGAGAAGCACATCCGCGTTGGTAACTGTTACATCAACCGTGATCAAGTCGGTGCTGTTGTTGGTGTCCAACCGTTTGGTGGTCAGGGCCTTTCTGGTACTGGTCCAAAAGCGGGCGGTCCACACTACTTGTTCCGCTTTACTCAAACACAGTTTTCTTAAGATTAGGCAGGAGATTCATTATGGTTCATCAAGTAACTCGTTTTTCTGATGCTTTTTCAGCTTGGGAAAATTGGAACTTAACAAACTTTGATTCTAAAAGTGAGTGCGTACTTGCTTTTAAACAGGCACTTGACCTGACTCAGCCTCCTTTGGCAGCAGTGGTGTCTTACCACATTGAGCAAGCGTCCACATTGCTTGCAGAAACGCACGAATTGGTTGGTCCAACCGGTGAAACCAACGAGCTTTATACTGCAGGCCGTGGTGTGGCTGTTGTTATTCAAAATGACCAATCAAATCAAGCCCAGAAGTCGGTAGTTTCTCAATTGACTGCGGCTCTAATCGCGGGCAACAGCGTCATTCTTTGCAGTGATGATGCTGAGTTTTGCAAAGAACTTGAAGCTGCTTATAAGCAGTCTTCTCTACCAACTAACCTAGTACAGCTTGCCTCATTAGATGCTTATCATCAGCTGCTGGAGTCAGATGTACGTAGTGTTGGTTATGTTGGTAATCCGGAGGTTGAACTTAGTATCAACCGTCAACTCTCGAAACGTGAAGGTGCCATTGTTGGCCTAGTTTCAGAAACGGATCTGGTGGCTATTCCGGTAGCACATGATCCGCACTTATCGCTTCGCTTTATAACTGAGCGAACGCGAACAATAAATATAACAGCAGTGGGTGGTAATGCGACCTTGTTAGAACTTGGAAGCGAAACCCACTAACCCTTTTCTGTGCTCGCCCCTATCAACATTACACAATTACAGATAGGGGCATATAGGGAAGGCGATCTTTAAAAAGAGGACAAATCACATGGAAAATAGCTTTGCTATTACAACTACGTTTATTGCGTATCTACTTTTGATGCTTGCAATCGGCGTAATTGCGTATCAACGAACGAAGAACTCATCAGATTATTTCTTGGGTGGCCGTTCGTTAGGGCCTTGGCCTGCGGCACTTTCTGCAGGTGCATCTGATATGAGTGGCTGGTTGCTACTTGGTCTACCGGGTTATGCATACGCAGCGGGTATTGAGGCATTTTGGCTAGCCGGTGGTCTATTAGTAGGTACTTGGTTGAACTGGTTAATCAACGCAAAACGCCTACGAACTTATTCAATTACGACGGATGCACTGACTCTTCCTGAGTTCTTGTCGCGTCGTTTCAATGATAAATCAAAGATGATTCAGGTAATCTCTGCTTTCTTCATTCTTTTATTCTTCCTTTTCTACACAAGTTCTGGCTTGGTAGCTGGCGGCAAATTGTTTGAGACAGTCTTTGGTTTGGATTACACCACAGCGGTGATTATCGGCACAGTTTGTGTTGTTTCGTACACTTTGTTTGGTGGTTTCCTTGCGGTATCTTGGACCGATTTAGTGCAAGGTCTGTTGATGGCAGCAGCATTATTGATCGTTCCGATTGCAGCGATGGAAGGCGGTTTTGGCGATCTAACTGGTCAGCTAGAAACAATTAACCCTGAGCTACTGACACTATGGAACGACTCGAAAGGTGAACCATTGTCAGCAATTGCGATTATCTCGCTTGTTGCATGGGGTCTAGGTTACTTTGGTCAACCGCATATCTTGGCGCGTTTTAAAGCCTCTCGTTCAAATAAAGATCTGACAACAGCTCGTCGCATCGCTGTTATCTGGACTGCATTGTCTATGATTGGCGCACTGCTTGTTGGTGTGGTTGGTCTAATTTACGTGACTAAGTCGGGTGTAACCGTTGATGACGGTGAGAAGATCTTCATGCTGCTTGTGAACTCAATGTTCCACCCAGTGATTGCGGGTATTTTGCTTGCAGCGATTCTTGCAGCTGTGATGAGTACAGCGGATTCCCAGCTTCTGGTTTCTTCTTCAGCATTAGCGGAAGATTTCTATAAGCAAGTGTTTAAGCAAGATGCGTCATCAGAAGAGATTGTGATGGTTGGTCGTATTGCTGTTGTGGGCATCTCGATTGTTGCACTTGTATTGGCGATGACTCCGGATAGTTCAGTTCTTGGTTTAGTGTCATATGCGTGGGCTGGTTTTGGCGCTGCATTTGGTCCGGCACTTATTCTTAGCTTGTACTGGTCTCGTATGAACCGCAACGGTGCACTTGCAGGTATTCTCGTTGGTGGCATTACCATCGTCGTTTGGAAGCAACTAAGTGGCGGTTGGTTTGATGTGTACGAAATTGTACCGGGAATCATCTTCTCTACACTTTCAATCATCGGTGTGAGTTTGATGACAGGCGAGCCAGAGGAATCAGTTAAAGTTCAACATGCAAAATATCAGAAACAGCTTGTTGAATTAGACTAATTACGAAATTGTTATTGAAAGCCCTTGAAACTATAAAGTTTCAGGGGCTTTTTTTATTTTGAGGCTATTTGTTGAACATAGTTCACAGTTTGTGAACTTAAGTTTGAGCCTTCGGAACCAAGGTATTAAAAATATGTCCACTATCAATAACCACACCATATTTAGGGAGAGAGCGAGATGCCACAGATTTACTGCCATTGCTGCAATAAAATGACAGCACACAAAGTTGTTATGAAGCGGTGTGAGGGCAATGAACAGTCGATGGTGAAAAGTCTAGCTTGTTTTTTTGGAACCCTATTTCAAGGTGCGCATTACATGAAGATGGAAAAACAAAGTTTTTGCCGAGTATGTAATACGCAAGCAGATATTGTGCGTTCCAATGATTTTTCTGGTGTCAAAGCTGCTTAGCCATAGAGCCAAGTGACCAAACTACCAAAACCTGATATCAAAAACCTCTCTCTCTAGGTTTCTAGTGGGTGTTTCGCTTATTATTGGTCTCAATCTAAACCAATAATAAGAGCACTAAATGGACTTAGACCGTATTGATCGTGAGATCCTCCGTACCTTAAATCTCAAGGGACGACTGCCGATTGTTGAATTGGCAAAACAGGTCAACTTGACCACCTCTCCTTGCTCAGACCGAGTCAAACGTCTTGAAAAAGAAGGCTATATCAAAGGCTATCACGCTGAACTTAACCCTGAGAAATTAGGTTTAGACGTCCAAGTCTTTATTCATATACGTCTCGATCAAACTAGCTTTTCTATTTTTGATAAGTTCGCTCAAGCAGTTTCTGACATGCCAGAAATTGAAGAATGTTATTCATTGTCAGGTGACTTTGACACCATGATTAAGGTGAGAGTGAAAGATATGAAAGCGTATCAGGCATTTATGTCGACAAAGATGGGAACTTTACCTGGTGTGATTCAAACTCGAAGCGAGGTAGTGATTGAAGAGCACAAAACCAGCTTTGGCGTGAACGCGGATTTGATCAGTAAGCTGTAATTTGATGACAAGCTGAAAAAGAAAAGGGAAGCTCATGGCTTCCCTTTAACGTGTCTATTAGGCCACGAATGAGGAGGCGATACCAATCAAACCACCAAAAACACCACCCCAAACCACAAGCCAACCTAAATGCTCTCTGATCATCTTCTGAACAATCTCTTTAACCAATTGAGGTGTGAGTTCATTGAGTCTCTGATCGATAATATTCTCAACGTTGGTTTTTATCTCATCGATCATGGCAGGCGCTTCGAGCTGCTCTTTAAGCGCTTCTTTGATTACATCACTTTGACTAATCTCAACCATGGACTCTTGCATCTTTTCAACAAAGGGTTGTTTGAGAGGTTGTAGTGCCTCGGTACCTCCAAACATCGCCAACATGCCGCCGAAAGACGAGTTACCAATGACTTCAACCAGTGAGTCAAAGGTCGGGTTGAAGTCGACTTTTGCAACGATAGGCTCGAGGTTGAGTGATTGCCCTCCTGACATCTCTTTGCTTAGGAACTTGTCTATATTCTCTTGAGTAAAGAACTGCTCCATCATTAATGTCTTTATTGCGGCTTTAAATTCTTCAAAACGTGAGGGAATTACACCTGAACCATAAAGTCCCGGTACCTTTTCGAATAGCATGTGAATAGCTAACCAGTTGGTAATTGCGCCAGAAAAGGCAAAAAGACCTGCGTAAAAAGCCAGTTGGTTATCCGTTTGGTAGCCGCCTGCAAGTAGGGCTAAGGCAATAATGTTGGTAAGTAAGCTCTTATTCATTACAAATTATCAGTGAGACAGAATGAGGAGACGCAGTATATCGTAAAGCAAGCGAATCACTAAAGGGCAAAGTAGTCGATAGCAGTGAATGTTGTATTAGCAAGTTGTTGAAATGTTAAAAAAGTGTGATCCTTAACGATTTGATTGACTAGGGATTTTACTTGTCAGCATGAGAAGCGTAAGTTAAAAAATAGTTAACCACTTGGAGGATCTGTGATGACAGCACTCAATGGTTTTTCTCTTGCTTATATTGAGCGCCGCACTGACTGGACATCTGAGCTATTTAGTTTGCGTGTGAATGGTGTCCCTGTCCGATTTCAGGCTGGCCAATACGTTAAATTGGCGTTGTATGATGAAACAAATAAGCTGATAAGTCGTCCCTATTCAATTGTTAATGCTCCTTTAAACAGCAGTGACATGATGGAATTCTTAGTTATAGCGAACCCAAATGGTGCGCTTTCTCCTCGATTACAAAATCTACGCGAAGGTGACAGTATTTATGTCGCAGATAAAGCGTTTGGTGATCTGACTTTCAATAGTATTCCAAAGCAGACGCAAAACTTGTGGCTTTTTTCAACTGGGACAGGTATTGGACCATTCTTATCACTGCTTGATGATTTTAATTTTCGTCCTGGATGCGAGAAGATTGTATTGGTTCACGCGGTAAGACATGAGAAAGACCTTGTTTATCGATATCTAATTGACCAACTTGTGAAGCAATATGAAGGACGACTGACATATCTACCGATCGTGTCGCGTGAACAAAGTGATTTTGCTCTTTATGGACGAATTCCTCAGTTAATTGATCAAGGTATTTTACAAGATAAGTTGGATTTACCTTTAGCTGCAGAAACGACATTTACCATGCTGTGTGGTAACCCTGAGATGATCAAAGAAACGCTTTCAGTACTGCAAAGTTTGGGATTAGAAAAGTATCGCCGAAAAACGGGTGGTCATATTCTTTATGAACGCTATTGGTAAGCAATAACCCCCTGCCGGCGCAGGGGGGCGTTTGTTATTGAGTTCGGTACTGTTTGAGTATTTGCGATAAAGAGAGAGCGGTCTGTGACAGGTTTTCTACGCCTGACGAAGATTGTTCGGCTACTGTACGTAATGCGTTAGATTGGCTACGAATGTCTGTTAATTCAGAGGCTATATCGTTTGCAACAGCGCTCTGTTCTTCTGCTGATGTAGAGATTTGGATACTCATGTCAGTGAGAGATTGTGCCGAATTCGCAATCGACTGAACATCCTCACCAATCGCAGCCACTAATTCACTGCTGGTTTGTGCTTGTGAGACGGTTTTTGATGTAATAGAAGCAATGCTGTGGCTCTCTGTCTGCAACTTCTCAATCATGGCCTGAATTTCAACGGTTGCTGCTTGCGTGCGGCTTGCTAATGTTCGTACTTCATCTGCTACCACAGCAAACCCTCGTCCTTGCTCGCCCGCGCGCGCTGCTTCAATTGCTGCGTTGAGCGCCAATAAATTCGTCTGTTCTGATATTGCGTTAATCGTGGTAATGACTTCATTAATTTGGGTGGTGTTATCATTGAGGCTTGTTACTGATTGTTCAGTTTGGCCAATGTACTGGGACAATGTGTCAATTTCTTTGATGGCCGAGATTACGCGTTTGTAACTGCCATCAATGTGCAGAGCGTCACTCTCGGTTTGTTGTGTGGCTTGTTGTGAAATGTTTGATACTTCACGTGCAGAAGCTGTCATTTGCTCCATTGCCGTTGCTACAGAGTCAAGAGAACTATATTGGCTGCGAACTTGTGTTTCGCTTTGCTTCATATCTTGTTCGAA
>Ga0209379_10001345_pt1 | contig 16406 bp, 15 predicted proteins | sample tdDd001_FD_187124 | JGI IMG/M metagenome (GOLD analysis project Ga0209379, IMG submission 187124) | Marine sediment microbial communities from the Atlantic coast under amendment with organic carbon and nitrate - tdDd00.1 (SPAdes)... | ecosystem: Environmental > Aquatic > Marine > Coastal >...
TTAAGCAGACTATTTTATTCTGTGTTTCGTAAACAAACAAATCTATTTTTATATAGGATAGATTAATCATTAAAAATATAGGTATATAGAGATTAGGAGATGATGATATGAAAGCAATTATTACAGGGATGAGCGGCACATTGGCACCATACATATACGATAAGTTTGTTGATGAAGATTGGGAAATGATCATCTGGGAAAGACATTTAGTTTCTATAGATGATTTAGATGCAATAAAAATGTTTGTTGAAAAAATGCAACCAGATTTATTTTTGCATATAGCAACAGGACCAGTTGAATGGATTGAAAAAATTATTGAAGCAATTAAACCGTTTGGCATTCCATTTGTGTTTACATCTTCTGAAGCTGTTTATGATGACTCGCAAGAAGGTCCTTTTTCTGTCAATGACATACCAAGATCAAAACATGATTATGGGAAATACAAACTAAAATGTGAAAACATTATTAATAGAGACTATATGGAAAACAGTTATATCATAAGACTTGGATGGCAAATTGCTCTCCATACCCATAAGAATAATATGCTTGCTTATTTAGTTACCGAAGGTCATATCAAAGCCTCTAAAGAATGGATTCTATCTGCATCTTTTATGCCTGATACAGCTTATGGTATATACAGACTTATTAAAAAGTATCCACCGGGTCTATATCATTTAGATGGTAATCAAGAGAACCTTTCATACTATGAATTAATCACTTTGTTAAAAGAAGCTTTTATGTTACCTATTACAATTGAGGAAGACAATACCTTCAAAAGAAACAACCAACTCATAAGCGATGAACCTTTGGTTCATAACTTAAAACAGTCCATTCTCAAATATAAAGATATACATCATCTATAGTGAAATAATATTGTAACTTTTAAAAACTAAATTATAGGATATTATAACATTGGAGGTGACTTATGTTTAAGACATTAGAATCAATTATAGAAGAAAAAGATTTTTCAGGTGTCATTACAATCCAGAAAAACAATACCGTTATATATAACAAGGCCTTTGGCTACTTAGATCGTGCCAATAAAATAAAAAACAATATCGATACATCTTTTGGTATTGCTTCAGGCACCAAATTATTTACCGCTCTAGGGATTTTAAAACTTGTGGAAGAAAAGAAGTTAAGTCTTGATTCTAAGTTATTTGATATTATTAAGCAACCTTATAATGGCTATGATCCAACTGTGACAATTAAACAACTTCTGACACATACTTCTGGTATCCCAGATTATTTTGATGAAGATATAATAGAAGACTTTGACAACTTCAAAGTTTCTGTACCATGGCAAGAGCTTTTAAAACCATCTGATTATATGGCAGTTATGCCGGATAGAGCGATGAAGTTTTCACCAGGTGAAAAGTTTCATTACAATAATGGAGCGTTTGTTTTTCTAGCTATGGTAATCGAAACCTTATCCGGTGACTATCATCAATGGATTAACGAGACTATTATTAAACCAAACGGACTCAGTAAAACTGGTTTTTACAAACTGAACCAACTGCCAGGAAACACGGCGCATGGTTATATTGATATGGATAATTCGTGGCGTACCAATATATATAATTTGCCAATCATAGCAGGCGGAGATGGTGGTATCTTTACCAACTCAGAAGATCTAATCACGTTGTGGAAACAATTACTCGATTATAAAATTCTATCACAAGATTTAACAGACATTCTCTTAACACCTCATACAGAAACAAATGAAGAGGGTTATTATGGTTTAGGCGTCTGGTTAGATCAGAAGAAAGATATATATAATCCTGCGATAGTCGGCGCTGATGCTGGTGTTTCCTTTATCTCTAAACATATGATTAAGGAAAATCTAACAATCAATATCTTATCCAATACAAGTGAAGGTGCTTGGGAAGTTAATGCGCCAATTAAAGAACTCCTCAAAAAAATATAACAGCTGAATCAGCTGTATAAATTTAATCTTCTATGTTGTAAGAGTGGTAATTCCGCTCTTACTTTTTTTATATAATCTGTATCAATTTCTGCATATATAATCTCTTCCAATTCATTGGCTTCCGAAAGTATTTCTCCCCACGGATTAATAACAATCGAATGTCCATATGCTTTATACGACAAATAACTCGATCTAGCAGGAGAAGCGACTATAAAATAAACTTGATTATCAACTGCTCTTGCTCTAGCTGTAATATGCCAGTGAGCAGGACCAGTTGTTGTATTAAAAGCTGCAGGAACTACAATGACTTCAGCACCTTTATCCACCATCGCTCTCATCAGTTCTGGAAATCTCATATCATAACAGATGGCGACACCTAACGTTAATCCACCAACGTCAAATGTAGTCACCTTTTCACCAGGTGATAAAACACTGGATTCTTTAAAGGTGATACCACCTTTTATATCCACATCAAACAGATGCATTTTTCTATGTTTACCAATAAGTTTACCATTAGAGTAAGTATAAGATGTATTATACATTTTCTCATCTTCAAGTTCAGGTATAGAACCACCTATAAGCGTGATACTAAGTTCTTTTGATAACTCAGCCATCCACTTTGTTGTTTCAGCAAACTCAATTTCTGCATACTTATGAAATGTTTTTGCATTATAAGGACAATTAAACATCTCTGGCAAGACAACTATAGTTGCCTGCTCGGCAGCTATTCTTATCAAATGTTCAGCATGAACCAGATTTTCCTGTTTATCTCTTGATATATCTAATTGAATAACTGCAATTGTTTTTTTCATACAAGCCTCACTTAAAATGCAACAATAATCCCCTGGTCATCACAATATAAACTAGTTAACCCATGTGTTGGTACAATTATTACTTCTTTGAAATTACAAATTTCTTGTATGCGTGCTTTCAATGACTTGGCACGTTCTAGGTTATTAACATGACTGATAGCCAACGTTCTTGTTGAAGCATCTTTAGCTAGATCACAGATATTTTGAGCCAATTTTTCAAATGCTTTATTTGAACTTCTTACTTTTTCAGAAACAACAATATCACCGTCTGAAGTAGTCATAATTGGTCTAATTTTAAGTGCCATAGCAAGTTTACCCTTCCAAGAAGGAATTCGTCCATTTTTTATTAAGTTATCAAGTGATTCCGAAATAAAGAAAGTTTTCATATTCTTCATATAACTCTCTACCTCTTCAACGATTTTATCGAAGTCGAGTCCTTGATCAATCTTTTCTTTAATCTTTAATCCAATTAACGTCTGACCTACTGAAGCAGACTTCGAATCAAAAACATGAATATTTTTTTTAGTTTCTTCCATAACCATATTCATCGCCAACATCGCACTATTATAAGTACCGCTTAATTTTGATGATATAGTAATTGCAAATATATCTGCATCTTCTTCAAATTTCTCTTTGAAATCATTTGGCGACGGACATGCTGTTCTAGGTAATTTTGCGGACTTTTTCATCTTCTGAATAAATTCTAAAACATCTAATTTTTCATCATCAACAATTTCTTCTTCATCTATGTATAATTTAAAAGGAATTTTTTCAATATCGACTACTTTTTCTAATTGCTCATTCAAGTCTAAACTACTATCTGAAATAATTTTAAACATAAACCCTCCTATATTTTATAATATCAACTATTAAAATATGATAACAACGACATGTAGTTATCATAAACCTGTTACATCACCTTAACAATTTTATTATAGACAATAATAGTCAATTATGCAAAGGGAAAACTCTTATAAGCCAAAAGTTGTTTTATTAGAAAACTAAAATCCCATTACTCTATGATTGATAGCATGCTAATTGATAAACAAGATGATATTAAATATCAGCAGTTTGTTATTAAATTACTATAAAATACAATTCAAAATATACAAACCGGGTATATATTATTCGAGGTGAGTAAAATGAAAAAAGTTATATCAATCATTATCATAATCACTCTGATCGGGTCCAGTACGCTATTCTACTTCTTAGCTCGATCTAATAATTTTGAAGGTCCAACAACAGCAGCAATGACAACTACAGATATCAACTCGGATAACTTAAATGATCATATCACAAGTGGTGGTCCTCCCAAAGATGGTATCCCTCCCATAGATAATCCAATATACATTTCAGTATCAGATAGCGATTATTTAGATGATTATGATAAAATTTTTGTTTATGAGACAAGCGAAGGCATATATTTATATCCACAAAGGATCTTGGTCTGGCATGAAATCGTTAATGATCAGATTGATGGTAAACAAGTATCAATAACCTATTGTCCACTAACAGGCTCTGCCATTTGTTATTTAGGTGATTCCGATCATCCCGATAACACCTACGGTACTTCCGGTAGTTTACTTAATAGTAATCTAGTGATGTACGATAGAATAACAGATTCCTATATACCTCAGATATTGGGTAAAGGAATCAATGGTGATTTAGATCAAATCGTATTGCCTACAGAGCCTATTTTATGGGCTGATTGGAAAGATACCAAATGGTTGTACCCTAACGCAAAAGTACTGTCTCAAGAGACTGGCTTTTTCAGAGATTACAATAACGATCCATATGGCTCATATTTACCCGATGATGAGCGTTCATATTACTATTTTGGAGGTCCGATTTTTCCAGTAATGTACACTGATAATTCCTTTAGTGAAAAGAAAAACGTTGTTGGTGTAAAATCAGATAACCATGTAGTAGCGCTCGATCCGTTTCTAATCAAAGATAAAAAGGTACTTCAATTTGAAATAGGTACAACAAAAGCAGTTGCAGTCTATGATGAAAATCTTAAGTCAGTCAGAGTTTATTCAAGAGTTATAAATGACGTTTTATATAATTTTGAATCATCAAATGACGGCTTTGTGGATCAAGACAATCACACATGGAGTTACAATGGTATATATGAGAATTTAGAACTCACGCCACTAACTTTTTTTGATGTGATGTGGTTTGCCTGGTATGCCTATTATCCAAATACCGAGGTGATCAAATGATTAGTTTTGGTAAAACGATGCGAAATAAAAAACGTCTTATGATTGGTATACTGGTTTATAATGTTTATTTCTTCTTATATTACTGGAGCATCAACTATCTTAACTTTGGTGTAAAAGGGAGTTTGATAAAATGGTCAGCGAATTGGCAGGAGTTGCTCTTTAAACAACTTTCCGCTTTTACCTTTGAACCCATTGGCGTTATACAGAATTTTGGTATCCAATTCTATGTGGTACCAATGAATATATTATTGGGGATGATATTAGGTCTTTTGGTTTTTATGAATATCCTTGCAGTATTGTATATTAGAAACTTACCAAAACAATGTCGAGTCAATTACAAGTACAATGGAATTATTGGGATTCTTCCAAGTTTCCTAACTGGATTTGTATGTTGTGCACCAGCATTTCTAATTTCATTGTCTAGCATTTTAGGAAGTTCCGTTTCATTTTTTACATCTTTCTTTAAATGGTTATTGCCATTGAGTCTTATGATGCTACTTTATGGTATTAATAAAAGTTATAAAATTATTCGAACAAGCTAATATAGAGCAATATCATTTTAAAAAGCAGATTCAAAAAGATCCGTTCAACAGAACGGATCTTTAATAAGTTAACAATCATATTTTAAGCTCAGAAAGCCTTTTCAATTTAATTAACACAATGATCTTTTGCAAGTAATGCAGCACCTATGATACCAGCATCATTTCCAAGTTCAGAAATAACAATTTCTGTTGAAGAAAATTCTGACAAGAAATACTGTTTGTCTACTTCTTTTGTCAGTCTGTCTAATAGATAATCTCCAGCTCCAGAAACACCACCACCTAAAGCAATCCTCTCAGGATCTAAGATAAGTAAGACGTTTACAATACCTCTTGCAAGATACTTGATAAATCTTTCAAATGTCTCTATCGCTATGACGTCATTTTCTTTAGATAAATCAATGACATCTTTAGCTGTTATTTTCTCTAAATCTCTTAACTTAGAAGGAAGTTCTGTTGATTCAATACGGTGTTCTGCATACTTAATTATCGCAGTAGCAGAAGCGAACGTCTCCAAACAACCATTACTACCGCAGTTACAGTCATAGAAATTATCACCAATGATCATATGTCCAAGTTCTGTACCAATACCATGTCCACCACGTACTTCTCTATCGTCAATAATGATACCACTACCAACACCTGTACCTAATGTCACCATGATGCCATTTGAGACACCTTCAAGTGAACCGATCTTGTATTCTGCATATGCAGCCACGTTGGCATCATTATCGATAGCGATTGGCAGGTTTAAATTCTTAAGCCCATCCATTAGACGTACATGATTCCAATGTAAATTCGCACATGCCAGAACAACTGACATGTCTTTGTTCACAAGTCCCGGAATTCCAATTCCAACAGCTTCAACAGGTCTATCTGTACTATTTCTTAGTTCATCAATTAACAAATAAATATCTTTGATCAGTTCTTCAGCTGGACGTTGAGCATTGGTTGGCAAACTTTTCTTAAAAAGAAGTTCACCTTCATTAGTAACCAGTCCAGCAGCAATATTTGTACCACCTAAATCGATTCCTATTAACATATTCTCTCCTATTTTTTTAACAACTCTTCACGAAGTGCTTCAAAACCTGGTTTTCCTAATAATGCGAACATATTCTTCTTGTAATCTTCAACGCCTGGTTGATTGAAAGGATTCACACCAATCATGTAACAACTCATCGCACAAGACTTCATGAAGAAGTATAATAACTTTCCATAGTTAAATGGTGTTAACGACTCTAAGTTTAAGATAACATTTGGTACGCCACCATCAACGTGAGCTAAAACTGTTCCTTTACAAGCATTCTTGTTTACGAAGTCCATCGTTTCACCAACTAAGTAGTTCAGGTTATCTAAGTTTTGCTCATCTGACTCTATTTTAATATCGTGTGCTACATTCTCAACATTTACAATAGTTTCAAATAATATTCTCTGGCCATCTTGAACATATTGACCCATAGAATGAAGATCACTTGAATAATCTACCGCAGCAGGGAATAAACCTTTGCCATCTTTACCTTCTGATTCACCCATCAATTGTTTCCACCACTCAGCAGTGAAATGTAATTGTGGTTCATAATCTACAAAGATCTCAATATCTTTACCATTGCTTAATTGGTAATTTCTAATTGCAGCATATTGGTAACATGCATTTTCTTTCATATCTGTATTTAAGTATTCTTCATAACCTGCAGCTGCACCAGCCATTAATGCATCCACATCAATACCAGAAACTGCAATTGGCAACATACCAACACTTGAAAGCACTGAGAATCTGCCACCCATATCATCTTTGATACCGAACGTTTCATAACCTTCTTGATCAGCTAATTGACGAAGTGCTCCACGTTTATAATCTGTCGTTGCTATGATTCTTTCTTTAGCACCGTCTTTACCATATTTATTTTCCATATACTTTCTAATGATTCTAAAAGCTAAAGCCGGTTCAGTTGTAGTACCTGATTTAGAAATAACATTAACCGTTAAGTCTTTACCTTCAATTGCCTCTAAAAAATGAGTCATGTATACTGGACTGATATTGTTACCTAAAAACATAACTTTAGGGAATTTTCTTTTCTCATCACTTAATTCATTAAAGAATGAATGGTTTAAAGCTTCAATTACGGCTCTAGCACCTAAATAAGATCCACCGATTCCAACAACAACTAAAATATCCGAGTTCCCTTGAATTTTTTTAGCACATGCTTTCATTCTATCGAACTCTTCTACATCATAAGTTTTAGGGTAATCTAACCAACCTAAGAAGTCATTACCTGCACCTGTTTTCTCATGGATTACCGTATGTAATTCATTGACTTGCTCTTGATAATTTAACAACGCATCTGTTGTCATGTTTGCTTTTGAATAATCAACTTTGATACTCATGTCTACCTCCATATATATTTGATTTCGTTATTCCCCCAATTAAGTGTTGTATACCCAACTGTATCAAACACTATCAAACATTATACACCAAAATCGGTATCGTTTCCATGTCATTCTTAGGAATAAGAAAAGATTCCATCATCTGATGAAATCTTTACTAGAAAATTGTAATATTCTACAAATATTTATCGATTTCTGTAACCTCGTCCATTTGAATTGCTCTGATTAGAACTGCTTCTACCAAAATTGTCACTTGTCTTTTCTACTTGTCTTTCAAATGCCGTTAAGTGGTTTTCAGATCCTGCAATTAAGTATTCGAAGACCATTCTAACATCATCAGGTAAGTCGCCCTCCAAGAATTTTTCATATAAAGCTATATTATCTATTTCTGCTTGAACACCAGCTTCATAAGCATCTACTAAACTAACAGGTAACATGATATGATCACTTGGATCAATCTCAGGAATTATTATATCATAGTTTTTCATCAGCTCTTCTACCATTTCAATGTGAGTTTGTTCTGCTTTCATAATATTTGTAAAGGGTCTTGATACTTCAAAAACCTTTACAATCTCATCATAAGTTGAGTACGCTAGGATTTCATCTTCTAAAGCATAATTTAACATCCCTTGAAGATCTGGATTGTCATCACTTATGCCTTCATGTCCATATTCATCAGCAAATGACATTGAACTTAAACTCAGTGTTAGCATCGCTATCAATAATATCTTTTTCATCTTATACCTCTCTTTCGTAGTTATTGTCTAACTACATCATAAAAAAGTATTGTGACAGACTTATGACAAGTTATTGGCATTTGATAATAACTTTTATAAGCTTTTAATTTAACATTTGTTTCCTCTTCGTATAAGTCATAATCATAATACCATCAGATATTGTATAGTCTTCTAAATGAAGTTTTATCGTTGGATTGTTGTCATAAAACAACTGTCTTCCTTTCCCTAGTATTACTGGAACGATTCCGACGATATATTCATCTATGACATCTGCTTTAATTAATGGATCAATAAGTCCTCCACCTCCAAACAGATAAATGTCTTTACCCGGTTTTTGTTGTTCATCTTTCAAACAATTCGCTAAATCGCCATTAATGAATTTTACATTATCATAACTCTCTTTTAATTGAGAGGTTGCAACTAAAATCTTATGATTGCTAAACATCTCAAGTGGACAATCTTCAAAAGCTTTTCTGCCCATAACAACGGTATCAACAGAACTTAAAAACTTTTCAAAATCAAATGATTTTTCCGTATTTAGAGTATTGTCTCCGTCTCCAACAATCCAATCAAAAGTCCCAGCTTCTGATGCAATATATCCATCTAAACTCATTGCTAGATTCATAATTATTTTTCTCATATCAATCTCCTTTTCTTTATCCATATTATATTCTACCACCATATTGGTATCTCTTAACAAAATCATATATTAATTGACCTCATCATTATAATTGTCTCTTTCAAAAAAAGAATCGTTCACTTGTGAACGATTCTTTTGGGGGGAAGTTATACAATTTTTATTTGAATGGTTTTAGATTCTAAACCATCACAGCTCATGGTTAATTCGACAATACCGGTTTCATTAATCGTTTCAATCCAGAATCCGAATACACCACCTTTGGGAACAACAACATTTGGACCATGTAATTTTGCTGGTCCTTTTAAATCAATTGTTACTGGTCTATCGAAAAACGGCATCAAGCTATGAGTCTGATCCAAAATACTAACCACAGTCCGTGTGGCATCTTTTTCATTTGCATTCAAAACTAAATCATCTGTTTTAACCGATAAATACGTTGGTAATGGGTTCTTTGAAAGTGTTTTTGATATGACGCATGCATCATTAACAAAACCTTTGATTATGCCATCTTCCCACTTCATACCCCACTCACCAAGATCCTCAACGGTTACAATGCTCTCATCAACAATCACCGGTGGATACGGCAGTCCATCATAGACTTTTGAAGGGAACAGTTTGAATGTTTTTAACTCACCAAATGATAAGGTTATATAATCGCAGTTTGTCAGTACTGTCAGTGGAAGGATGCCACCAATGCTTCTTTCCCCTCGAGCCCAGAATGTAACTGGTTCTAATACTGGATCAATTTCAGGGCTTACCTGAGATTTGTAAACAGAAGCTGCAAATTTATTTACTCTAAACATATCCATAATGCCGTGATAACAAATCCTATCTCCTGCACCAAAATCATTATGTGTATTGTAATCAAAAGCACACCAACCGATCGCTCCCGAAATGTTATCATTTCTAAAAGCAGCATCTTGGACTCTTAAATGTCTTTTGACATGTTCCATCTGTCTTTCTTCGCAATCAAATCTTTTCGTTGGATACATATGTCCATTGTATTCAGTCACAAGATAAGGTACATCATATTCTAAACCCGTTACCAACTTCTGATCTCTAAGAGCTGTTTCACCACCGTCAAGAACGAAATCATTCATTGTATAGACATCTTCTAACAACTCACTGTTGTCAATGTATCTAACACCACCTGTCTGACGTGTAGGATCTAAAAGTCTTGCCAACTCATTGGTGCTTGTATAGAAATCATGATCATCTTGGGATTCATTGATTCGTACCCCCCATATAATGATTGATGGATGATTCCAATCTCTTTCAATCATCTCTTTAACATTTTGAATAGCCACATCTTTCCAAGCTTGATTCCCAATATGTTGCCAGCCTGGTATTTCTTCAAATACCAAAATACCAAGTTCGTCACATTTGTTCAGGAAATGTTTTGATTGTGGATAGTGTGATGTTCTTACTAAATTAAAATGTAACTCGTCTTTTAAGATTATTGCATCTTTTTCTTGTACTCGTTTAGGCATTGCATAACCAACATATGGATAAGATTGATGTCTGTTAATGCCCATGATTTGAATTTTTTGATTGTTAAGATAAAAACCGTCAGCCCTGAATTCACACGTTCTAAAACCGAATCGTTCCTTCAAATAATCTTTACCATCTTCTGTTATCAAAGTTAATTCAACAGTATATAAATTAGGAGACTCCAAATCCCATAATTCCGCTTGAACATTATCTATTTGAATCTCATATGATTCTTGTTCTTCATTTAGATTTAAAACAACTTCATGGCTTTTAATCTGCTCACCCGATTGATTTTTAATTTTGACATTCAAAGTTGCTTTACAATCTACTTTATTGGTTATCGCCGACATATGCAGCAATATTGTTTTATTTGTTTCATGGTTATTTAAAGTTTCAATTCTAACATGTTTGATATATGACTGCTCATAGATTCTTAATTCTACTTCTCTATAAATTCCGCCATATGTCAGATAGTCTATTTGTCCTCCAAAAGGTGGTACATTTTCTAACTCTCTTGAATCTACTTTCACTGTCAGAACGTTTTCTCCATTGTGAATATAAGGTGTTATATCATATTCAAAAGGTGTATATCCTCCTAAATGTTGATTAACAAAATGTCCATTGATATAAACATCAGCAACGGCCATAACACCTTCAAATCGCACACTAAGTTTTTCTTTATCTGATAGAGTCACCTCAAAAACATTTTTATAACATGAAATAAATTGGAACATTTTTTCATCAAAATAGTTATAAGGTAGTTCAATGTTAGTATGAGGTAAATTAACTTCTTCAAATGAACTCACATCATCACTTGTTATCATACTTTCATTATATTCTGGGTTATAAAACCAGTTATTATTTAGTCTAATTGTTTTTTTCATAGTTTACTCCATTATAATTATTTAATCGATCCAATCATACCTTCAACAAATCGTTTTTGCATGATAAAGAACATTAATACAGTTGGTAAAGTTGCTATAATAATCGCTACCATTATCACACCAAAGTCAGGGAAATATGCTGATGACAATGATGAAATCACTAAAGTAATTGTCTTCTTCCCTTGTGATTGTAATATGATCAACGGCCATAAGAAATTATTCCAAGCGCCCATAAACACAATAATTGATGCGGCAGCATATGTTGATTTCATTGTAGGCATATAGATGTAAAAGAAAATTTGGAACTCATTTAAACCATCTACTCTAGCCGCCTGTACCAGCTCTACTGGAAATGATTTTGTATTTTGTCTAAAGAAAAAAATAACGAAAATTGATGCAATTGAAGGAACGATAACAGCCCAATGACTGTCTAACATATTAGCTTTTGCAAAAATCCTAAAAAGCGGTATCATTAACGCTGCAAATGGCACCATCATAGTTAATAACATGAAGTTATATATTTTTTCTCTAGTTTTATGACGGTATAACTCAAAACCATATCCCGCCATTGAGGCAATCAGTAGCGAAAGCAATGTCGTTAGAATTGCTACCTTGGCTGAATTCCATAATACCAATGGTAAATCAACCATCTCTAATAGTTTGGTAAAGTTATTTATCAATTCACTACCAGGAGATATTCTTCCCTTTGTAATTTCTGTAGATGTATTGGTGGCACCAATAATCATCCAGACAAATGGAAAAATAGAGATAAAAGAAATCAAAGATAAAAATATATATTTAATTACAGAACTTATTTTATTCATCTTTGCTTCCTCCTATTTTAAATTGAATAATAGCTAAAACGGCTACTATAAATACAATTACATACGATATAGTTGCAGCATATCCGTAATTTGGTGTAAATACGAATGATAAATTATAAATATACTGAGACAAAGTCAATGTTGAATTACCTGGACCACCTCCGGTTAAATTGACAACTTCATCAAACAATTGTAAGGTTCCAATTGTTGACATAATGGTTGTAAAAAGTATCACTGGCTTTAACATCGGAACTGTGATCTTGGTAAATTGTTTGAATTTGGATGCACCATCTATTCTCGCTGCTTCATAAATTGAAGGATCAATATTTTGTAACCCTGCTAAATAGAAAATCATATTATACCCTGTCCATCTCCACGTAATTGCTAAAATAATGGTTACTTTTGCCCAAAATGGATCTAAAAGCCACGGTATCGGATCTGCAATTATATGAATACTTAGTAAAAATTTATTGATAATACCATCAAATGAAAACATCGATCTAAATAATACTGAATAAGCTACGAGTGATGTAACACACGGTAGAAATATAGCTGTTCTGAATAAAGATTTAAATTTTGTTTTGGGTTCATTTAACATTGATGCAATGATCAATGAGAGTAATATCATAATTGGTACTTGGATGATAAAAAATGTAAATGTATTTTTTAAAGCAGTCTGAAATACTGTATCAACAAACAATCTTTTGATATTTCCAAGTCCATTAAATCTCATCACAACGCCTTTACCAGTCATTGTTGATAACATTAATGAGTTAACGATTGGATAGATATTAAAAACCAATACCATCACAACAGCTATAGAAATAAAGCTCCAACCACTCTTTTGATAAGCTTTCTCGAGTCCACGTTTTTTGACTTTGTTCATATACGACCTTCCTATCATGAAAAAACGGGGCATCAGCCCCGTTTTAATAGTTGCAGATTATTGTATTTGTGATTTTAATTGTTCTTCAGCTTTTTTCAGTGCATCTTCAATTGAACCACCATTATATACTTCACCCATATTAGCAAAGATTGCAGCGTCTGCTTCATAAGTATATGTTCCAAAGCTGATTGCTGGAATTTCAGCCATCCACTTTGAGAAGTCAGCATAAACCTTTTGACCATTAAAGAATGGATCTGCTTCTGAATACGCAGAACCGGTTTGTGATGGCTTAAATGAACCAACTGCGCCACGGTCTACTAATATTTTTTGATAAAAATCTACGTCTTTTCCATACGTTTCTTTTAAGAATTCAACTGCAGCACCTTTATTTTCAGAGCTGTCTAAGACATACCAGCTTGAACCACCTAAGTTAGATGCATTTTTTGAGCCTTCAACATTTAATCTTGGAACTGGAGCAACAGCCCATTGACCAGATTGAGAAGCTTCCGCTTTAACAGAACCAGTAATCCATACACCAGTAATAACTGATGCTGTGTCACCACTGTTGAAAGCACCAACCCATTCTCCCCAACCACTAGTTGGTTTAATCCAATCAGAATTAGCAATTTCTCTGTATACTTCAACCGCTTCAATTAAAGCTTTATTAGTAGCTAAAGAAGGATTACCTTCTGCATCTGTATACCATTGACCTGCAGATTGCATCATGATTCTCATTAATCCACCATCGTTTGGATCAAACGCTAACATTGCCGTTCCAGTTTTATCTTTAACATCTTGAGCAATTTTAATATAATCATCCCAAGTGATGTTTTCTAAATCAGCGGCTCCGTAACCAGCTTCTGCTAAAACATCTGATCTATAGTAGAATCCAGCAACACCTGAGTCAAAAGGAACACCATAAACTTTAGAATCTAAAGTCATTAATTCTGTTTTGTAATCTACAAAATCATTATGAGGGATTTTCCCAGTTAAATCTGCGAAACTTCCTGGATATGATTGTAAATACATTTGTGCATTATAATCTTCGATTAATACTATATCTGGTAAACCAGTAGTAACACCAGATGCCAAGTTTGTATGTAGCTTTTGTTCTAGGTCTCCTTTTGCGTAATCAACAATTTCTATTTCCATATCAGGATACATATCAGCAAAACGTGCTTTTGCCTCTTCCATAATTGCAATATTGAAGTTTGGATCCCAAGCCCATATTGTAATTTTGCCATCTTCCTTAATTTCCATTGAACCACTTGCTTCCTCATTGTTACCACATGCTGCAAGTGATAACACTAGTGCAAGAATTATCATTACAGATAATATTTTCTTCATTGTCCCCTCCTAGTTTATTCCCTAAGTTATCTTACAATTAAATTGTATTTCTATTTTAGTAAAAAGTCAATTATTTTACTAAAATAATTATCAAAATACTCAATTAATTTACTTATAACACAGTCTGCAATACCCTGAACCTGTTAATAACAAAGGGTTTTGAAGAATCGAGAATTTGTTTAGTAAAAAAATAAAAAAACTGATGAAATCATCAGTTTTTTATTGCTTTCAAAGTCTCTCTTTTAATTATTTTTGTTGGTATAGTTATTTTTTTCGGTATCCTACGACCATTAATCTGTTCAAGTAACAATTCAACTGCACATTCTCCCATAAATTCAGAATAAATCTTTACTGTTGTTAATGGAGGTAAAGTATATTGAGCAGTAGGAATATCATTTAAGCCTATGATGCCTATTTGCTCAGGTACTTTTATGCCAGCTTCATATAAGGCTTTTATTGCTCCGATAGCAATATTATCATTTGCAGCAAAGAATACTTCTGGCAGCTCATCCAATTCTAAAACATCTTTCATCATGCGATACCCGCTTTCATGGGAAAACTCACCAACAAAAATCCATTCACTTCTATATATATTGTATTTTGTTGCGTTTTCGATAAATGCTTTTTTTCTAGTTTCACCTAAAATAGTGTTGTATTCTGCTAGTTTTTCTTTTCCGCCAATATATCCTATCTTCCTATACCCTAATTTCATAAGGTACTCAATTGTTGATGCAACAGTATCTTCAGCATCTATTACAACACTATCAAACCGTCCCTCACGTGGCGACGAGTCTACAAATACAACACGTTCACAACATGCTTGAATCCTATCAATCTCAGCATTAGAAAACTTCCCTATAACTACAAGTCCATCTAGATGTTTCAGTTCAGCATCTGTAAAATTTTCACTACCTCTATAAATTTTTGTAATCTGCGCTTTCTTATCTCTACATAACTTTTCAATACCTAAACGAATAGCAATGTAATACGGATCATCTAATTCCTGTTCTAATGATAAGAAGTGCAAAATTCCAATATTTAAAGCATCTATTTTTTTCTTCTTTGATTTAGTTTTCTTTCTATTTCTAGGTGTTTCATATTCAAGTTCCTCTGCTACTTCGAGAATGAGCTTTCTCTTAACACTACTAATAGACAATGTTTTGTCATAATTAAGCACTCTCGATACAGTTGCAATAGATACACCAGCCCTTACAGCTATGTCTTTTATCGTTGCCATATGCACTCCTTTTGTTTATTACATTTTACACAAAAAATATAATAATATCCAATAGTAAGTAATAAACGGTTAATCCTTTGGTAACCACTCGCTAATCCATAGCTTCTCTAATGATTACAGTATATACTTTAATTCGTTCTTAAACCACTTTAAATTACAGTCTAAAACTTAATAAGTCTGACTATCACCGTCTATTTAATATTCACAGTTATATTGAATACACTTTACCACCCCGATGAATATCACCTTTCTTATACAGAAATATGTTTGTCTGCAAAAAAAAACTACCTTCCGGCAGTTTTAGTTGATCGATATAAAGAGGGGCGTCTCTTATATAGTTTTATGAGGGGTTATTCATGTATACATTGTATCATCATTTTTTGCCTAATCATTGAAATAAGCCGTTTCTTTATCCAATTTTGATATATTATGAAAGTATAACTAAGATATAAAAAAACCATAAAATTATTAACTA
>Ga0209379_10001347_pt1 | contig 16382 bp, 12 predicted proteins | sample tdDd001_FD_187124 | JGI IMG/M metagenome (GOLD analysis project Ga0209379, IMG submission 187124) | Marine sediment microbial communities from the Atlantic coast under amendment with organic carbon and nitrate - tdDd00.1 (SPAdes)... | ecosystem: Environmental > Aquatic > Marine > Coastal >...
CTTGCAAGAGTCAAGAATCAACTACGGTGTTCCCCAGTTAGGCTTTAAAGATGATGAAGGTAACTGGTTTGAGAACCAAGAAATCGAGCCAGATATTTTGGTTTATAAATCTCCGGAAGATGTGGCAAAGAACAGAGATCGACAACTAGAAGTGGCTGTAGAAGCATTGTTGAAACAGTTGGATGAAAAATAGTTTAACACCATATTAATGAGTTGGTGTTGGTAGGAAATATCTTCGCCAATATCACAATTTTATGATGGTGAAATCCCCATTTGCGCTTTAATGCCGAATGGGGATTTTTGTTGTTATAAGTGAGGCGTTAGTTGGAATGCCCACTAGGTTGAATGACTATTGGGTATGATACGCATTGGGGTTAATAATTAGACGGATAAAACGTGAATAACGTGTTAGAGTCGAAAATAATACGCCTGCTCATATTTTCCACATTTTGATGGGGCTCGCTTTCAGAGCTTCTAACAAGGGAATGCGTTTTACCGTTATTTATTAACCAAGGAAGGATTGATGACCACTGCTGCTCCATCATGGAAAACCCCGCAAAATTTTTTGCTCATTGTTTCCATTGTTGTGCCAATTGCTTTTTCAAGCTGGATGGCCCTATTGAATAACTTCGTGATTGAAAAGGCGAATTTTGATGGTGCTGATATTGGTTTGTTGCAAAGTGTACGAGAGATTCCTGGCTTCTTAGCCTTTACCGCCGTTTTTGTATTGCTGTTTATCCGAGAACAAAAATTCATGTTGCTCTCGCTTGCCGCGCTAACGTTAGGCACCATGATTACAGGCTTTTTTCCTTCTCTGTTTGGGCTTTTAATGACCACGCTTTTGATGTCGACAGGCTTTCATTACTTTGAAACTCTCAAGCAGTCCTTGTCATTGCAATGGCTTTCAAAAGAAGAAGCACCAGAGATGCTCGGCAAGCTGATTTCAATAGGGGCACTGGCTTCTCTTTGTACTTATGGAGCCTTATGGTTTTGTCTGGAAATCGTCCAGCTCGAGTTTAAATGGGTATACCTAATATTTGGTGGAGTAGGTTTCGCCCTTGTCGTTTGGATGGCTTTTGCATTTCCTGAGTTTAAAACGGAAGTTCAGCAGAATAAGAAGTTAGTACTACGCAAGCGATACTGGCTCTACTATGCACTTACTTTTATGAGTGGTGCGCGTCGTCAAATCTTTACCGTCTTCGCTGGCTTCTTGATGGTTGAGAAGTTTGGCTACTCTGCGGCTGACATCACTTTACTTTTCCTTATTAATTACCTGTTTAACTTTTTGTTTGCCAAACGAATTGGGCGTTTCATCGGCAAAGTCGGTGAGCGTAAAGCTTTGGTTTTTGAATATGTAGGCCTGATTGGTGTGTTTGTCGGCTATGCATTTGTCGATTCAGCAGAATGGGCGGCTGCGCTTTACGTTGTCGATCATCTGTTCTTTGCTTTGGCATTAGCAATCAAAACGTATTTTCAAAAAATTGCTGATCCTGCTGATATGGCGTCTACAGCGGGTGTTGCTTTTACCATCAATCACATTGCGGCAGTATTTATTCCAGTCAGCTTTGGTTTAATCTGGTTAGTGTCGCCATCTGCGGTCTTTTTCATTGGAGCGGCAATGGCCTTAGTCTCGTTGACTTTGTCGCTGAATATTCCGAAAAAGCCTGAAGAGGGCAATGAAGTTCGAATGCTAAAGTGGACTTAGTCGCTTCTATTGATGAGTCAGAAAAGTGAAGCGAATCCTTCACTTTTCATCTCTCAACTACACGAGTCTTTGCTGCAAATACTCAATGAAGGTTTTGATTTGCCCCGGGATGTATTTTGATTGCGCATACTGTGCGACGATCTTACCTTGATAGTTTCCCCCTACATGCCAATCTCGTAATACTTCAACAACCTCTCCGGAATCTAAATAAGACTGGATAGCAAACTCTGGAAAAACAGAGATGCCAACGCCCCTCAAAACAGCTTCTCTGCGGATTTCACTGTGGTTTACGGTGAATGAGCCACTGACGTTCGTCGAAAGTTTTTTATTATTGTTTGAAAACTCCCAAATACGATCTCGGGGATTCTCCCCCAAACACAAACAATTATGATGTGCGATATCTTCTGGGTGAATCGGCGTTCCAAATTTCTCTAAATATCCTGGACTTGCGCATAAAACCAGACGACATTGCCCTAGAGGTTTAGCGATTAATCCTTCTGTAGGCTTGTCAGTAATCATGATGATGACATCTACTTCGTCACCAATAGGATCAATGTAGTGATCGGCGACTTTTAACTGAAGTGAGACACTTGGGAACTGATCAATAAAGTCGAGAATGATGGGCATCAATACCTGACGGGAAAGCGCTTTTGGTGCTGCAACTCGCAAAGATCCAGAGACATCCGTTTTATCAACTTGAGCAGCGGATACGGCCATTTTCGCAGAGTTCATCATATCGCTACATAAACTATAAACCTCATGCCCTGTAGAGCTCAAACGCATCTGGCGAGTGGTTCTTTCTAGGAGCTTCTCTTCTAGCGCATTTTCTAGTCGCGTTACTGAGCGGCTGACAGAAGAGGGAGACACGCCAAGTTTCTTTGCGGTTTTTGAGAAGCTACCCGATTCAACGACATTAACGAAGATTGCCATCTCTGATAGGAGAGGAATAAGCTTATTTGTGTCCATGGCGCAATTATCCTTTGCATAATGGCTATATTGTTTCGTCTAAGTTACTAATGGATACTAATTAAGTCAATTGACAACAACAACAATAATCAAGGACGTGAAGCATGAAGAAGATCAGAAGCATCGAAGATGTTCAGGCAGTTGCCAATGTCTCTAAGCATATTTTGACCTTATTCAGTGGCGGGCTAGATAGCTCATACATTTTGGAAATTTTAAAAAATAGCTCAGCGAAGGTAACAGCTCTTGCTGTCGACCTAGGCGATGACATTGATGAATCTAAATTGAAGTTGATCACCGATCATTATGGCTTTGATTTAAAGATTATTGACGCGCAGCAAGAGTTTGTTGAACACAGTTTGGTCTCAGCAATCCAGGCTCAAGCTCTATATCTTGGTGACTATCCAGTGAGCTCGTCTCTTTCTCGTCCGATTATTGTAAAGAAAGCCGTAGAATTAGCGGAAATATTGGAGTGTGATGCCATTATCCATACGGCTAATCAGTCTCAAAACAGTTTGCGTCGGCTAAATGGCGCAATTGAGCGCTCTGGATTTAAGGGCTTTTACGGCTCGCCTTATGAATACTCTGCGGTCTCTCGTGAAGATAAGTCTCAGGCGTTGTTCCACTCAGGCTTAGTGGGTTTTAAAAACCGAAGCGTGAGTGGCGATTCGAATTTATGGTGCCGTGAGTTTGAGTCAGGCGCCCTAGACAATCCAGAATGTTTTACTGCATCTGAATCTCTGTTTACTTGGTCTCGTTGGCAGCCCGAGAAACAGTTAGAAAAAAATCAAATTAAGATTGGTTTTAAACAGGGTTATCCAGTAACACTGAATGATCTACCGATCAATTTACTCGAGTTAATAACCTTCATTAACAACCACGTTGGCGCGTATGAGATAGGTCGATTTGTAGGGTTTGACCATCTCGATCAAGACGAGAAGGTATTAGAGGTACGAGAAGCACCCGCTGCCACTCTCTTGATGAAGGCTTATAAGTTGTTGGAAACAGCAACGTTACCTACCGATGTCCTCAAAGCAAAAGCAATGCACAATCAAATGTGGACCCAAGAGGCCGTTGAAGGTCGCTTTGGCAGCATGATGCAAAGTTCGAGCTATGCGTTCATTGCCCACACTGCGGAATTCGTTTCTGGCAGTGTTCTATTCAATCTCACTAGAGGAACGGCTCTAGCGACAAGTATTGTAGCGGATAATCCCCGTTATCTATGTGATAGAGATACCTGGGAAATTCAGGTGGCAAAAGAGCGAGGGACTCGTTCTCTCGCGTGCCATGGTATATCAGAACAAACCAGACAAACAGTGTAGTAGGGAGTTGTATTTGATGGAGATGGTTAAACAAGTAACGTCAAAAAACACTTCGGTCATCACGGAGCTACTAAAACAAAATCAGTATGTTTTTGTCAGTGGTAAACAGATGACCGCTTTGCTCAAGACTAATGTTGATCAAGTGATCCGTTTTCGTAATTGTTGGAATCACTTAGAACGCGATCAATATATGGCGGATGGGGGGACTTATCGCTACCGACGCTATGGTCAGTTCGTCAAGCTGCCTCATACCTCTGAAATCACGATGCTTTGCCATGAACCTTACGTTCAGCCTGCTTATATAAACTCGTTGAATGGCGATATAGAGCGTCATTTTGAGCCTTTAACCGATCGGTTTGTGACCTCTCCAATCCTAGAAAGATTACTGCAGTTGATGAGTGATATTTACGATGGTGCTGAAGGAAAAGCCACCAAGTGGAACATTCGTCTGCATCCATATCGCATTGTTGCTGATGATTTGGAGTGGGGACAGCCAACACCAGAAGGTTTGCACCGTGATGGTGTCACCTATATTGCCTCGATGATGATTAATCGGACTAATGTTGAGGGCGGCGAAACAACACTGACAGACGCTGATAAGAATGAGTTGGAAACACTCACCCTAGAGAGGTCGTTTGATATTGTGATGGCGAACGATGAAAAAACTATGCACCAAGTGTCGCCAATTCGACCAGAAAATTCAGATAAATGCGCGTACAGGGATGTACTCGTGATCGCTTTTACAAAAATGGAGGACTAACTAACATGACTACGGCAGCAAGTTCGTTAAAGAAAGGGAGTTTTAAGTTTCCTATTACTGAGAGTCTACTATTACTCGTTGCAGTGTTTTGGGGAACCAGTTACGGGCTTACCAAAAGTGCCTTAGTGTATACCAGTGTGTTGGTCTTCATTTCCATACGTTTCTCAATCACTTTTCTATGTATGCTACCTGTGGTGATTCGAGACTTTCGCCGAGGACTGAATAAAGATTGGAAGATAGCAATACCGACCGGCTTTATCCTATCGGCGATTTTTTTCTGCGAAGTGTTCGGGGTTTCTCAAACCTCAGCATCGAATGCCGCATTCTTGATCAGCTTATCGGTGATCTTGACTGCGTTTGCAGAATTAATCATTAACAAAAAACGAGTGAGTAATACACTTTGGATGCTGACGGTATGTAGCGTCGTTGGTGTATTACTTCTTACCGGTGATCAAGGATTTGATGTTTCTCTCAACTCCGGTGATTACTTTATTTTAACTGCCGCTTTGTTACGCGCATTGATGGTCACGTTAACCAAGCGCTTTACGGAAGGTAAAGAGATCACCACTTCAACGTTGACCTCTCTTCAATCCTTAGTGGTTGCAACGGTTGCGATAATATGTGCCGTGACTTATCTACCGGCTTCAGAAGTGGTCATTCCAACCAGCATGGAGTTTTGGTTAACGCTCTCTTACCTTGTTTTGTTTTGCACATTATTTGCGTTTTACGTTCAGAATTATGCGGTGCGAAGAACGTCGCCAACTCGTGTGTCGTTATTAATGGGTAGCGAACCTTTGTTTGGAGCGATCTTTGCCATGGTATGGTTACAAGAATCTCTAAACATGATGCAACTGCTGGGTGGTGGCTTGATTCTCTTTAGTGTGATCGTGACTTCAACCAGAGAGAGTTAATGGCTTTGGTTTAGAGTTTACAAGATGCGAAGCCCCAGTTACTGGGGTTTGTTTTTTTAATGGAAATCATCCACGTGATATTCAAGATTGCTGAGCCAAAAGTCGCTGGTCAGATAGGCTTGCATGACCGTTTTCTTATCACCGTTTTCGAGAGTGATGATATACGCCCCTTTCAATAACCCTTCGACCATAAAGAACCCATCACTCTCAACTGAACTGGAATACTCTAACCCTTTGCCTATATGTTTGAAATGGATATAGCTGTTGGGTTGAACCGGTCCATCGATAGTGCCATCCAGACCAAATGAGGCGACCAACACAATAGAGACTCGAGTAATTCCTGCTTGGCGGGTATTAACAAGAATGGGGTTTCGTTTCGGAGTTAGGTTGAGATCAAGTGCACCTTCATCAATATAAATAGAAAGGTTGTCACGCGCCGGTACTTGCTCAAAGACAAACTCACCATGTTCGTTGCTGGTGGCGTATTGATCTAACACCTGCAATACCGCATTTTCGATCGGTTGGCCTTGTTGATCGGTTACTTTCCCCGTGACTTTGGCAAAGCTGTATTTGCTCCAATCTAGCCACTGACCGACATCTTGGTCAAAATGGCTACGCGCGCCGAATTCACCGGTAAATTCCATACCATAGGTATCCAGCGAGCCGAACAGTTTCATGCGTAGGTGAGAGTTGAATCTGGCTTCTAGAGAAGCGGATAAATCAAAATAGTTGCTTCGATAATTGGCCGAAAGATCGGAGGTGATCTCATCAAAGTATTGCCAATAATTGAGCCAACAATCTCTGCAGATATTTCGTAAGGAAGCTGAAGCGTGTTCGAGGTCGCCATCTTGATCCCACGTTCCTCTGAGGTTCCACGAGGTATCTGCAAAGCCACTTTTAGCCAATTCGAGACTAGAACGCATCTCTTTATTATTATTTTTCCTGTGATAGGTATAGTCGGATTCGGCGGTGAGAAACAGACTATTGGCAATTTTGGTGCTTATTCTTGCAGAGGTCAGATACTGGCTTTTTTCCCGGCGAAAATTGATATTGGAAGTATAACGGCCCAAAGAAAAATTATAATTGATCGCATCGTAGACAGCTGCATCGGTCGTGAAATTATCAGTTTTATCTATTTCAATGATCAGCGACTGTCTGTTATTTAGCAGGGCGTCAATTTCGATTGGTATACGCCGAGTCTGCTGTATCCAGCCTATGTTCCATGCCATCCAATGTGCCGGTAAGTAGCGCGCTTGAAGGCCTAGTAACTTTTCTTCTTCAGAAGTGAGTAAGGTCGCGCCGAGCGTAAAGTAATCTCCCATCCCATACTCAAGGTTTGTTGCGCCAACTTTACCACCATCCAGTTTCGCGATCAGTTCGGTACGCCATTGGCCTTGTGGTAAAAAGGAGTCTTCTAAGCCAGCAACGACGATCTCTTCTTCTTGCCAAACGCCTTTGGCTAGATAGTAACGAAAAGTGATTGTGTCACCGGGTGTTATGTTTGTTTCTTCAATGACAAAGTAACCAAAATCATCTGACTGATAAGTACGGCGGTAAATACCGTTTATTAATACATCAACGCTGATGTTGGGCTGAGTGGTACGCTCTAACTGTAAGGTACCAAACTCGGGTGCCTTGGTTCTGTTCGTGTAGTAGAAACCGTGTTCAAGGCTGACTGGCTTTGAATAGAGCCCCCCATCAAGTAATACGTGACCAATTTCTAGTGTGCCTAGCTCATTGTTGGTATTCATAGCGAGGTTGTAATAGACCACAGGATTTTCTTCACGTGAATCTATGGATACGCGAGAAAGTGTATTTTCGGTACTCAGTAATGAATCCGATAGCAGGTGTAACGTGCCATCATTCTCGTTGTCATAGGTTGCGGTTGTCGAGACTCGCGTCGAAAACCCTATTCTATCTAAGGGCTCTACCGTCTGTTGTTGGCGTAACTTTTCCTGTTGTTTTGCTTTTTCTCGCGAATCTCGCCTGAGTTTTTGGATCTCTTCTTCTAGATCTGATTGAGACTTGAAGTGTCGTTTAATCGTTAGTCGATAGTCATCAATATACCAATCTAACTCAATGGGTAGGCAGGCATGCAAACTATACCAATGTATGAACCATTCTCCCTCAACGTTCAGAAGCTTAATTGCTTGAGGCTGAGATGTAGAGCGGTAACACTGGCTCTTTGCAAAATCGATAAGGAAAGGTGGAGATTCGTGTGAGGCATCTTGGGGCAAAAAGGCTTCACATTGTGTTTCATAGCAGCCCCCAGTCACCTCTAGCAAATAGAAAAGCGTTTTTTCTACGGGTAAGTATGGGGTTTCTGTTTCATCCATCATGACCCGATAAAACCCATCCCCCACATTGCCCAATCGAACTTCGATATGGGCAGGGAATAGGTCTGTGTTTTCTGCTTGACGGGCTATAGCTTCTGCAAAAAGTGAAACCGTGAATACCCCTAAGAGGATAAAAACTCGAACAAACATGAGGGTTTGGGATAAACGCTAGTTATTTAAAAGAAGCATTCATGGATCTTTTTCTGATCTTGAAGCAAAGTCGCGTGGCTTTTTGCTGCGACTGGCTTAATCAGCTGTGAATCTCGTAGTAGCACCAATCGTTCGTCTTGGCCGTTGATGTTTAGCGTTGCATTAAACTGGTACTTACCGTTGTTTTGAATATGGATGCCATCTTTTTGACATTGAATATCAACATTTTGAGTGACCTTTCCTCGTTGCGCATAGATTGGAATGTAGCTATTTACACGAAAGTCGAGCTCAAAAGCGGGCCCAGATAATTGCTTGGAATCTTTGGCTTGCTCCTGACCAGTTGCGATAGGAGAGAACCATAAATATGCACGATATTCACCATCTGTCATATCTTTTGGAAGGGCGTTGAACCTGAGTCGGATAGTACGACGTTGATTTGGTTTTAGTTCGCGAATCACAGGAGGTGAGACTTGAATCCAGTCGGCGATATTCTCGGTTTGCTGTATATCTTGTGTTAAACGCGTTACGCCGGCAGAGGTAATGGGTCTATAGACAGGTTTTATTTCCAGTCTCAAAGGTTGATCTGAACTATTTTCGACCACTATTTTCTCAGTGATAGAGCGATCTGCGTCTAAAACGAAACGAGTTGGAGCAATAAGCAGTTGTGCAAATACCGGGACGGCGAATATGCAGCTTAGAATAAATAAAGAAAAGCGTTTCATTTGTAATTGACCTCAAAAGGGATAGTTCCGGAGTAACGACCCGCCGTATGATTTTTTCCAAGGCGGATTTTGGCTCCGATACACAACATTTTACTTTTACCATCACTTTTTATTTTTGTTCGGCCGCGCTTAGATAGCCCACATCCGTAGAATATACGACGTATTTTCACCCGACTAGAGTCTGTTTCATTTTGTAGATATTGATCATTAGGAACCGAAACGAAAATTCGTTTTCCAGGTGTTCCTTCGACATGAAATCTTACAACATAGAGCTGGTTATTATCGGGTTTAGAGACAACATTTTTACCAACTCCAGTTAAGTGCAGTCCTGGGAAGTTTACTTCCAAATTCTCTGGAATTATTTTTAATGCATAACAATGTATAGGGAATAAAAATAACCCTAAATAAAAAGCGAGTTTGAACGGCATTGTATTATTTGTTTTAAACATGGCGGCTAACCACCGCCATAGATTTACTGATCAAACCAATTCATCAATGAATTATTGGTACGTTACGTTAACTGGTACAGTTGCAGAATAAGTACCTGCCACTAAAGTTGCACTAGCAACACGAGCTGTACCACCTACTTTAAGTTCGCCAGTACCACCTGTTAGCGTTAGTGTTGATGGGAAGTCAAATTCTGCAGCAACGTTGTTACCACCGTTGACTAGGTTGGTGTTTGAAATGGCAATTGTGACTACTTCGCCAGTACCACCTGTAATGTTAAATGCTGCAGCACCGGCATCACCTTGAGCAATAACAACATCTGTTGCTTGGTCAGTCGTGATAATACCAAAGTCTAGGTTCGATGTTTTACTCATTGAGATTGCTTGTTTAACTTCCAATGTTGCATTAAATGTGTCGCTTGCGGCCAGTACATTAGTAGCAGAAAGTGTGAAGATAGAAAGAGCAGCTACTTTAAGGATCTTATCCATGGTATTCCCTATTATTGGTTACGTGAATTTACTTAATTCTTATATTTGCGACAAAAAATGTAATGAAACAACTATTTATCGCTCTGATTAAAATATATTCAAATAATAATTTTTAAAAATGTTTTTGCTCTTAATTATGTAATATATAAATAACTGGAATGTTGATCACATTAATCATTTAGTACTAACTAAATTAAACTAGTACTAACGGACTATTTTCTAAATAAACCTTATTTAATTAAAGGAATTTAGTTGCATATATAATAAGTGAATACATTATAAATTGAATCTTGTTGCATATAATTAAGCAGGCGTTAATAATGTTTAAATTCCCATTTAAATAAGAATCATTCTAATGTTCTGGGCCGTTTGGATATTTCAAAGTGCTATATGTTGGCATTGAAAATTATGAGTGACTCGTTCGAATATATATTTTTAATAGGGTTACTTTATCGATTCAGCAGAAAAAGCACGTAATGTGGTATTTACAATAATAGAAACCTGATGTTCGCGCTCTTCTTCATTTGGCATAGGTAAAATTCCCAAAACTTGAGGCCAAAATAATAGACCTTGAAATATGCTGACATAGACATTGGTAATAGTTTCTATATCCGGCGCAGCAAGTTTTCCACTGGCGAGTGCTTTTTCGAACCAACTGTTGACCGCACGTGTTCGGTATAAACGTTGAGTAATGCTTTTCGCCAGTTCCGGTTGACGGAAAAATTCCATCACAATAGTTCTTGAGAGTGCAATACCATAGATGTTGTACATCACATCAATTTCTCGCAAAGTGACAGTACGTAACTGCTCTTCAATCGATTTGTGTTCGTCAAACGGATATTCAATAGTGCGAGTGACACTTTCCTGAATCTTCACCAGTACTTCTTCAAACAATCGTTCTTTGCTTTCGTAGTAACGATAAAGTGTTCGCTTAGATACCCCCGCGGCGGTACAGACATTGTTCATATTAGCCGCTAGGAATCCATTTTGAATGAACTCTTCTTTTGCTGCTTCGATGATCGCTAATTGCTTTTGTTCTGAGCGGGTCATTCTCTTTCTCCTTTGGTGTCAATCTAGTCTAACAATAGTGATCTTGTAGGTAAACTTTTAAGTTTACTTTGAGAAAATGCTCGCATAGAATCCGAAAAATAAACTCATGAGTTTACTTGTGTGCTGACTTGGTGTCGGCCCAACCTTTGTTTCTTAGGAGAACAATGTGAATACATTGCACGCTAAAGCCAATTTTGCGAGATCAAAGTCGCTTATGTTGGCGATTGGATTATCGATTTCAGGTATGACGCTAACTGGCTGTGGTGTCGAGGCGAAAGCACCTGTTGTAAAGCAAACTGTTAGACCCGTATTGACCGAAACAGTGGTGGCGAGTCGGAATGACCATTTGATGTTCAATGGTGTCATTCAAGCCGCAGAGCGTGCCGATCTTTCTTTTCGAATAAGTGGTCGATTGACCAACATTTTGGTGAAAGAGGGGGATCGAGTGGAACAGGGGCAACTGCTAGCGACCTTGGATTCTCATGATGCTGAAATTGCATTAGCGTCTGCGCGACTGGAGCTTAACAATGTTCAGGTGGAATATGAGCGTGCCAAAGCGATTTATGAAAAGAGTAAAGCGATCTCAAAAAGTAGTTTAGATGAGCTGAGAACTCGTTATAACTTAGCCAAAAACCGCCGTGATGAGGCTCAGCGCCAGTTGGATTACACTCGTATCGAAGCACCTTTCAGTGGGATCATAGGTCGAAAGCTGGTTGATAATCACGTGCAAATTCAAGCAAACACGCCAGTATTTACATTGCACGATTTGAGCGACTTGGAGGTAGTTATTCACATTCCAGATAGCGTGATGCTTTCTGGTTTACACAGTACGAAAGCAAAAGCGGAAGTGAGCGCAATTACGGATCATTTGTTTGATCTAACATTGCGTTCTTATGCGACGCAGGCGGATCCTGTATCACAAACTTATGCGGTGGTATTGGGCTTTGAAAACATAAATGGTTATCGCGTATTACCTGGCATGACAGTGAAGGTAGTACCAGCCGAGCAAGACAACCAGATTGAACGATCAATCGTCACTTTACCGATTACAGCGGTTGTTCCAAATAACCAAGGCCAACAGTTTGTATGGATTGTGGGTGAGGGAGATCGAGTCACTAGACGTTATGTTGATGTTGGCGCTTTAAGCCGTGACCGCGTTGTGATCAACGATAATCTTGCGATTGGAGACAAGGTTGTTATCGCGGGTATGTCGAGTTTGCAAGAAGGTATGGAAATTCGTCCAATGAGCAACAGTACGAGCGAGACTCTGTGATGAACATTGCACGTTATACCATCGCTAAACGTACCAGTGTGTGGGTATTGATTGCTCTGATTTTGCTTGGTGGGTATATCAGTTACCTTAAGTTGGGGCGTTTTGAAGACCCAGAGTTTGTGATTCGCCAAGCGGTGATCAATACCCCTTATTCCGGCGCGACCGCGCAAGAGGTTTCTGATGAAGTCACCGATCTCATCGAGGGAGCGGTTCAATCATTACAAGAGCTTAAAGAGGTCAAATCGGTCTCTAAACAAGGGATGTCAGAAGTTACGGTAGAGATCAAACTTGAATTTGCAAAAAGCTCAGCGGAGCTGCAACAAGTTTGGGACAAACTTAGACGAAAAGTGGCCGATGTTCAGCGCCAGCTACCACCGGGCGCAGGGGCGTCAATCGTTAATGATGACTTCTCAGATGTTTACGCGTTGTTCTTTGCTGTTACGGGTAAAGATTATAGTGATAAGCAACTGCAAGATTATGTCGATGGTTTAAGACGCCAACTTGTACTTGTTCCGGGAGTGGCAAAAACGGCAACGTTAGCTGAACAACAAGAGACCATTTTCGTTGAAATATCCAGTGAACGTTTAGCAAAATTTGGCGTTTCTGCGCAGCAGGTATTTCAAGTTCTTCAAAAGCAAAATATGGTGACAGTTGCGGGCGCTATCAAAACGAAGGACATGCGCATTCCAGTTATTCCGAACTCGAACATTCGTTCTTTTGACGATTTGCGTAACCTGCAAATAGGGTTAGGCAGCGGGAATACTGTGATGCGATTGGGTGATATCGCTACAGTTACGCGAGGTTATCAAGAGCCTGCAAGTATGTTGATGCGTTACAACGGCGAGCGCGCCGTTGGTTTTGGTATCTCGAATGTTACTGGTGGTAACGTCGTTGATATGGGTGACGCAGTTAAAGTGCGTTTAGCAGAGCTTGAAGATCAACGCCCATTAGGTATGGATCTGCATGTCATCTCAATGCAGTCTGATTCTGTTCGTGCTTCCGTTGCTAATTTTATCGATAACTTGATTGCTGCAGTCGCGATTGTATTTGTTGTCTTGTTGCTGTTTATGGGGGTTCGCTCCGGCATCATAATTGGTTTTGTGCTGTTGCTGACTGTCGCCGCGACACTCTGCATCATGTTCATTGAAGATATCGCAATGCAACGTATCTCACTGGGCGCTCTGATTATTGCGCTTGGGATGTTAGTTGATAATGCGATTGTTGTGACTGACGGCATTTTGGTTCGATTGCAACAAACCCCGGAAGATGACAAAGAAACGATTGTTTCGGACGTTGTCAGTGCTACTCAATGGCCTCTCCTTGGTGGTACGGTCGTGGGGATTTGTGCATTCAGTGCGATTGGATTATCGCCTTCTGATATGGGGGAATATGCAGGATCGTTGTTTTGGGTGATCCTCTACTCGATGTTGCTAAGTTGGGTCTTTGCCGTGACGATCACACCGATGCTTTGCTTTGATTTTCTAAAGATCAAGGCGAATAAAGGTGAAGTGAAACCAAGTAAAATGATGACGATATATAAAGCGTTACTTGCTTGGGTTCTGAAGCATCGTGCTATGAGTATGATGATGCTTGTTGGCTTGATGGGCGTTGCAGTATACGGCCTTAAATATGTGCCCCCGGGATTTATGCCTGACTCTCAAAGACCGCAATTTGTGGTGGACGTTTATTTGCCGCAAGGTTCAGACATTAGCCGAACCGAGCGAATGATCGCAGCCATTGAGCAAGATGTGAAAGCCAAAGAGGGTGTAATCAATATTGCGAGTTTTATTGGCGGTGGTGGTCTACGGTTTATGCTGACTTATTCGCCAGAAGCGCGTAACACTAGCTATGGTCAGTTGCTGATTGATATCGACGATTATAAGAAGATTGCTCCGTTATTGGTTGAATTGCAGGATGAGCTTGCGCAGAAATACCCCGATGCATCGATTAAAGTGTGGAAGTTCATGTTGGGTCGTGGTGGCGGTAAAAAGATTGAAGCGGGCTTTAAAGGGCCAGACAGTCACGTATTACGTCAATTAGCTGAACAAGCGAAAGCAATCATGCAAGCAGATACCAATTTGATTGCGGTTCAAGATGATTGGCGTCAGCAAGTACCTGTACTTCGTCCTGTTTATTCAGCAGAAAAAGCGCAGCGTTTTGGCCTTACCACTCAAGAGATTAACCAAGCTATTGCACAAACGTTAACGGGCCGTAACGTCGGCGTCTATCGTGAAGGTGATGACCTGATTCCAATTGTGGTTCGTGCACCAATAGATGAGCGTAGCCATCAAAGAGCGGTTGAAAACACCGAAGTTTATAGCGCAACAGTTGGCGGTTATATCCCAGTGAGCCAGTTGGTTGGTTCTGTCGATATGGCTTGGCAAGATGCGATTTTACGACGAGTAAATCGCGTGCCTACAATCATGGTTCAAGCGGATCCAGCACCAGGCGTTATGACTTCTGATGCGTTTAATACCGTCCGAAGCAAGATAGAAGCGATTGACTTGCCTGCCGGTTACGAACTGATTTGGTATGGCGAATACAAAGCGTCAAAAGATGCCAATGAGGGATTGGCTAGCTCTGCGCCTTATGGTTTTGCAGCGATGATCTTGTCGGTAATCTTTATGTTTAACGCTCTGCGTCAACCTTTAGTGATCTGGCTAACAGCACCTCTTGCAGTTATCGGCGTAACTGTTGGTTTAATTGTATTCCAAACGCCGTTTGAGTTTATGGCGATTCTTGGTTTCTTAAGTCTGATAGGTATGATGGTGAAAAACGCGATTGTGCTGGTGGATCAAGCGGATGTAGAGATTGCCCAAGGTAAACGACCATATTTTGCGATTATTGATGCGGCAACAAGTCGCGCTCGGCCAGTGTTATTAGGGGCTTTAACCACGATCTTGGGTGTAGCGCCATTGCTTATTGATCCATTCTTTAAGAGCATGGCAGTAACAATAATGTTTGGTCTGCTGTTCGCTACGATCTTAACATTGGTCGTTATTCCACTGTTCTATGCTCTGTTCTTTAGAGTTAAAGTTGAACAGTAATATAAGATTTACAATGTAAATAATGAACCTGGGAGTTAGCACATATTAGGTGAGTTGATAAATATACGAGTCAGTGTCTATGGCGCTGGCTCGATATTGGATATACCTAAGCGTTAGTAAGCGGATTACGGCTATTTTGGCAAGATACAAGTTAATACCCACATGTCCCGAGGACCTTTTGTGTTATCAGCATAACGATTAGGAACCCCCAAACCAGTGACGCAATCAGCGCACAAATTTTAAAGACCTTCGGCGAGGTAGGGTGATCTGCGCTAACCCCCGGCCACTTTCCTGTTTTTACAACAATCGCAAATCTGATAAATCCATACCCTATAAGAACTAAAAAAAACCAAAATGTGCCTTCGCTCGGCGTGAGTTCACAAAACAAACTACTATCCTACAGATATTAATTTATAAATCTTATCAGTTGGTTATCTATATATCGACCACTAACTCGAGACTTTGTTGCTTAAATCGTTGGAACTAAATCAAGAAGTTACGATCTTGAGAGAGTATCTGTTTTACTGTTATAGAAGAGATAAATGAGCTCTTCACTGATACTGTACTGAACTTGATTTTGGTGGATATTGAACAGTAAATCATCTTTAAATGTCATTGTTTCATTTTTATAAGCTGTATGCGTATAGGTTGCTTCGTTTAAGTTTTTACGAAGGAATAAGCTTCAAGTTGTGGTTATCACTTTTCTCCATACTGAAAGAGCTCTCGGACTTAGAAGGGTCGAGAATGATAACTTGTGAAAAGGTGACATCGCCTTTTATAAAGTTAATTGTAACTAGTGGATTAGTTTAAGTGGCTTAACTGGTTGAAAAGAAGTAAGAAATTAGTTGTCCTTTCTGGTGAGTCGCTTACAAAAATGTGTAGCTATAGATAGGGTGAATCGCCAAATAAGTTTAGAAAGTGCGGTTTACGCTTAACTTTTAAGCCGTTACATTATTGGGACTTGGATTCGAAGGATAGAACGATGAGTACCCATCTAAAAGAGCTCTGTCATACCCATTTCCCTGGGAATAAAGAAGATTCACCAGCTGAGCATTTTTCAAAAATGGCTCAATGGTGTGAGGACAATAAAGTCAGTCACGATGTCTATGGAGATGGCGAAACGATACAAGCTTTCGAACAGAAGGTCGCAGATCTGCTGGGTTACGAGGCAGGCCTTTTTGTCGTAACTGGCACGATGACACAGCCAA
>Ga0209379_10001348_pt1 | contig 16380 bp, 18 predicted proteins | sample tdDd001_FD_187124 | JGI IMG/M metagenome (GOLD analysis project Ga0209379, IMG submission 187124) | Marine sediment microbial communities from the Atlantic coast under amendment with organic carbon and nitrate - tdDd00.1 (SPAdes)... | ecosystem: Environmental > Aquatic > Marine > Coastal >...
AAGCGTCGTTGCGAACTACGTGGGGAGTCGAAGAAGCGTGAGCTGATTTATTGTAAATCAATTAACTAGACGCTTGGATTGTTGTGTATCGAACTTTCTTTCGAAAGATCATATGTGGTGAGTCAAAAATGTGAATTACAGCGTGTTGGTTGTTTTTTGAGTAGTCACAGGTTTGTTCGTACCAACATAAAGTGGGATGTCAGAAATTTACCCCTGACAGCTTGTCATTACTTTCCGCTGGAGAGCTAAAGTATTAAAGTCAATTTTGTCTGAAAAGTGGGTTAGAGCCACTTTTTTCAACCGACGCCAAATGTGATCAGTGCCGAAAATGTGCTGTGCTCAGCAAAGCTGAATTATCAACTTTGATTAATATATCTAATGGCTTGACGGTATGGGAAATTGCTGTGAAAGTATGGGTTATATTCAACTCTGTGACTATGCAGGGTGAACGATAATGGCATTGTTAGAGGCTTAGGCATTGTTTTCTGTATAAAAAAAATAATACCGAGTCAGTAACAATCGAAGTAAATATAATCATAGGATGATACGGCCATGATACCTAGAGATGCGACACTCCGTGTTGTCAGACCTACCGATAATTTAGAGCAAGTTACTATAATGTACAGTAAAGCCCTTGGCTTTGAGATGCTTAAGCAGTTTAAAGATCACGAAGGCTTTGATGGTGTGGTGCTAGGCCATCAAAAACACGCATACCATTTAGAGTTTATTCATCAACAGGGAGTCACGGTTGGAAAGGCTCCTTCCGAAGATAACTCGCTGGTGTTTTATATTGACTGCAGCAGAGTGTGGGAACGCGCTTGCCGTAATATGATTGATGCTGGATTTAGTGTGGTTGAGTCGAATAACCCATACTGGGAAAATGTGGGTAAAACATTTGAAGATGTTGATGGTTACCGAGTCGTGTTACAGAATCGTGATTGGGACTGCTAACTTATATTCGTAAACTAGAAAGCTCAGGCTAGGGTCTGAGCTTTTTTATGCAATTAATCAGCGAGCCTTAGTGTTGCTTGGCGAGGTTATCGTAAGCTGACTTAAACATGAGAGCAAAGCCATCCTGAGATAACTCCTTGGCTGTCATCTCGGCTGCGTCGAGACGCCTATAACATTCACCTAAGGCTGCAATCGCAATATCAAGCTCTTTAGTACTGAGTTGTGGAGTGTGCATCTTGGTTCTCTTCTTGGAAAAACAGAAACGTTATTAGTACATGTCGAATTAACGGGACCGTAATTTTATATAACGACCTTATCTCAGCCCTTATGAATACAAACTGAACGACGTGTAATTGTTTTTTGTCGTTGTAAGAAACACACCCAGATTATTGATTTTAAAAGATGATTTTGTCAGAGGAATGTAAAATCAGGAAAAAAAGTGTATAAGTTCAATGCTTTGAGCAGGCTGATGCTGAGAACAACTTATACATGCGCTCATAACCATGCCTGCGGTTTATTGTTGGGTGGCATATTGGGATATTAATACTTTTTATCGAGCTCCATTAGTTTGTGAATGAACTCTTGGATCTGTACTTCATTATTATTATGAAACTCAGTCGTGGTCTGATTAATGACAGTGTCAGGATCTTCATTTGCGGTATGAAAGTGGTAGGTGTTGTGAAAGTTTATATCAAGACTGACAGTATTATCTGAGAGATTGACATAGTATCCATCTTGATGCTCAGTACAAGTTACATCCTCTAGCTTAACGCCAGTATCTGTTGCTGTTCCTTGAGTCTTGATCTTTTCGTACACGCTAAGCAAGGTACGTACGTCAACACTGTTTTTCATTGCTACCTCCATCCGTTTTCTGTCGCTCGTTAGTTAAAAACGAAAGATACACTTATAAATTTAGGTCTTGCTCAGGTGACTGCAAGTTAAGTTGGCTGAATGTTATTTGAGATCAACAATTGTGCCTGATATGTCTCACATTTTTGGAAGAAACAACATTGATAATTTTAATGGTTTCATAGTGACCTTTGGCTAGGTAAGTGATAATTTGAAACTATGAACAGCCACTAAATGGAATTAATCCGATGTTTAAGCAGCTTACTGAAGCGCAACTTGACCCAATTTTGTCGCTTTCAATTGCCTACCGGGAAGACGAGCGTACAGATAAGATGGATTTAGGTATTGGGGTGTACCGGAACAGCCAAGGCGACACTCCGATCATGCAGGCAGTTCAGCAAGCTCAGCAGCAGGTGTTGGAGACGCAAACAACCAAGGCTTATGTTGGTCTGGCGGGGAATGAAGTATTCAATCAGTCGATGATGGATCTGCTGTTGACCGATACCTCTGCATACTCTCGTGCTGCTGCCGTACAGACTCCTGGTGCCAGCGGAGCACTGAGAATGCTGGCTGATTTAATGTATATTGCCCAACCTGAAACTACCGTGTGGATCTCAAACCCTAGCTACGTTAACCATAAGCCGGTCATGGAAGCTGCTGGGCTGAAGGTGAGGTATTACCCATACTTTGATACGGCGACGAAACAGGTTGACAGTCATGCGATGTTAAGTGAATTAGCGAAAGCAGGTCCGAAGGATGTCGTATTGCTTCATGGATGTTGTCATAACCCGACAGGAGCCGATATTACATTTTCGGACTGGAAGGCTATTACCGATTTGGCAAATAAAAATGGTTTTATGCCTTTTGTCGATATTGCCTATCAAGGGTTTGGCGACGGTCTGGAACAAGATGCCGCGGGCTTGAAGCATATGGCTGATAATACTGAAGAAATGATCATCGCGACATCCTGTTCTAAGAATTTTGGTTTATACCGAGAGCGTACCGGAGCTGCGATTGTGATCAGTGACAGCCTGAAGGAAGCCCAGAAGGCCAAAGGACGTATTTTGAACCTCGCTCGTTCAACTTATACCATGCCGCCCGATCATGGGGCTGCCATAGTTGCGACAATTCTGAGCGACCCGTCTCTTACTCAAATTTGGAAGCAAGAACTGGATGAAATGCTGGGACGTTTATTGAGCTTGAGGGCGGGATTAACGAAGGCGGTTCGAGCACAAGGGTCAGATGATTTTGATTTCATTGAGCAGCACAAGGGGATGTTTTCGGTAACAGGTTTGACTCCTGCACAAATCGGCCGCTTGCGTGATGAGTTTGCTATTTATGCTGTAGGTGATGGTCGAATTAATATTGCAGGCCTGCAGAAACAGCAGTTTGATTATCTGGCTAATGCCCTTGTGACTGTATCGCGCTAATTTAAGCAGAGATGAGTTTTTCTATGGGGAGCTAGTGAGCTCCCCACTTTTCCAGTATTTCTTTTAATTCCCTCGATTGGTACGGTTTGCAGAGAATATCATCCATGCCTGCATCAATACATTCCAGGCGCTCTGCTGTTGTCGTCCCTGCTGTTAGCGCTAATATCGGTTTCTGATAGCCATGTTCTCTTAGCTTTTTGGTCGCGCAGTATCCATCCATAACAGGCATTCTGCAGTCCATCAAAATCACATCAAATGAGTGCTTGTTTAATATATCGAGAGCTTGCTGGCCATTATCAACAATAGTCGGATTCAATCCCATTTTGTTCAACATTAGCTTGATTATCATCTGATTGGTTTTCAGATCTTCAACAACCAATACCTTAAGTTCATCGATGTATCGGTGTTCATCGTGGTGAGGGCTGTTTTCGCTTACAGTTAATTCATGGACAGTTAATGGGAGGGATATTGTGAAGGTTGCCCCATTTCCAGCTTTGCTATCAACGTTTATCTCTCCTTGCATTTGATTCGTAAGTTTTTTGCAGATGGCAAGGCCTAGCCCTGTCCCTTCATGAACTCGTTTGCTGGAAATATCAACCTGACTGAAGGGTTTAAATAACTTATGTTGCTGCTCCGGCGAGATTCCGCAACCGGAGTCAGCCACTGTAAATACCAGCTTGCTGTCTTGCCAGTCAATAAACACATTAACATGACCTATGGTTGTAAACTTAATTGCATTACCAATGAGATTGACATATATCTGCTTGATCCGATCCTCGTCGCCAATTAGCAACCTTGGTACGGTGTTGCTGCAGCAAACTGATAGTTTTAGTCGTTTTTCTAGTGCTCGATGCTGAAAAATATCATCAAGTTTTTTTGCCATGCTGTGGCAATCAAACGGCTTTTCGGAGAGTTCAAGCATACCTGCATTGATCTTACTGTAATCTAGAAGGTCATTGATAATTGCCCTTAACAATTCTCCTGAGTGGTTTAGCGTATTGAGAAGTTTATGTTGGTGCTGTGTAAGCTGGGTATCTTCCAGTAGTTCAGCCGAACCCAATACACCATTTAGCGGTGTTCTTAGCTCATGGTTAATCATGGCCAAAAAGTCACGAGTTGCTTGTTCTGAGGCTTCAGCTCGCTTTCTGGCCGAGATGGCTTCTTCAAAGTTCAGCTGCCGTCCGATTGATGAGCGGAGCATTTCACTAAATAGCGCCATGTGCTTCTTAATAGTCAGTAGCCATGTGCCTGTCGCTCTAATACGGATGGCAAAAAAGCCGCTGATAGCAGGAAGGGTACTAAGTGATATCCAGAGAATACCTTCTAAACTATCCCAGTATATCCCAGTATTACCTAATGATGATGGCGGAAACCATTCCTGTCGTCTTCCTGAGGAAAAATAAGTGCTAATTCCAATATCCGGTAGAGTGCTGATTTCAATGCGACAGGCTGTTACGGATAGGCTATCGATCAAGCTTTCTGCTAGTTGCTGGATGATTTTTTCTGACGGAGGGTGGATGAGGAATAGGCGGCCATATTCTGACAGCATGTTTTCCATTTTTGCTTGGTATGCAAGAAGTTCTGAATCAACTTCAGCTTGTGCCTTTAGCTTTTCAATAGATTGCTCAATAAGTTTTTTGGCCGAATAAAGTTCATGGCTTTTTACCTCTAGTAGTTTTTCGGCTTCTTTACGAGCGAGCTTTTCGCGCTGAAGTTTCTTATGCAGTAAAGCAATATGCTGATTTTGATCCATGCTTACTCCACAATTAAGTCAAGGTTAAACCGTACGTGGCTTTCGCTCTTGTTTAGTGGAGCCATGGTAACGTGGACTGTTTGCCCAAAATGCTTGGCACAGCCTTTGATAAGACCAAGACACACGTGCGACATACATCGTGCAGATTTGTAGTCCATTACCATGTGTGTTTCTGTTTCTGATATGAAATCAAATTGTGGGGGGGTTGCGTCAGGGTAGAGTTTTTTTACTTCAGTATGGATATGGTCTTCGACTTTTTTTATAAAACTGAACGTATCTTGCTGAATACCTGTCATTGCAGGCAACGTTTGCAGTAGGCGAGTAAAAACCGCTTCACCATAAACCTCCTGGAGGTCTTCGGTTGAAACACCTGTGATTTTACTTAATGTAACAATGAGAGTAACTAGCGCTCGATGATCATAGCTACCGACAGCGGTATAAACTCCCATATCAGAGGCTTGATCAAGCATTTTTTGGCAGACTTCAAGGCCAAAAGTATCTTCGATAATGTCTAAAAACTCAGTAAAAATGATTCCTTTCATATTCTTACCCTTTCGCTATACCTCTAAACCATTATGGTAAGTGAAGTATGGTGCGTCAAAGTTAGTTGAAGGGAATTGAATCGTTATTGGCTAGATGTTCCAATTTAAAAAAATGAGTTATGTTGGGCTATACCAGAAAGGTAATGTTCCTTTCTGGCTGTATCTAGGAATAATGGCAAGATCAGTTACGGCTGATAGCGAGCTCTCTATTCTCGGAGATCACTTTTGAGAGTAAGGTGCTTTCCATTTCTTCGATTAAAGCCTGCTGGTTTGCAAGTGGTAGAGCGTGCACATCTGACACCAATGCAAGATTACTTTCTGACTGAAAAATCATACCACACGCTACAGGTTTCCCATTCAAAAAGCCGACGAATAACTGTGCTGGAGAATCATCATCAAACATTATTTGGGTTAGGAATTCAATAATAGCTTCTTTTTCCTGCTCATCCTGCCATTTGCTGGCTAAAACTAATGAGTAACGAATCGTCAATGGATGACAGTCAACAGGGTAGATTGTGAGTGCGTGTGTGGATGAGTCAAGAATAGATGATATCAGTTGGCTAGACTGCTGAAGCTGCTGTTCTTGATAGAGCTCTAGGCCTTTTTTACTCAGCGGCGTTGGAAATTCGGCCTCGGTTACGTGGCTGGCCATCCAGACATTTTTTAAATTGAGGAGTTTTTCAATCTGTGACTGCATATCATCTGTTCTTGATTTGTGGTCCCCACACCTTACCGCAATTTAATTTGATAAGGTATGGTGAAGCTAGCTAAATGGTTAATTAATGACTTATTATGACATCTTGACTATCCACACGATGTCTATCGCTATAAATCCCCTCTTCAATGCGTTTACCGCAACTGACGATCATAGTGATTTCAGCCTCTTTAGGTAAGCCAAGTAGTTTTTTTGCCCGTTTTGAATCAAACCCTTCCATTGGGCAGGTATCATACCCTTCAGCACGCATCCCCATCATGAAAGTCATCGCAGCAAGAGAGCTGCTTTTGTGAAGGCATACTCTTAAATCATTTTTGCTGACTTCCCGTACCATTGGTTTCCTAAAGCCTATACAGTGACTAAGAATTTTCCGTCCGAGGCCGAAAAGACCAAATCGATCATTGTTATAAACAAAGGGGATGAGCTTTTCATAGTATTTTAAAGCTCGTATTGCAGTAGCATCTGCTCGACCATTAAATGCTTGACGGATTTGTGTTGCATTCAATTGAGCGCGAGCTTTCCACTTATAGGGAGTGATAACAAAAGCGACAAGTTCATTGGCTGTTTTGGCCGCGTTTTGGCCCATACAAATATTAGCAAGCTCATTACGCTGTTCGTTGTTGATGACGCGGTGAAATTCCCATAACTGCATATTAGAACTGTTTGGCGACAGTATCGCCAATTCGAGTGAGCGAGCTACTGCAGTATGGTCAAATTCAGAGGTCTGGTCATATTTTCTGACAGAGCGGCGAGAGTGAACAAGAGCGTTAAAAAAGTCGTTTGGTTCTGACATGGCTGAATTATCTGTACAAAATGGAGAATACCAACGATTATACCAACCAGCATAGGCTAACAAAACTGCATTTGAGTCATTTACAACATCTTGTTAAATAGCCTATAAAGCGGCACTGGTATGTCGTTATTTTTACTTTATTGTCTACTAGCTCGCAAATCTTCTATGTATCTAAATAGAAAACATGATTCATATGCTGTTTAATAGTCAATCATGTCTGAATGTGTATAAATGAGCGTATGAGGTTTAATGATCCTATAAGCGATATCTATATCAGTATATTGCTGTGTATTGGTATTGCGTTTGTTACTTACCTTGCGAGAGGAGGTGAATTTAGTCGCCAACTCATTATTGTGTTTGGTTACGGTGGAGTTTGTAACTTAATAAGTTTGCTTCTTCGAAATTACTGGCCATCTTGGCGTACCTATACCCACTTTATTATTGTAGTCAGCGGCACTGTCATCTTTGGGACTCTCCATGCCATGCTATGGTCTGCATGGATCCCAGGAGAGAGTGGACTATGCCAACTCTTTAGTTTGTTAGGTTCGGCTTTGTTCTTTTCAACATTGATGTATTATTTCTTCCATAATCGAGAAAAAGCGCTGAGGTATGAGTCCGAATTAAAACAGGTTAAATTACTTCAGGTCGAGCATGATAAGGCACTCGTGACTAGCCAGCTCCAAGTACTTCAGAGTCAAATTGAGCCTCACTTTCTTTTTAATACATTAGCTAACTTACAAGTATTGATTGATGCCGATCCAAGGAAAGCTAAACTGTTGTTAGAGCGCCTTACCGAGCTCTTGCGAATCAGTTTAAAAAAGAGTCGCCGTGAATGGATAATGCTTGAAGATGAAATTGACTTGCTCGATGCGTATTTAGGTATTCAGTCTATGCGTTTAGGAGATAGGTTATCTTATCGATTTATCATTGATGAAAATGTTAATACATTATGGAATATACCTCCTTATATGCTGCAACCATTGGTAGAAAATGCAGTATTCCATGGTATTGAGCCCCGTGAAGAAGGAGGAAAAATCACCGTTTGTATGACCTGCAAAGAAGAACGGTTACTTGTCGAAATCAAAGATAACGGTGTTGGTTTTGAAGGGAAGTCACTTCATAAAGGGAATGGGGTAAGCTTGGAAAATATTCGTCAACGATTGAAAGCGTTATATGGAGATAAATCATATATGTCAATTTTGGCACCGGAAAGCGGAGGAGTAACTACAAAAATTGAATTTTTCCCAAGGGAGTGCGTGTAATGATTAACTCTAAATCCATTACTGCAGTAATCGCTGATGATGAACCTTTATTACGTCACCATTTGAACCGCACTCTTTCAGAAGTGTTCCCTCAACTAGATGTTGTTGCTAGTGAGTCTGATGGTAAATCAGCGCTTGCAAGTATAAAACAAGTGAAACCCGATGTTGTTTTTTTAGATATTCGTATGCCGGGTCTTGATGGAATCTCTGTTGCGAAGGCGTTAAAGGACATTGACAAAATACCGCTAATAATATTTATCACTGCTTATGATGAGTACGCGATTCAAGCCTTCGACGAGCATGCTTTTGACTATTTGTTGAAACCAATTAACGAGAAGCGGTTGGTGAAAACCTGTGAGCGTATCAAGTCATATATTTATGCTGTGAACTCTGAGTTGGAACGTACCCACCCCAGCTCTGTTGAAGCGATTGAGCGATTAGTTGCGAGAATTCAGTATCCCACCAATAATTACCTACGTTGGATTAAAGCCAGCAAAGGCGAAGATATTTGTCTAGTACCTGTTGATGATGTTAACTACCTAAAAGCTGAGGATAAGTATGTCAGTGTATACACACGGTATGGTGAGTATTTAATCCGTACTCCGCTGAAAGAATTGATAAAACAACTCGATCCCGATCTTTTCTGGCAAATTCATAGAGCAACGATTGTGCGAGTTGAAGCTATTGAGAGAGTGAAACGCGACTTTACAGGCAAGTTACACGTACATTTGTCAACTGACAATGTAAAGTTGGCTGTAAGCCGAAATGCTCAAGGGTTATTCAAACAAATGTGAGTCTAAATGTGTATGGTGATAGGTAATAGGTCGAAGCAACCAGCTAATCAGTGATTTATTCATTCGAATGGGGGGCAATGATTTTTCATAGATTCTACCTTCATGAAGTTATGCAAAGTACCCATTTATCATCAATGTAACCATTTATCGCGTTATCTTCCTTTTATCCGACTTAATAACCATTTATCGCATTGATGTTTACGATAAGTTCATAATTGGTAATCTATCAGCATATACAGAGGGTTAGAATGAATTGTATCAAAGCGTTACAGGAATAGCGCTTTCAAGTGAGGCAATCATAACTCTGAAATAATTATAAATAATGTTAGTTGGCACTTAACGGAGCCCCCTAATAGGGGGCGATGTCAAGTTAGTGTTCTGTGCTCAGTTATTTTTAAGGAATGCTTGTGATTGAGTTTCAGAGGATACAAAAAAACTACCACTTGGTGGATCATCGTATTCATGATGTTCTCAAAGGAGTTGATGGCCTTATAAATCAAGGGGAAGTTGTTGCCCTTTGCGGACCTTCTGGTTCAGGAAAGAGCTCGTTATTGAATATTTGTAGTTTGCTTGATAATAACTATAAAGGGAGAGTGATTATTGATGGTGAGGCAGTCACAAAAACCCCTGAATTTGCAATAGATGTTCGTCGTGAAAAAATAGGGCTGATCTATCCCGGATTTAGTTTAGTTACAGCGTATACGGTATTTGAAAATATTGAATTTCCACTAATCCTCAATCATATAGCTGAAGATAGACGCAGGATTCGTGTATTAGAAATGATGGCCAAGCTAGGATTGAAAAAATATGAAAACCATAGACCAGATCAATTATCAGATGAAGTTAGACGTAGAGTCGTAGTAGCTAGAGCGTTTATTAATCGGCCAGTAGCTGTGATTGCTGATGAGCCAGTAGCTGATTTAAACAGTCGTGAAGCACTTTTCCTTATAGATCTAATAACAAAGCTAGGGCAAGAGCTTAGAAGTGCGGTGCTAATTGCAACATGTAATACGGAGTTAGCCGCAAGTTGTGACCGTATAATACACTTACAGGATGGCCATGTTGTAGAGCATGTTCCGCTTGCATCAATTCAACGGCGTAAGGTCGCTGAGGCTCTGCCATGGGGAATTTAGTATTACAGCTAAAGTTGATGAAAAACTGTTTGGTATATCAGTGGAAGTCTACGCTATTTTCAATTATTTCAGTCGGTATTTTTACTTTTTTTTTACTATTTTTTCGCAATAATGCATTAATTTTGAATTCGTTACAGGATAGCGAGTATAGATTATTGTGTTTGATTGGACAGTTTGTGGTTATATTAGTGTTTATATTATGCACTTGGGTTATCGCAATAAACAAGGTTGTTAATAATGCTTCTGAGTTTAAAACTTTCATTGTTATTGGTTTGAATAATAGTGAAGTATTAATTTGTTTAATTAGTAATTCGCTTATTATATCAACTGTTGGTTTTTTACTTGGAGCATATTTCATTACATCCCTACCATTTGCCAGTTTTCATATTATGGATTATTCCATATGGGAGGCGGTTATTATGATAATGGGGGGGGCTAGTGTATCTGTATTGGTTTCTTCAACCGCAATAAAAAAGAGTGTTGAATAAAACAATTGTAGTGTGAAGAGGTAGTTATCGCACAAATTTGATTGCTGAAATGAGTGGTTTTTATTCTTGATGGTTACGTTAAGGTTGTTTGATTTGCTTTGTAGCCGGTTGGGTCTATAGCTGTACCAGTTGACGGGTGTTTGAAATTTTATCAATTATTTATACGCCAATTGTCAATTAATAGTCTATAAATTTGGGGTGTTTTAAACAAATCTCAGGGAGAGAATGAATGGACTGTCATCCGCACAAACACTTTTTATACCCTTTGCTTTTAATTATGTCGCAAGAGAAATTTTATCAATCAATACAGTTGCTTATGATGTCCGGGAAAACGTTAGAAACACTTGCGGTAACTCAAGCCCAGAAGTCGATTGAGATGGCTTGTAATCAAACAACAAAGTTACTAGAAGATATGGATGGCAGTATTACAAAGTCAAGAAACTCGGTAGACGGTAATCTACTATTTCCTTTTGATGTTATGGATCATTTTTCAAGAACAACGTTAGACAATTGGCGAGTGTTGATGGGGGGGAAATCAACGGCTGAGCTTAAGATGGCTGAGCAAGTTGAAAACCAAGGGGAATTATTCTCACGGCTTGAAAAGCAATTAAAAGCGCAAAATGTTTCGTTAAAACAGAAAGTATCAGAGAAAGAGGAGGTATTGCTGTTACAGAAATCTGAATCAGATAAGGCGAGAAAAGCTAAGTTAGCGGCACAGCGTGCTCAGAGAAAAATAAAGGCAGAACTTGAATCAAGCAATGATCAAGTTCTAGCATTAAAAGCTGAACGCGATAAGTTTACAGAGAGATACGATCAACAATTGTCGGATAATTCATTATTGCAGACAACAAATAATCAATTAGAACGAGAGCTTGCTGAAGCGAGACAAGAATCGAAATTGCAAGCAACTGACTCTGAAGAGGTGGCTTCAAAGATCGATGCCTTGATGGTAGAGCAGACGAAGCTGATTGCCGAGAAAGACGGCCTACACAAACGTATAGAAGAATTACAACTCCAGTTGGAGCACTCTTCAAATTGTACAGAATAATATTCTTTCACTTATCTTATAGCGCCTTACTCACAGGGCGCTTTTTTTATCCTATCTAGCCGAAAACACTTGCTCTGCCATACGTGTATTGATTAATGTTTAGATGTTGTTAATAAGGTTAACATCTATTGGTGTGATGATATCAAAAGCGTGTTGGCCGTAAAGAGTAGTCGGGAGATAGAAAATGGATGGTGGGCAACGTGATGTTACGTTAAGGTTTCTTGCTGAACCGGGTGACGTGAATTTTGGTGGTAAGGTGCATGGCGGAGCTGTGATGAAATGGGTCGATCTCGCCGCTTACGCTTGCTCGGCAGGGTGGAGCGGGAAATACTGTATTACCGCTTATGCCGGTGGCATACGATTTGTCGCTCCCATTCATGTTGGTAATCTTGTTGAAGTCAGTGCCAAAGTTATTTATACCGGTACTTCTTCGATGCACATTGCCATTGATGTACAGGCAAGCGATCCTAAGACTTTAGAAAGGCGGTTAACGACGCATTGTATCGTGATAATGGTTGCTGTGGATGAAAGTGGTAAACCGACATCTGTGCCTGAGTGGGTACCTCAAACCGATGAAGATAAAATGCTTCGTGAATCGGCAATAAAGTTAATGAATATGCGCAAAGAGATCGGCGAAGAGATGGAAGCTCATGTTAAGTACTTAAAAAAGAATAGTTAGAAAATAGCCCCGCAGATGTGGGGCTACGATAACCAGAATGTTGTTAATGGTTGTGCGTAAATTTCGATACTTGCTCAATGAGTTCAGAAGATTGGCTACGCAATGTTTCCGTTGTGAGCGCAAGATTGTTGACGATCTGTTTATTGTCACTTGCTATGTTATCAATGTGATCGATTTCGGATTTGATACTAATGCTGTCGTTAGCTTGCTTGGCAGCTATCTCTTCCAGTTCCTCAAGCTGTGCCAAAGACAGTTTTGCACCATCGCTGAGTTCGCTAAGTGGCTTAACCATGTCGGCTACCATTGAAACGCCTCGTTCCATTTCAGAACGTCCTTCAACCATACTATTTACGGCTTCGTTGGTTTCTCGATCGATTTTATCGATGACATTGTTGATCTCGACAGTTGCAGTGCCTGTCCGGGTGGCCAAATTGCGGACTTCGTCGGCAACAACTGAAAAACCGCGTCCGCTATCACCGGCTCGAGCAGCTTCTATAGCAGCATTCAGCGCCAGTAGGTTAGTTTGCTCGGCTATCTCTCTGACAGTGGTTACCAGTTGGCGGACAGAGGCGGCACTTTCTTGCAGCGTTTCTACTGATTTTGCCGAATGGCTGATGGCCGAGGAGATTTTATCAAACTCCTCGGTCACAAGGTTGATCCGTTGTTGACCGTCTAGAGCAAGATCATGACCTTGCTGTGCTTGTTTCTTGGCTTCTTCAGCAGTTGTTGCGACCTGCACACTTTCAGCCGAGAAAGTGTTGATAGTACTGCTAATTCGTTCAACAGCCTCTTCTTGGGAATTTGAACCAGTTTGGATTTGGGAGACTGGTTGCTGAATAGTTTCAGAAGCACTGCTGACTTTATCTGACGAGTGGTGAATAGCCATGATCAACTGATCTAAGTTCGAACATGTTTCGGTCAGAGCGTGGGTAATGTCACTAATTTCGTCTCGGCCGTGCGGTAGCTCAGGATGGCGAAGATCACCACTGGCAAGGCGGCGAACAGCTTCGACAACACCACGAATCGGTTTTACGATACTATGACTGACGAGCAGTGCCAAAACAATACCAAGGAGTAATGCCGCACCAGAAAGTAACATTACCCATTGCTGCGCTTGCTGACCTTCTAGTTCAACTGTTGTTTGTTCATTCATCATCAACATTTGTTGCTGCATACTTAACGCTTCAATGGCATTCAAGAATGCAGTTAATGCTGGCTGAGTCTGTTCGGAGAAATGCCCAGCCGCTTGTTCCGGCTCGATCTCGACAAGTTCGACGGACGCAAGAAAAGCGGTGCGGTAAGCAGCTTTGCTACTCAGGAGCTGATCGAATTTTTCATTCAGTCCGGTGGTTTTTACTTCAGCGAACTGGTTGATAGTATTGTCCAGTTGTTCCAGGTGAGTGTCCATTTCGCGATAAAGTTGTACTCTTTTTTCCCAGTCGCTGGTAGAAAGGATTTGTAACAAGCGCAGCGCGGCAGCCTGTGCTTCTATGTTCATTTCCGAAGACAAGGTAACCCGCTGAACATCATGCTCTATAAACTGTTTTGATGCCGCTGATGAGGTTTTCATTCTATCAATAGCAACCCCTGAGATGATAAATAACAGGGTTAAAATGAGTAAGAAACTTACTCCCAGACGCTGACCGATCCTTAGATTGGAGAGAAAAGACATAAATAGATTCTCCATCCCATAAATAACAATAATGTTTCAATGATGACACATGTGTTTAACGCTTTAAACTGAATAAGTTAGTTTTGATAGTTTCTTTTTGCTGGCTACATTCTTTTTTGGTATTTCGCTTTACTGTTTATATCCTTCATAGGGTAAGGAAAAGAGAAATCACTGTTGTTAAGGGTTAGGTTCAGACAAGGTTAGGATGAATGTTATAGAATCTGAACTGTTCAGAAATGGAAGGATTCAGTATGGAGCAGAAACTAATTCAAGAGGCTTTACCGTCAGCGCTAATTGTCGAGGGTGGGGCTATGCGGGGGATTTTTGCTGCAGGTGTGCTCGATAGTTTTATTGATAACAATTATCGTCCTTTTGATTTTTGTATCGGTGTATCTGCCGGTTCTACGAATTTGGCTGCATGGTTGGCTAACCAACGGGGCAGAAGTTACAAAGTGATCACTGATTATTCCTGTCGCCCTGAGTTTATTAATTTCCCCCGCTTTTTAAAAGGCGGTCATTGGCTTGATCTTGACTGGCTATGGGACATTACTATCGATGAAATCAAGATCGATGCAAAAACAATGGCAAGCCAGCCAATTCCACTTTATGTCGTTACCACCAAAGTCGATACCGGTAGGGCCGCATACATTAAGGCCACCCCAGATAATCTTAATGAGTTGTTGAAGGCGTCTTGCTCTGTGCCTGTCGCCTACCGACATTTCCCTCGTATTAACAATGAACCGATGACGGATGGTGGTGTGGCCGATTCTATTCCGGTCATCAAAGCTTATGAACTGGGAGCAAGGAACATTACCGTTGTATTGTCCCGCCCGTTTGGTTATAGGAAAACACCGGTGCGGAACAAATGGTTGGTGAGGAAACTACTGTCGGACTTTCCTGCGCTGTATAAAGCGATGATCCATCGTGCAGAAAGTTATAATGATGCAATTGATTTTATTGAAAACCCTCCCAAAGATTGCAAGCTTACCGTCATCGCACCTCCAGAAAGTTTTTCTGTTGGTCGTATAACTACCGATCAGGACAAGCTTAATGCTGGGTATCAACTGGGTATGGAAGCGAGTAATATCCAATAGCTTTAACCTGTAAGGATGTTTCTATGGATGGGAGTGGTTGTGATAGAAAGCGCATCAGATAATGATATTGCTGAAATAACGGTACTGATTGAACAGACGATAAAAACCTGTATTGATGTTATCGATGACGATGCTAATGATCTCGTCGCCCATAGCGTCTACAACATGCTGTTGTGGAAGAGAAACAAGCAAGGTTCTGTCCATTTAGTTTGTCGGCTAGAGGGAAGAATTGTAGGAGTGGTATTGGTGAAAGAATTTTGGAATCTTACCAGTTTATTTGTTGATCCTGATTTTCAGGCCAGAGGGATAGGTAAGAAGCTCGTGTTAGAGGCTTTGTCACAATGCCAAGGGATGTCTCCAAAAGGGTCTGTGAAGCTATCTTCTTCAACTCATGCTCAAGATTTTTACCGTGCGATGGGTTTTGAACAGGTTGGCGAGCCGCAGCCTCTGCCGGGAGGATGTATTCCTTTTGAATTTTCATTCCATAGTTCGAATTGAATTAGAAACCGACTTGAAGTAGATAAGGCAAACTATTGAGTTCGCCTTGTTTATCGTGATACTAGAAAATGGCGACAATATCAAACAATTTACGCTCACCCCCTATGTGGATCTCAACTTCATCATCAACATGGCTGCCAGCCAAGGCTTGTCCGAGCGGTGCTGAAGGCGTCACGATGATGATTTCTTTGCCTGAAAAAGAGATCTTTAGCCCGCCTGCTGCTGGCCCCAGAAAGACAAACTTATCCCCGTCATTATCATCAATTAGGTGGATCAGGCAGCCAAGAGATATAGCATCCTCGCTTGCGAAGTGCTTGATATCAAGTTTGGCATATAGCGCCAAATCGTCTTCACATTCAGTTACCCGCTGTGCTTGCCCTTGGGCCAAATATGAGGCTTCAAGACTCAAAGTATCGTACTTATGCTCAGGTGCATTTTCCTCGTCGGTTGCTGTTTCGTATGCACGCGTAGCTGCATTTATCGCTGACTGGTGGACGACTTTGAGCTCATCTACAATGTGTTTGAGTAACAGCGTTTTATCCATGTTTATACGTATTCTTTATTTTATGTGTTGGTGATTATCGTACCCGAAAGCGAACGCGATTTCATATTTGTCTCTTATTGCGGCTATTAACGGCTAGCGGTGTACGCACAAATTGTACACTTGAGTATATGTCGA
>Ga0209379_10001352_pt1 | contig 16353 bp, 10 predicted proteins | sample tdDd001_FD_187124 | JGI IMG/M metagenome (GOLD analysis project Ga0209379, IMG submission 187124) | Marine sediment microbial communities from the Atlantic coast under amendment with organic carbon and nitrate - tdDd00.1 (SPAdes)... | ecosystem: Environmental > Aquatic > Marine > Coastal >...
TTTCAGGTCAAGTTGCACGGATTGCTTAGGTTGATAACAACGTCACTAAGAGCACGATTCGATGAAAACTATTATTTGCAACTCAATTCAGAGCTTTTGGGATATGGCGGATAACGAGCTATTAGAGGGCTTGGATGTACACTGTGTTTTTCCTGTCACAGAAGGCCTAAAAGCCTTCATATTGAACTATCAGGAAAAGTACCACATCCGCAGCATCTCTTTTACTACCGCTCTTGTATAAATTGCTGCTGGCTTAATTTTGCTAACCAGGGATGGTTACGCAAACACTTCACTCTAAGATTCAAACCGACAACTCAAGCGACTCACCAATCCACTCGCCCTTTCTGTTCTAATCTTGATACCACGCTTCATCACTCGCTCATCGATATACAAACTTAAACGTTTTTTGGCTCGTGTGATCCCTGTGTAAATCAACTCACGAGTCAAGATAGGCGTAAATTCCGGCGGCAAGATCATTAAAGTATGCTCAAACTCACTACCTTGAGATTTATGAATCGTCATCGCGTAGGCTGTTTCATGTTCAGGCACTCGGCTTGGCAATACTGCTTTCACCGTACCATCAGGCAATTCAAAAAAGACTTTCAGCTTGCCTTCTTGCTCATCTCGAATACAAAGCCCAATATCACCATTATACAAACCGAGCCCGTGATCATTTCGAGTCACCATGACAGGTCTACCGTGATACCAAAGCTCATCCTGTACTTGAATTAACTTGCGAGTGACTAAAGCTCGTTCAACACGCTGATTGAGACCTGTCACTCCGAAGTCACCTTCACGAATCGCGCAAAGCAATCGACAGCGACTAAACGCATCTAAGGCCGCTTTGGCTCGTTGCTTAAGTGTCTCTTTTTCACCTGTATCTGGGTTCATTACGACACGCTCAATACGCTTCAAGTAATGGCTATACTCAGCCACTAACGTTTGAATCATATGCGTATAGTGCTGGCTATCTATCGGATACTTGGCAATATCTTCAAACGATTTCTGCCACACCCAATCCACCTGCTGTGCTGAGCCCGCATTGATCGCCTTAGCTAACTGACCAATCCCCGAACGAGCATCGAAACGGTAACTCTTTTGCAGCATGCACAAGCTATCAGCAATAGAGATGTTGATCTGATTACTATGAGATAACGTTTGATAACCTGTCAGTTGCGCCACCAAATTGCCTTGCGCAGCACTGTAACCAAATTGATTGAATGAGCAGATATCTCCCAGTACCGCCCCCGCTTCTACTGAGGCGAGCTGTTCTTTATCCCCCAATAAAATCAAGCGCGCGTGTTTAGGCAGTGCATCAACCAATTTATACATCATCGGCAAATCAACCATTGAGGCTTCATCCACCACCAAAATGTCTAAATGCAGTAAATTGCTTTGGTTATGTCTAAACTCTGCACTATTAGGCAATGCGCCAAGTAAACGATGGATGGTGCTCGCATCTGTTGGAATGGCTTGTTTAAGTTCGTCTTCTACAGGTAATTGTGCAACAGCTTTACCAATAGACTCAGTCAGACGAGCCGCAGCTTTACCCGTTGGTGCCACCAGCTTAATTGTCGGTAGATCGTTGCTCTGCTTCGCTTGTTCAATAAGCGCGGCAAGCAGTTTGGTCACTGTGGTCGTTTTACCGGTACCAGGTCCACCAGAAATAACAGCGAATCGCCTTGTCAGTGCCACCGCAGCCGCAACCTTCTGCCAATTGACACAAGCAGACAACGGAACGAGCTCATCAAGCACCGAGTATTGTTCAATTTTTTTGGCTGTAGAGAGCTTTTGGCCTATGGTAGGCCAATCCAACGTTTCTTCTGCCACTATGTCCAAATGGTCACAGACTAAGCGTTGAATTTTAACCGCCGAAAGATCAGGTTCATTATTAATACTTTCAAAAAGATAGCGGTAGTTTCGCGCAAATAAATGATTCAATAATTCCGTCAGTTTCTGGCCTTCTTCAGGCTTTAGGATCATAGGTGTCCCAAAGCTATTTAATCTATCTGCGAGTGTGACTTCGTAATGCCAGTAGCGATGAAGATAAAGTCGTTCGCCATCGAAGATCAGAGGAAGCGATTCACCCTGTTTACCAACTAGGGATGAGTCATTTAATCGCTGATGCCAATCGATAGAGACCAATTCACTATTCAGCTCAAGCGCATTATCACCAAACAGACCTAACTTGGCTGCCAAGTCTGTACTTTGACCTTGCGGATCAGTCAGAGGCAAACAAATATGTCCTTTGCCTAATTCGCTACTTACCACACCAGCAATAAACGCCAGACAATCATCATTCGATTGTGTTTGAATAAAGCGCGCGAATTGATAATCCAATTGGCGGATAGAGCCTTTCGCCGCAAGCTGTTTTAGTTTAGAGATAAGATTCGACATGGTTAAATTAACTCTCCTTGACCTGCGCTGTTGTACTTAGTGTCAATCGGTAACCCATCAATTAATCTGTCCATATCATCTAAAAACTCTAAACTAGGTTTTGCAGAGAAAATACCATGTTCACTTTCGCCATCCATACCACGTAAAAATAGGTAATAGACGCCACCGAAGTGGTGTTGGTAATCGTAGTTAGGTAAGCGGCTACGTAGAAAACGGTGCAGTGCCAAAGCATATATTTGATATTGAAGATCGTAGCGGTGATCCGCCATTGCAGCTTTTAACGCGTTGCCATGATAGTGACTGACATCATCACCAAGATAATTCGACTTCCAGTCCAACACATAGTATTTGCCGCTGTCTTCAAAGACTAAATCAATAAAGCCCTTGAGCATACCTTGCACAGTTTGAAAGCCGAGGTCGCCGGCTTTGGCCGACAATGGATCATGACGCTGTATGACTCGATTTAGTGCCGGAGAAGAGAGCACTTCGATCGGTAATAAGAACTCCATCTCGACCAAACGTTGCGCTGGCTGCTTTTGGTTAAGTAGCATCCTTTTACCGTCCAATGGTGTGGCGAGAACGGTATCAATCAAAGTCTGTAATGCGGGTAGCCAGCTTTCTTCAAGCTGTTCGCTTTCCATCAAACGTAGAATGGTTTGCGTATTCTCATCGCTACTAGCAGGCTCAGTAAACTCAACCTCTTCAAACAGGGTATGCAAAAACGTACCAGGGCGCGCACCACGAGGGAAGGTGAAAATCGTCTGCTCAGGTTCCAGCATTTCTTCGTCATCTTGCTCGCCAGAAGAATCGACATCCAGTTTCATCAGGTCAGTTAACGCATCATCACTGTGATGGGAGTGCCCTTGCTTAACCAATCCAGAGTAACTGGTAATGCGCCAGTGACGATCAATTTGCTGCGCTAACTCTCTAGCATTCAATTCAGGCTGTGTTGCCTCAACCAAAACGAATGGCCCATCATGTTCCTCAGGCAAAGATGAACAGGTCACAGCGCTTAACCCTGAGACCTGCTTTTGAATTGCGTTAGACAAATCACTAATGCCACCTTGCTCACCATCTTGCAATAAATACCCCATCGCACTGTGGTGAACCCCAGTCGGCTCTTTGGTAGAGCGGCCATTACGCAGTGGCGCAGCGCCAATAAAGCAGCCATAAACGGCGCGAGTTAATGCCACATAAATTAATCGCAAATCCTCGGCTAAACGTTCTTTATCTGCTTGCGCTAAAGCGGCATCTTGCTTGGTAATGTCGAGTACCGTTCTGTCTTGCTCAGCATCATAGTATTTTGCTTCGCTGGCTTCACGATAGCTCAAGACAAAAGGCAAGAAGACCAAATCATACTCCAAACCTTTCGACTTATGGATAGTAACGATCTGAACTAAGTTCCGCTCTGATTCCAAACGCTGAATTTGGTCATCACTGCCACCCAGTCCATTTTCTGCATCGCTGATCGCTTGAGCTAACCAGCGCAGCAAACCATGGTCACTATCGAGTTCAATACTTGCTTGCTGTAATAGTTCACCGATGTGCATTAAGTCGGTCAAGGCTCGCTCACCGTTATCTTCTTCCAGCAGTCTTTCTGCAATATGACGTTTGCTCATTACACTGCGCAGCATAGGTAGTACGCCACGTTGAACCCAAAGTTTTCGATACTCTTTGAATTCATTGATCGCACTTTCCCACTCATTCTCATCATTGTTGAGCTTATCGAGCGTGCCTGCATCTAGCGCAAACAACTCAGAAGCCAGACTGGCACGCAGCGCTCTATCATGCTCTGGAGTCAATACCGCTTGCAGTAGTCGCTGTAGATCACTCGCCACAACCGAGGTAAACACGCTGTCTCGGTTAGACAGGTAAACACTGGCTATGCCTTGCTTGGCCAATGCCTCTTTAACCATTCGACCTTCATTACCAGTACGAACCAACACCGCAATATCACCAGCCGTTATTGGGTGCTCTGATTTACCATCTGAAAAATGCGCCTCACCATTCTGTGCACAAGATAAAATGGTGTGGATTTGATCCGCCGTGGCGGTCGACATTGCTTTTAAATACTCACCTTTAGGTAGCGGCTTATCTTCAGCATCTTGCAGCCAGTAGGTCAGCGCTGGCTGCGTTTGGCCTGCCATAGTCCAAACGCGCTTATCCGCATTCGGGCTCGCTTTAACTGGCAAAAATGGAATGTCTTGATCATAAATAAACGGGCTAGATGGCAACTCAAATACTTGGTTCACCGCGGCAACCATATCCGCACTTGAACGCCAGTTCGTGCCCAAGGTAAAGTGCGAAGACACCTGATTACGAGCTTTGATATAGGTAAAGATGTCCGCACCGCGGAAACCGTAAATCGCCTGTTTTGGATCGCCGATCATAAACAGACCACATTCAGGATTATCTAAATAGATGCGGCTAAAAATACTGTATTGCAGCGGATCGGTATCTTGGAATTCATCAATCATCGCCACGGGATAAAGGGTTCGAATGCGCTCGGCGAGTAGATGAGATTCGTCATTATCAATAGATGCCGATAAGTTGGTCAGTAGATCGTCGAACGACAACCACTGCTTCTGTTGCTTAGCCTTGGCGAGCATCTCGCGGCAATGCTCAATTGCGTGGGCCAAAATAGGCGCCTTTAAGCTGATTGGTTTAGCAAGGAAAGTCTCTACCGCGCTGAACACCTCATGGACCGGAGCTTCACCTTTTGGCGTCTTCTCGATCAGCACATTTTGAGCAAACTTCTCTAACTTGTCAGGAAACTCATAACCTATCGTTTCTGCGCTCGCCCACTCATTAACCACTTCAAGCCAAGTGGGTAATGATTTTTTTGTGTAGCTGCGTTTATTGATGTCCGAATTACTGATCAGGGCTAAGAAATCATCTTGGCTTGCGCGCCACTGCTGTTTAAGCGCCTCAATCGCTGCTAAGTTGTCTTTATGCAAATCGGCCAAGCTACCTTGCATTGCTTCAACAGACAGTTTTAACGGAGCTCCCGTCAAGTAGTGCGTCACCTCAGACAGTAGCGCAGATGGAGAGCCCCAAATTCGGCGCACTTCGCCCGCCAGATTAAACGGCAGTGGGTAGAAATTGCGTCGCCAGTAATCAGCAACAATCTGAGCTTTAAGATGGCTTTCATCAGTCACAAATTCATTGTCAAAGCGACTACCCGATTCAAACGCATTTTGGGTCAGCATTCGTTGACAGAAGCCATGGATGGTATAGACCGCCGCCTCATCCATTTGCCTTTCGGCTTGCAATAAAATTTCAGCCGCTTGTTTATGATCAGAGACCTCTTCAAGCAAAGGCTCAATCACAGGATCGCTACTTTGACCGCGTGAAAATGCCAGTCTCGCATCATGAATTCGAGCGCGAATACGGTCACGCAGCTCTGCCGTGGCCGCTTCGGTAAACGTCACGACCAGAATCTGATCAACCGTCAAAGGGACTTGATGTTTCGTTTCGCTGTCACCATGGCCTAAAAGCAGTCTTAAATAGAGCCCAGCAATGGTAAAGGTTTTCCCCGTACCCGCGGATGCTTCGATCAACCGAGCACCATGCAAAGGAAAAGTCATGGTATTTAGCGGAGTAACCACGGACGATGCTGTCATAAAAATATTGCCCTTCGAATGTAAAGCCACGATTCAAATGTGATCCTGGCTTAAAAATGCTAACTATTAATAAAAATCCGTTAAAAGTGAGGGCTTTATGCGATCCCTCTCACAGCAGAAGATCATTCTAGCCGTTAGTATGCGCCTCACGTGTTGAGCAGCATCTATTGCTGCAATAGACCACCGAATAATGGTCCCTCTGACCTGTGGCCGTACAGCGAACGCCCTACACAATAATGATTTACTGGCGGCCACCTACTTTCCTATTCAAGATCACTACTTTCTTTCGCAGCCAATCGAGCAGCTTGGATAACTCTTACCGCAATCGTGCGTGTTTGCTGTGCTAACTCTTCGTTCCAATTTGGCCAAATTCGCGAAATATAGGCGTTATTACCTTCTCCCGGGGCCATGTAGCTGTCGTTAAACGCGTCTGCCATTTTCTTTAATGACTTCTCTTCATCATCGACCCAGTTTCCGCGGCTGAACCCCGCTTCAATACAGGCTAACGAGGTTTTTGGGAAGTAGCTCAAAGGCTCTGTCATGCCTTGATAGAAGAGTGCCACCAGCTCACCGAGTAAAGACTTCGCGTGAGCCGCATCCTGCATTGGTGGATAAATAAGATGAACTACACCCTCTTTGCGATCATAACCAATCATATGCGTGCGCTTGGCTTGCCCCATCGCACACATTGCAAGATGGTCAATCCAAGCAGATAAATAATCTTGTGAGCGAATTTTGCCACTACGGAAACGAATCAACCCCGATTGATAGTGCTGAGTAAGCCAACCTGTGAGGTTAACGTTGTTGCCTTCTCCAAGGACATCAAAGGTCAGTTTAATCTCTAGATCATCGCCTAACGATTGGCAGAGAAAACTGAGCTTCTCGACTAATTCTTCGGTTTGCGCTCGGTTGGTTTCAAATTCGATATCACCAAACGCACCAACGGGTAATTTACCTTGCGCTCGCTGCTCTGCGACAAACTCGGCAATCATCCTCTGAGTATCACTTTGGCCCGCTAACTGATGCGACAAAAGATCATCAAGCAACTGGTCGCGCATCTGATAACTTTCAAGGCCACCCAAAACAAAAGGTTCATCATCTTCCATTACCGGAAGCGGCGGTTCGAACATCACCTTGAGACGGCGATTAAAGAAATACTGCACGGGTAAGCGCCAGAAACGTTGCAGTTCAACCAGATCCAGCTCAAGCGGATAAGTAACATCGAGTAAAAAGTCAGCGAGTTGTCGGTTGAATGCGCCACTCCCCTTACCTTGACGATTGGCAGCAGGTAACCACTCTTTAGCATAACTGGCCTGTTGGCCGACAAATGCGGATGGGCTAAAAGGCACCATAGAGTGATGCGTGACGAGCATATCAAGCAATCTATCTCCGGACGTATCGCACGCCAGATCAGATTCACCGTCCAAACAGTAATTCTGGTGACAATATTCCATCAACTCAGACACGAGCACTGACGGAACTCGCTCAGTGTTGTCTTGAATAGAGCGCCCAACATAGCTGATGTAGAGATTGTGCTGCGCAGACAGTATGGCTTCTAAGAAAAGATAGCGGTCATCATCACGACGAGATCGATCGCCTGGTTTCGCGCGGCCATTCATTAAATCAAACCCTTCAGGCGGCATAGAACGAGGGTACACACCATCGTTCATACCCAGCAAGCAGACCGTTCTAAATGGAATCGAGCGCATTGGCATCAAGGTACAGAAGTTCACCTGTCCCGCTAAGAAACGCTGGCTTACACGCGTACCCGATAATTTGTTATGCAGATATTGTGCGACGATAGAAGGTGTTAACGGTTGATCAAAAGCAGCATCCATTAACTGCTCTTTTAACGCAGACAAAGTATCACGAATCGATTTCAGTGCTGCCTCACCTTCGAGGTCAACACTAAAGAAATCATCCAGTAATAGAGTCAGCACTTCACGCCAATCATCAATCGATTGAGTACGAGTCAATTGATGACGGTATTGCTCAACACATTCAATAAAGTGCGCCAACTTACCCGCCAGCTCTGCTCCCATACCTTGTACTTCATTGTATGGGGCCAGTGCTCCGCTATCTGTCAAAAATAGCCCTGCTGATTCTGGCATCGCGTAACCCAGCAGCATTCGTTGAATACCAAACTGCCAAGTGTTTTGCGCGGTTTCCGGCAAATCAAATTCACCGCCAGTCGTTTCGTTCAATCCCCAACGAATACCCGACTCTTCAACCCACTGCTTTGCTTGAATAAAGTCATCTTCGCTTAAACCAAACCGAGCTAGAATCGCTGGCGTTTCTAACAATTCAAGGAGTTCTGATGCCAAGCAACGCGTGTTGGGTAAATTCACCAACTGCATAAAGGCATTTAAAATTGGACTTTCTTGATCAGCACTGCGATCTGAAATCGAATATGGGATAAAGCGCTCGCCCGGTGCGTTACCAAACACGGCCTGAATCGCTGGGCTGTAGGCGTTGATGTCTGCCACCATGACAATAATATCGCGCGGCTTGAGGTTTGGATCCGCATCAAACATCGCCAACAATTGGTCATGCAGTACTTCAACTTCTCGCATTGGGCTATGACAAGCGTGCAGAGAAAGCGAGAGGTCGTCTAATTGAATAGGCTGTTTGTGCTGGCTCGTTTCGAGCTTTTGATCATCTTGATGTTCTTCAAGATTAAAGATATCCGCCTGCAATTGATGCAGCAAACTGTCGCGCTCTACCTCTACAAAGGCTTCAATTTCATGCGATTCTAACTGGGACAACAAAAACATATTGTCACGCCCCAATTTACCCATAGAGGCAAGTAAGCTGTTACCAACCACATCTGTATGCAATTCACCTTCAAGGTTATCTTCGATTTCACCTTTCAGCTGCGAAGATTCCCCCTCGATTTCAGAATGGTCTTCTTTCCAGACTAGGTGTTTACGATGCTTAGCCGCTAAGCGGGCGAGATATTTTCTGTCACGCACTTCACCCCAGTAGTAACGACACGGGTTGGTAAACATCAAATGGACATCAATGTGCTCACCAATCGCTTTTAGTGCATCCATATAACGTGGAGGCAAAGAAGTTATACCAAACACAAACAAACGTTTAGGAAGGTGATCAAAGCTGCCGTTATAACTCTCAAGAGTATCGATAAAATGCTCATACAAGTTGGCACGATGATAAGGCGATTGGTCTAACGCAACGGTGTGATCGTATAGTGCCTGCCACAAGATTGGCTGCCATGGGTGCTCATCTTCCAATTCAAGTACTGGCTGCCCCGCTTCCCAACTGGCGATCCACTCCGGTCGATACACCAAATAGCCATCAAAGATATCGGCGATTTTTTCCGAGAGTTGATAGAGTTTACTGCTGTCTTGATCATTATCTAGATAACGTTGCAGCGGCTCAAACTCAGCTTGATTCAGCATAGTAGGCAAGATGTGCATCAGCTTCCACGTCATCGCCTCTTTATTGAAAGCACTGCGCTTCGGTACATCTGGCAACACCTCTGTAAACATGTTCCAAATAAAGGTCGCTGGTAGTGGGAAATCAAGATTCGCTGCCACCCCAAACTCTTTCGCCAGTTCCATCTTCAGCCACTGCGACATACCAGGGCTTTGTACCAAGATTTGTTCGGCTTCAAATGGGTTCTCTAAGGGGTTTAACCTGACGAGTTCTACAAGTAGAGACTTTAATACATCGACTTGATTGGAATGGTAGACAGTAAACAAAATGCACTCACACTATTCTTGCTGCAATTAGGGTTGAGACTAGCACAAGCAGCGCGGTTAGCGGAGTAATATAAGCGTATGATTTGGCTCGAATCAAAATACCCGCTCAAGCCTTAATCAGACGAGAGCGAGTAGAAGGGAGAGATCATCGTTTAGAGAGTGAGTCTCTGATTATTGTCCGATGAGATCTTTATAAGCGATGGTTTTACCCTGTGGCTTTTCGTTAGCCAGTTTCGCTTTTGGTGCACCCGGTTGTGACAGCCAGTAGTCGCGATCTTTCTTCGGATTAAGTTGAGGACCACACTCACCCTGAGCACCACTACGTTCTAGACGTTGAAGTACACGATCTTGCGCTTTAGCTAAACCATCCAATGCTTCTTGCGGCGTTTTTTCACCACTTGCTGCTTCAGAAACGTATTGCCACCACAGCTGAGCCAGTTTTGGATAATCTGGTACGTTGGTGCCTGTTGGCGTCCACTGCTTACGTGCATCACTGCGGTAGAACTCAACAAGACCACCTAACTTAGGTGCCATGTCTGTCATTGCTTGCGAGTTGATGTCTGATTCGCGAATCGGTGTTAGACCAACCAAAGTTTTCTTCAAGCTGACGGATTTAGAAACTACAAACTGAGCATAAAGCCATGCAGCTTGGCGACGATCAAGCGGTGTACTGTTGAGGAACGTCCACGAGCCTGCGTCTTGGTAACCTAGCTTCATGCCATCTTCCCAGTATGGACCACGTGGCGAAGGTGCCATGCGCCATTTTGGTGTACCGTCTTCATTCACAACCGGTAATCCAGGTTTCGTCATGTCAGCGGTAAAAGCGGTATACCAGAAGATTTGCTGAGCAATTGAACCTTGCGCAGGGACAGGGCCTGCCTCACCAAATGTCATACCTTGAGCTTCTGGTGGCGCGTACTGTTTTAACCAATCTACGTATTTGGTTGTTGCGTACACGGCTGCTGGGCCATTGGTTGCACCGCCACGAGCGACATCAGAGCCAACCGGTTTACACCCTTCAATACGAATGCCCCACTCATCAACTGGCAAACCATTAGGGATACCTTTGTCACCCGCACCGGCCATAGAGAACCAAGAGTCAGTGAATCGCCAACCTAGCGATGGATCTTTCTTGCCGTAATCCATGTGACCATATACTGGCTCACCGTCAATGGTTTTCACTTTGTCAGTAAAGAATTCCGCAATGTCTTCATACGCAGACCAGTTCAGTGGTACACCGAGTTCATAGCCGTACTCTTTCTTAAATTTAGCTTTAAGATCATCACGCTCAAACCAGTCAGCTCGGAACCAATATAAGTTAGCAAACTGCTGATCAGGTAACTGGTAGATTTTACCATCAGGGCCCGTCGTAAAATCTAAGCCGATGAAATCGGGTAAATCTAAATATGGGTTAGTGACGCTTTTACCTTCGCCAGCGATGAAGTCTGAAATAGGGACAACTTTACCGTAACGAAAGTGAGTACCTATCAAGTCAGAGTCATTGATGTAGCCGTCATAAATGTTACGCCCCGTCTGCATTTGTGTTTGCAGCTTTTCAACGACGTCACCTTCTTGAATAAGGTCATGGTTCACCTTAATACCGGTAATTTCGTAGAATGCTTTCGCCAACACTTTCGCTTCGTATTCATGCGTTGTGATGGTCTCGGATGCAACATTGATTTCCATGCCTTTAAAAGGTTTCGCAGCATCTATAAACCACTGCATCTCTTGCGTCTGTTCTGCTGCTGACAACGTGGACGGAGTGAATTCATCACTCAACCACTTTTTCGCCGCCGCCATATCCGCGAACGCATTTGGTGACATAGCAGCAAGCGTAAACGACAGTGCGAGACTGCGTGCTAAGAAAGACTTTTTGATATCCTTTTTCATTATTGTGTAACTCCAGTTGTGAGTATTCTCGTTTCTTACGTTATTGATTACGCCGACGTCCGATACTTGCAAAATGCAGAAACTGCTACCTATAAACGGCCGACGACACATGCTCATTCAGTTATCTTCATCCCCATTTCAAAACTGTACTTAGCCAAATCACGGAAACCGTAAATGGCACCCAAATTGAAAGTTCTGTCAGCCCCACAAACCCTAAGTGGATAAATGCAGAGCTCAACAAACCAACAAACAGACGATCGCCGCGTGTTGTGGTGATCGGTAAAAATCCTTTGCGTTCAATACACGGTGTGCGAATTTCCAAAATTGTCATCGTGATCAAAATCAGCGCTATACCCAAAAAGAACAGTGCTGATGGGGTAGTCCATGCCATCCAAGCCATGATATTTCTCCTTATACTCGACCGAGCGCGAACCCTTTCGCGACGTGGTTACGAACGAACCAAATAACCAAAATACCCGGCAGAATAGTGAGAACACCTGCCGCTGCTAATACCCCCCAATCAATACCCGAAGCACTCACAGTACGAGTCATTACGGCAGAGATCGGCTTGGCATCCACCGACGTCAGCGTGCGCGCAAGCAGTAGCTCAACCCAGCTGAACATGAAGCAGAAAAAGGCCGAGACCCCAATCCCCGAACGGATCATCGGCAAAAAGATTTTCACGAAGAATTTAGGAAAGCTGTAACCATCGATATAAGCCGTTTCATCAATTTCACGTGGGACACTCGACATGAAACCTTCAAGAATCCAAACAGCTAATGGCACGTTGAATAGACAGTGCGCCAATGCCACCGCGATATGAGTGTCAAACAGTCCGACCGATGAATAGAGCTGGAAAAATGGCAGCAAAAATACCGCTGGTGGTGCCATTCGGTTGGTTAACAGCCAGAAGAACAGGTGCTTGTCTCCAACAAACTTAAAGCGTGAAAACGCATAAGCTGCGGGTAAGGCTACGGTTAAGGTGATCACCATGTTCATCACCACATAGATGATCGAGTTGACGTAGCCCATGTACCAACTGGAGTCAGAGAAAATGGTCGCGTAGTTCTTAAACGTCCAGCTTTCTGGGAAGAAACTGAGCCCACCTAGAATCTCTTGGTTTTCTTTAAATGACATGTTTAATAGCCAATAGATTGGCAGCATCAAACAGAAGATGTAGAACGCTAACCCAACGATTTGTGTGTATCGGGTGTAGGTAGATTTTGTCATCGCCATTGTTGTTTCCTTACTTACTTTCACCGTGCGTCATTGCGGTATAGAACACCCAGCTCACCAATAGGATGATTAGGAAGTAGATGATTGAGAATGCAGCTGCAGGGCCAATATCAAACTGACCGATCGCCATTTTGGTCAAGGTTTGGCTGAGGAAAGTGGTCGAGTTACCCGGACCGCCACCAGTCAAAACAAAAGGTTCGGTATAGATCATGAAGCTATCCATGAACCGGATCAGGATACCGATCAGCAGAACACTCTTCAGCTTCGGCAGCTGGATGTAACGGATGATTGACCAAGTCGAAGCGCGATCAATGTTCGCCGCTTGATAGTAGGCATCTGGAATCGCTCGTAAACCTGAGTAACAAAGCAGAGCAATCAGTGATGTCCAATGCCAAACATCCATTAAGATCACCGTGAGCCAAGCATCAATCGGATTACCCGCATAGTTGTAATCAACGCCCAAGCTATTGAGTGCCCAGCCAAACAAACCAATATCTGCACGACCAAAGATCTGCCAAATCGTGCCCACTACGTTTAGTGGAATCAGCAATGGGATGGCCAGAACAATCAAGCAGAAAGCTGACCAACGCCCTTTGGTTGGCATAGTCAAGGCGACGATAATGCCGAGCGGAACTTCGATCAGTAAGATGGTAAACGTAAATCCAAATTGGCGAAGCAAGGCGCCATGCAGTCGCTCGTCATTCAAGGTTTCTCGATACCATTCCGTGCCAACAAAATAAGCCGTATTCGCATCGAAAATATCTTGTAGGGAGTAGTTCACTACTGTCATCAACGGAACGATGGCACTGAATGCCACCAGCGCAAACACAGGTAGGACAAGAAACCACGCTTTGTTGTTTGAAACCTTATCCATTACGCTTCCCCTACATTGACTAGAAATTCATCGACATACAGCATGGTCCATTGCTCCGGAAAACTGATATACGCCTCTTGCTTTGGTACTGGCTGATCTTCTTGCAAACGAGCCTTAATTTGCTTGTTGCCCAGTTGTAGGGTGACGATCTTGTAAGTCCCCAGATCTTCCACATGCAGCACATCACAGCGCAGTGCTGACTCGTTTCCTTTCTCCCACACATGAACAAACTCAGGGCGAATGCCAATCTTGATATTTTGGCTACCAGCTTGAGAAACGGCATGACGGTAAGATTCAGAAAGCGGCACTTCGATACCATCAAAGCTCACACCATTTTCAGTGGGTGTGACTTCCATTAAGTTCATGCCTGGGCTACCAATGAAATACCCCACAAAGGTGTGGTTTGGTCGCTCAAATAACTCGCGGGGTGTACCAAATTGCACAATTTGGCCGTTGTACATCACGGCAATTTCATCGGCGAAGGTGGAAGCTTCGAGCTGATCGTGTGTCACGTAGACCATAGTGATATTGAATTGCTGATGGATTTGCTTAAGCTTACGGCGCAATTTCCATTTCAATTGTGGGTCGATGACGGTTAGCGGCTCATCAAACAAGATCGCCGACACATCATCGCGGACCAAGCCTCGCCCCATCGATACTTTCTGTTTTTCATCCGCGGTTAGATGCTGCGCTTTTTTTGATAACACATTGGTTAGCTCTAAGATCTCAGCAATTTCAGTGACTTTGGAGTGAATTTTGGCCTTATGCACTTTCATGTTGCGTAGTGGAAACGCAAGGTTGTCATACACCGTCATGGTGTCGTAAATCACCGGGAACTGGAAAACCTGCGCAATGTTGCGATCTTGCGGTCTTAGTTCATTGACGCGCATGTCATCAAACATCACATCGCCTTGAGAAGGGCTCATTAATCCGGAAATGATGTTCAATAGAGTCGATTTACCACAACCAGATGGGCCTAGTAACGCGTATGCCCCGCCCTGCTTCCAAACATGATTCATCTCTTTAATGGCGTAAATCGAGTCGCTCGTTGGCTTCTTATCATAGGTATGAGCGAGTGAATTGAGTGTAATTTGAACCATGACCGTTACCCCCTAACATCACGAGTTGGGGCATGGATAAGGTTCTGATCCATACCAAAAACATAAAACTTATGGATTGGGATGTAGATTTTAATTGTCTCATCCACGTCGTAACTGTGTACGCCCGGTAAGTGAAGCACCATATCCAGATGACTGTTGCGCACATGCAGGAAGGTTTCAGAGCCACTGATCTCTGCCACCTCAACTTGAACAGTCAGCTCAACATCATCATCGTTCTTTGGTAGTAAACTCAGGTGGCTTGGGCGGATACCAAATTGATACTCACCTTTGTCTAACTTGCTGAGAGATTGATTGAGAGGGAAATGCGCGCTTTGATCAAACGTCACTTCATTACTATTGATTTGACCAGAGATTAAATTAATTGGCGGTTCACTAAATAGCGTTGCCGAATCAACATTATCAGGGTTGTGATAGACAGAGGCGGTAGGGCCAGTTTGAATCACGCGACCTTCATGTAAAATGGTGGTCGTGCCGCCAAGTGCCAACGCTTCATTGGGCTCTGTGGTTGCGTAGATAGCAATCGTATGACGGCTTTCAAACAGCTCACGCATCTCTTGGCGCAGCTCTTCGCGTAACTTGTAATCCAAGTTAACGAGAGGCTCATCAAACAAAATAATCTCAGCATCTTTAACCAAAGCTCGAGCCATGGCCGTGCGCTGCTGTTGACCACCAGACAGCTCTAAAGGATGTTTCGGTAAATGTTCCGTAATGCGCAGCATTTCAGCGGTCGCATGAACACGTTCGTTAATTTCTTTTTCAGCCATTCCGGCCAAGCGCAATGGTGACGCTACATTTTCAAATACGGTAAGGTTGGGATAATTGATGAACTGTTGATAAACCATCGAGATATTGCGATCACGAACAGACACGCCAGTAACATCAATACCATTGACCCATATCTTTCCAGAAGTCGGGCGATCCAGCCCCGCTATGAGTCTCATCAATGAGGTTTTGCCTGCCAAAGTTCGCCCTAGCAGAACATTGAACGACCCCGGCTCAAAGGTGAGGTTGACGTCAGAGATGTGCATCTCTCCATCAACATATTTGCTTACCTGCTCAAGTGTTAACGACACTAAGAACTCCTTTCTATTCGAACAATAATTTTTCGTTATTGCTCACTAGAGCGAGAGTCGTGCCAAGTTATAGAAATGTAACCAAAATATTTCACCCGCCTTTCTCCAGCCCTTTAAAACTGGAGATTTAGAACCAAACTCAACCAAGTTCACCTATTTTATTGGCATTTTCACTAATGAGACTGCGGTAACATTTGTTAATTAAATGTGTTCAAACAATGTTCAAACTGTTCACTTGAGTGATATGTTAATTGTTCGAATGTGAACATTAATGTTCACATTCGAACAATTAGAATAATTACTTAACTCTACTTTTTGCTTGTAATTGGCCGATATTATGGACAAGAAACACCTATCAATGATTGAGAAATCTTGGCAACGATGCCGAGAAGCGGGCTTAGTGCACAATAGCAGCCC
>Ga0209379_10001353_pt1 | contig 16339 bp, 16 predicted proteins | sample tdDd001_FD_187124 | JGI IMG/M metagenome (GOLD analysis project Ga0209379, IMG submission 187124) | Marine sediment microbial communities from the Atlantic coast under amendment with organic carbon and nitrate - tdDd00.1 (SPAdes)... | ecosystem: Environmental > Aquatic > Marine > Coastal >...
TGACTGTAAGGTTGTGTCTTTCCCTACAGTTCATCCGGGGGGCAATTTAGCCTATGCAGTGGAAGGTCATGATAAAAAAATGGTTTATTTAACAGACTTAGACCATGGAAAAATGGACAGGAATGAAATTTTAGAATTTATAAAAGATGCGGATCTGCTTATATACGATGCTAACTTCACACAAAAGGAATATGAAATGGACCAGTATGAAGGTTGGGGACATTCCACTTGGGAGTTCGGACTTAATATATCTAAAGAAGCGGGCGTCAAACATTTAGTGATATTCCATCATGGTGTCCATCGGAAAAAAGATGAAATGCGAGAACTTGAGACAGTCTTATACCAAGAAACATTACGAGTGAGCGTTGCCCGTGAGGGTACAACGTTCCGACTGTGAGGCGCATATGAGATATGAGAAAACAAATGATTTAAACTTTAGAACGTTACTGGTGACGGTTCTTTGTTTTGTTTTAATTTCCGTAAGTGTATATGCTGACAGTATTGAGGAACTTGAACAGCAATTGTCTGGTGCGACAACAGAAGAACGGATTGACATCCTTATTAAAATCTCTGAGTTACAGACGGATTTTGACCCTCAAAAATCCCTTGAAACCGCACAAAGTGCTTTAAGTGAAGCACAAACACTGGGGGATGCATATGCCGTAATAGATGCAAGAAATCAGCTAGGGTATGTTTATATTGTTCTTGAAGATTCCCAAGCTGCATCGGATGCTTTTCAAAAATCGTATGCTGAAGCAGTACCACTTGGGTATAACAAAGGGGCTGCATTTAGCCAAAATGGATATGGTTTACTGTGGTCAAGTGTTGCAGATTATACCAAAGCACTTGAGAATTTCGACAAAGCGGACAACTTATTCGGACTTTCAGGCTACTCCTTAGGAAATGCATTTACCATGAATAACCGGGGTACAGTATATGAAGCTCTTGGAAACTACAAGCTGGCCCTTGAACAGTATTTAGAAGCCTTAAAAATATATGAAGCAAGTGACAGGCAAGACGAAATCGCTGTAACCTATAACAATATCGGTTCAGTAAATGCCCAAATGGGCAATGCAGAAAGTGCACTCGAGTACTATGGCCTTTCCTTTGATATAAGTGAAGCACAAGGTAAAAAAATCCCTATGGCCTATTCACTTAATAACATTGGGACTTTATATGCTGATCTGGACTACAATGAAGAAGCGCTTGCCATCTTCACTCAGACCTACGAACTTGCAAGAGACGGTGAAGACTCCTCATTAAGTGCAACTGCCTTGTTTAACATGGCTAGTGTAAATGAAAAACAAGGTAATTTTGAAGAGGCTTTTGAAAACTACGGTCTTGCTTTTCAGAATTATGAAAACATTGGTGACCAAGAGGGTATTATTTCTGTATTTAATAATGTAGGTACTTTATTTGCACAAATGGGTGATTTTGAGTCAGCCCTTCGTGAACATACCAATGCCCTTAACATGGCACGAGATATATCTTATAGGGAAGGTTTGCAATCGGCACTGAGAAACATCAGCCGAGATTATGAGTCTTTAGGACAATTTGAAGAAGCCAACCGTTACTTAACCCTTTATACAGAGTTACGTGAAATTTTGAGAAATGAAGAAGTTGCCAAAAGATTTGCAGATGCACAAACCATCTACGAGACTGAGAAAAAAGACGCTCAGATTGAAGAGCAAAAACAAGAACTCACACTACAATCTTTACGTATTCAGTTAATGACTGTGATTATTGGTATTATTGTGGCCTTTTTACTTGTGGTGGTTGTTTTATCCATTAAAATTTTCCAAGAACGTCAGAAGTCAGAAAAACTCCTTCTTAATATTTTACCTAAGAAAGTGGCAGATACACTTAAAAAATTCGGTAAAACAGAGCCAGAGAGTTTCCCTGAAGTGACCATGTATTTTTCTGATATTGTTAGCTTTACAAATACCTCAAATAATCTTGACCCCAAATTCCTGATTGAGGAGTTAAATGACATATTCACAACTTTTGATAACATTATGGAAAGTCACAACTGTGAGCGGATCAAGACGATTGGGGATGCCTACATGGGTGTGTGTGGTTTACCTGCTCCAAATGAAAACCACGCCGAAAACATTGCGAGGGCTTCGGTTGATATCATTAAAGCTCTTGAAAAAAGAAATGAAACAGCTGAGCAGACCTGGCGTATACGTATAGGCATTCACACAGGCAAAGTAACAGGTGGTGTTGTAGGGATTAAAAAATACATTTATGATGTATTTGGTGATACCGTGAACACCTGCTCACGAATGGAATCTAATTCTGAACCAATGCGTATTAATGTTTCAGATGCAACCTATGAAATTATAAAAGATAAGTTTGATTTTGAAAAGCGTGAACCCGTTGAAGTTAAAGGCAAAGGTGTTTTCCAAATGTATTTTTTAAACCCACCTGAATCTACACAAATTGTTGAAGAGGTTGATTAAATTTATAAATAAATTGTATAATCAAGTAGGAATATAAAAGTTGGGTGTATAATAAAGAAAAAGTTAGAGGCATAATAGGAAAAACAGGAGGCTGTAAATGAGCAATTTATTCCGTAAAGAGCTGGAAACACTAAAAAAATACGTACCTGGCAAGCCTATAGAAGAAGTTAAAAGAGAATATGGCTTAACAGATATCGTGAAACTGGCATCAAACGAAAATCCACTGGGTCCATCTCCAATGGCAATTCAAGCTATTAAAGATGAGGCTGAAAATGTATTTTTATATCCTGAGTCTACATCACCGGCTCTTAGAGAAGCGATTGCTGACAAATACAATATTTCTGCTGACCAGATTTTGATGGGGAATGGTGGCGAAGAAATTCTTAAGTTCATCGCTCAAACATTTATCAACGAAGGCGACGAAGCTGTAATGGGTAAACCATCATTTGGTCTATACAATATTTCTGTATCTCACATGGGCGGCGTTCCAGTTGAGATTCCTCTAACAGATCGTTTTGAACATGACTTTGATGCGATGTTAGATGCTATTAATGAAAAAACTAAACTTGTTTACATCTGTAACCCTAATAACCCAACAGGGAATATTATGACAGCAGAAAAAGTACATAAGTTTATTCAGAAGATCCCAGCAAAAGTGGTAGTTGTTCTTGATGAAGCTTACTATGACTATGCGATCAAAAATCCTGCTTACCCAGATGGTCTACGTATACTTAAAGACCGTGCGAACACTGTCATTCTAAGAACGTTCTCAAAGGTTGCAGGTATTGCAGGGGTTCGTATTGGTTTTGCAATTTCAAATGAAGAAATCATCGGTGAAATGTCTAAAGTTAAAGGTGTGTTTAACTCAAGCCGTCTGGCTCAAGTTGCTGGCCTTGCTGCATTAAAAGATACAAACCATATTGAAGATACAGTAGAGTTAAACTATGAATCACTGAATCTTATGATTGAATGTTTTGAAAGACATGGTCTAGACTACATTCCATCAAATGCAAACTTCATCTTTATGAAGACAGATATTTCTTCTAAAGTTGTTAACGAAGAGTTACTAAAACGTGGTGTAATCATTCGTCCAGGTTTCCTATGGGGCTTTGACGATTGGAACAGAATTAGTACAGGCACACGTGAGCAAACCCTTCGATTTATTGAAGCACTTGAAGAGATTCTTGCTGAGCAAAAATAAATTAGATTCTAAAGCGTCACCTAAAGAGGTGGCGCTTTTTTTCTTTAAAAGTGCCTGTTAACCTGATAGAATATACTTGAAAGTTCAAGGGAAAATGTTTGGAGGAAAAATGGATTTTAGAGTATTAAGGGAAGTTGGTATGATTGCACGTTGTGTAAATACCATTGCAGATGCAGAATACAAACGATTCAGTTTAGAAAAAGGGCAATTTCTATATGTTGTAAGAGTTTGTGAGTATCCTGGAATTAATCAGGAAACATTGTCAAACATGCTTAAAGTCGATAGAAGTACTACAGCCAAAGCTGTTGGTAAACTTATCAAACAAGGGTATATACGTAAGGAAAGGTCTATAAAAGACAAGAGATCTTATAAACTTTACCCAACACCACGTGCTCGCCAAGCGTATGATGTACTTCGAAGTGTTGAAGATAATGCGGCAGAACATGCTTTAAGAAATTTTACTGATGATGAAAGAATGATGGTTCTTACACTACTTGCTAAAATGCGCAAAAATGTAGAACAAGACTGGGAAACAATGAAGGCTGGAAATAGACAATACCTTACTGAAGTTCCAGATGAACTACAATCAAAATAAAAAAAGAGCCCCCTTAAAGGGGCAGCTCAACACTTATAAGTATACTATTCTTGCCTGAAGAGCGCTTCATCTTTCTCAATCATTGAGTTGACAATATCGAGTGCAATGCAGGCATTCATTTTTTGTGTATCCACATCCATTTGGTAAATTTCTTTCCTAGAGAATGTGTTGATGTTGTGTTCTGCTGTACCACACTCAGCTTCTAATACGGCACGTCTTTCTTTTAGGTTTATAATTTCGTCGAGAAGTGCTTTCTTATTCATAAAATCTCCTCCTCTTTACATGTTATATGTACCCCTAGAATGGGTAATCATTCACTTTTGTCACCTATTTGAAACCGATTCTTTACCACTTTGAGAGGATGGAAACCAGATAATATGCTAAACTCTGGTTGAGTTAAACGAAGAGAATAGGAGTTAAAAATGAAAAAGATATATAAGAATTTAATACTAGCACTTGCAGTTTTATCCCTCGTAGGATGTAGTCAAACCCCTACATCTCAAGGGGATCAGGAGGCTTTAGTTGAGTCCGAAAAAGACCAAGTGGCTTCAGAAAACATACAGGAAAATAAAGTAACACTTGATACCATTACAGATGAACAACTTGCTGAACTTACAGGATTTGATGTTGATTTTAAATCCTACATGACCAGCGAACCTTCTAGAATTGTATTTTTACGTGATGTTGATGGACAAACGGAAGCAGTATCAAACATGTTAATATATAGAGGGGCTGGGGAAGATTCAACCTCATTATATATTCACGAAGAAGATGGTGCTGTGGTTAGCGCTAAATTAGATGAGTTTAATGGCAGTGTAAATGTCGAAAGTCAAAGTTGTGACTTTGTCTTTTATAGTTTTGGAAATATGATGGAGAAACAACCCACAGAAGCTGCACTTGATTATAAGAGTGAAGAGCGTGAGACATTTGAAAGTAATATGATTGAGACTTACAAAACACAACCTCTTTACAAACTCCATGAAAAACTAGGGGTGTATGTGCCTGTGTATAGATACGAAATGGTAGGAACTAATTTTAAGTTAAATACCTATACCATAGTGAGTGAAGTTGGGTACACGGCTAGTACCGATGTAAATGTAATTTATGACGCTGAAGGTATTATTCAAGACTTATACCTTGATGACAGTTATGGTCCAGGAAAAAAAGATCCACTTCAAGTATTAAGTACTTTCAAATAAGGGGCTGCTATGAGTAAACCCGATTATGACATTATTCAAGTAAAAGACGATGAATCCCTAAAGGCATGTGTCCAGTGTATTAATAAAGGGTTTATATCTGTTGCAAGAAAATTTAACTTAACTATTAAAAGTGCCCCTAATAATGGGGTCTTTCTTAACTTTGGCAAATATAAGTCTGAAGTTTGTAAAGGTATGGATGTGTATGCTATTTTTGAAGGTGAAACCGTTTTAGCTACAGTGGGTCTAAAATGGCTACCACAAAACACTGTGGAAGTGTTAAGGTTGGCGGTTCTACCAAATTTCAAAGGTCAAGGATTAGGTAAGATGTTAATGGGCTTCGTTGAAGATATAACATATAAAAAAATGACACGTGACCCGCATATTGAAAGTTTTACAATACAACTTGGATGTATAGCTGAAGATGAGGTGTTAATAGGTTTTTATGAAAATCTGGGATACTCAGTTCAAGCAGTGAAGACCTTTAAGAAGCTACCACATGATGTTTGTTTTATGAGAAAGACGGTGAACCTATGAGACTGGAAAGACTATTAGCCATCGTGATGTACTTGCTTAATAGGAAAAGAGCTTCTGCAAATGAGTTAGCACAGCATTTTGAGGTGTCTACTCGAACGATTCAGCGCGACATAGATGCCCTGAGTATGGCAGGTTTTCCAGTGTATGCATGGCAGGGGCGCAAAGGTGGTTATGAGCTACTAGACACTTTCAAAATGGACCGTAATTTCCTAACCAGTGGAGAACTAGAAACGCTTAGAACGGTGCTTCAAGGTATTGAATCTGCATATGTGGACGATCGTTTAAAAAGACTTATTTCAAAGTTCGAACATATGGACCGAATCAAACCCCAAGCCTGGGAAGAAATACGTTCAGGAACCGTACAAATTGACTTAAGTGGTTGGGGTGGTCAAGAAGCCTTGTCTGAAAAACTAAGTCAAGTTAGAGAGGCTATTGAGACTACAAAACGAATGACTTTTTCTTATGCCAATGTGCAAGGAGAGGTGAGTAGGCGAAGTGTTGAACCTGTAAAACTCATTCTTAAGTCAAATAACTGGTACTTGTTTGCCTACTGCCTGACTAAAGAAGCGTACCGGGTGTTTAAGTTGGGAAGAATTGCAGATTTAAGAGTTCTTGAAACAACTTTTAACCGTCTACATACACAAGAACCCCCAAAATTTTCAGAGTCTTATCCAAACGATACACGACCAAGGACCAGACTTGTATTAAAGTTCCACGAAAAGGCACTAGGTAGGATGAGTGATTTTTTTGGATTTGAGCTTATAAAAAAAGTGGACCAAAAGCATTATATTGTTGAAGTGACATATCCAGAAGACGAATGGGTGTATGGTATGATTCTAAGTTTTGGAAACCTAGTAGAAGTGACAGAACCAAAACATATTCGAGATATTGTAATTGAAAAAGCAAAAGAAATCTCTCAAGTATATAAATAATCAAATAATATACGACATTAGGATGTCTTATTATCGGTCGTATAATATGAGTATAGAGAGGCGCCTCTATGAGTAAACATACTAAGGTATAAAAATCTGGAGGGAATAAAATGACTCAAATGACCGAAAAATATTGTCAAAGCTGTGGTATGCCAATGACGGACCAAGCCTTGTTCGGCCTTGAAGCTAGTGGTGAGACAAGTAAAGACTACTGCAAATACTGTTATGTAGAAGGAAAATTTATTCAAGACAACATGACAATGGATGAAATGATCGAAATTTGTGTGCCACACATGAAGGCGCAAGGTATGGAAGAGGATAAAGCAAGAGACATGATGAAGAATTTCTTACCTACCTTGAAGCGCTGGAAATAAATAACTTAGAATATAATTTAGTTCCTTATAAAAAATCCTGTTCAAAACGTTTAGACGTCTTGGACAGGATTTGTTTTGTTCTGGATCAATTTGATTTTTTTTGCTAGTCAGCAACTGGTTGAGTAGAAGAGAAAATCAAAGTTTTAAGCTGAAACTGTAGTCGTTTTAAAAATATCTAATATTTGCTCAAGTGAGAAGGCATCCATTGGTAATGAGAAATAGTAACCTTGATAAACTTCTCCACCAATAGATTCAATTGTTCTAAGCTGGGCGCTGGTTTCAACCCCTTCAATAACATGCCTTACTTCAAGTTGTTTAGCTAAGGTGATCATGGTACCTAAAATGCTTTTTGCTTTAACATGTGTATCGATGTTTTTAACAAACTGTTTGTCAAATTTAATTTCATCAACTTCGAGCTCAGATATGTACTGAAGAGAAGAGTAACCTGTGCCGAAGTCGTCTAAAGCTACTTTGAAACCAAGAGATCGGTATTTGCTAATATGCTGGTTGGCCGTTTCGAAGTTTTCTATAAAAACAGTTTCGCAAATTTCTAATATAATCTGACCATCCGGTATATCGTAAACATGTTTAAGTGACTCCAAGGCCTTAAGAATATCATCACTCATAAACTGGTCTTCTGACAAGTTAATTGCGTAGTGTATGGCACTGTGTCCTTTGGAGTTTAAATCGTGTATGATTCTAAAACTCTTATCTATGACTGACAAGCCAATATTTTTCATCAAGCCAATGCTCTCAGCTAGGGGAATAAATGAACCTGGACTATGCATTTTACCATCTTCTGTTTCCCAACGAATAAGGATTTCAGCCCCTGAAATACCACCTGAGTTTACGTCGATTTGTGGCTGGAAGTAAATACTCCACTCCTCGTTTTTAGTGGCCGATTTTAGGTCTTCTTTAAATTGATTTTGTTTTATAAATTCATGGAGTAAATTTTCGTTGTAAACCGTGTGCGGTGTGTCTTTTGAAGAACTGGCTGTTGCCATTGAAAGTTCCAGCTCACGATGAATGCTTTCAACGGATTTTTCATCATTTATTTCTGTAATACCCATGCGGGCTTCTAAAGATATGGGCAGTTCATTTGCTGTGGAGTAGGCTTCGAACTGTCGTTGAATTTTTCTACATAAACTCAGTGCAGCTTCTTCTGTTGCATTTTTATAGATAAATGCAAAACGGTCTCCTGAAAGTCTGTAAAGTGCACAACTAATAGGTGTAAAGGCATAAACTTGCTCACTTAAGGCTTTAATGATTTGGTCTCCTTCATGGAAACTAAGGGCTTTATTCACTCTTTTAAAGTTCTTGAAATTGACTAGACCGCACCATGCACTTGTACGGGTATGAATAACACTTTCTAGGTCTGTATTAAAGTACCTCTTGTTCCTCAAACCAGTTTGATCATCATAATGGTTTGAATGGTGTAAAGCTTCATAAGCTACATTAAGTTCTTCACTTTTTATTTTTATGTCTTTCATGTTTTTCTGAATGATATAGTTCAAGTTCTCGTATGCTATAAAACCAAAGCCGTATAAAATGAGGGGTACACTGGCTAATAACATAACTTGAACCAGTTCTGAAGGTTTTGTGAATGCCAAATACAGACCAAAGCCTTGGATTAACATACCACCAAATACATAACTAGATCCAAGGGTACTTTTTTTCTGTAGATTTTTAGAATTATAAAACCAGACACTCTTAATACAGTAATAAAACAATATTATAGATGAGGCCAACATAAGGTAAAGGGAACGCGCAGGAGTATAAAAGGCATTGTGTAATGCACTTATAACGACCAGCCCACAAATGTAATAAAGCATTGAGTTTCTAGCCTGAGTCTGGTGCCACATTTTACTTAAATTATAGATACCTGAAAGGACCATAACAGCGATGATTGTAGCCGTTAAGACCATGGTATTTCTAGACAAAATGAAAATTTCTAATAGATAAGGTTGCAGAACTAGGAAACTGATTGCATACCAAGTAAGAGAAGCAACTTTAATATCTGTCGTCTTCTCCTGGGTATCTTTATGATTCTTATTTAAAAGAATGTATAGATATGATGCCGAGCAAGCATTCATGAGTGTTGCAATTCCAATCCAAATCGTATTCATGGAAGCCTCCAAAAACAGTCTGCTGCGGTCATCATATCATGTACGAAAAAATCGTGTCAATATTATAATGGTGATGTATGAAAATTAGTTAATACTTTACACTTTGGTATTTACATTAAAATTAGGACAGATTCATATGCTTGTAGGTTTAATACATCTCCTTGAAGGTTAAGAGTGTCATAATTGTGGACTAAGACCTGAAACGCTTTTTTATCAATGGGTAAGACGTCCTTAATATTGAGTGTGTGTTCTACATTTGAGTAATTGTTAATACACACCAGTGTTTGGTCTTTTAGACTGCGCGTATATGCAAATATAGGATCTTCATTTTCAAATAACATTTTGAATTGACCCTCTACAAAGACTTTGTGTTTTTTACGAAGAGCAATCAGCTTTTTATAATGATGGAAAATAGAATCATCATCTGCCATCGATTCTTTGGCATTTATTAAAGTGTAGTTTGGATTAACATCAATCCAAGGTGTGTTTGTGGAAAAACCACCGTAATTTTCATCGGTCCACTGCATTGGGGTGCGGGCATTATCTCGTCCTATTTTTTGCATGCTTTTTAGAGCGGATGCGTGTGAAACACCCTGACTTCTAGCAATGTCATAAAAGTTAATGGACTCAATGTCCCTATACTGGTCAAGTTTTTCAAATCCAACATTGGTCATACCCAGTTCTTCACCTTGGTAAATAAAAGGTGTCCCCTGGAGTCCGTGGAGAAGTGTAGCCAACATTTTAGCCGACTTTTTACGGTAGTGTCCATCGTCTCCCCAGTAAGATACGGAACGAGGTAAGTCGTGGTTGCCTAAGAAGAGGGAATTCCAGCCTTTACCTTGTAAGCCAACTTGCCACTCGGAAATAACAGACTTAAACTCTTTTAAGTTCAGTGGTACTGTGTCCCACTTGTTCCCATCTTTCCAACGCAATTTAATATGGTGGAACTGAAAGACCATAGAGAGCTCAGAACCATCTGGATTTGAATAAAGACCTGCATTATCCAGATTCGCCCCCCAACACTCGCCAACGGTTAAAACGTTTTTTGAGTTGAACGTAGCTTGGTTCATTTCTTGAATATAGGTGTGGAGTTTCGGACCATTATCCGTTACTTTCTCATCTGGAACTTTACCAATTAAGTCGATTACATCCATCCTAAAACCGGCTATACCTTTATCAAGCCACCAGTTCATCATTTTATAAACGTCTTGGCGCATTTGGGGGTTATCCCAGTTTAAATCAGGTTGTTCTTTGGCAAAAAGATGCATGTAATACGCATTGGTCTTTTCGTCTAAGGTCCAAGCGGGACCTCCAAAAATTGAGTCAAGATCATTGGGCAGTGCGCCCTTATTTTCACGCCAAATGTAGTAGTCGCGGTAGGGACTTGTTTTGTCAGCAAGTGCTTCTTTAAACCATGGATGTTGGTCAGATGTGTGGTTAACCACTAAATCCATAATGATTTTAATATTTTTATTTTTTGCGGTCTTAATGAGTTGGTCCATATCTTCCATGGTTCCAAACATAGGATTAATACTGTAATAGTCGGAAATATCATACCCATTGTCAGCCATAGGTGAGGCGTAAACAGGACTGAGCCAGATTACATCTATACCAAGAAGGCTTAAGTAATCTAGTTTTTCTATGATTCCTTGTAAGTCACCTTTTCCACTGCCGGTTGTATCATTAAAACTTGCAGGATAAATTTGATAAACACATGCTTCTTTCCACCAATTGTTCATTTTCATACACCTACCTGTCTTTGAATTCTTGAAGTTGATCCTATAAAAAGTGTAGAATCAAATAGAAGAAAACGCAAAGGTGTAGGTGACACATAAGGAGGTGCGTCATGAGTGTGAAAGATGAACACGTTGTTGTTTACGATATTATTGATAGAATGGCAAACATCATGCAGGATTTAAATAATATATCCAATTACGTAGAGGATGGATGGCGTTTACCGAATTCACTTCAAAGCGTTTTAGGAAAAATATATAGATATGAAGGCCAGACCGTGTCTGAAATATCTAGGATTTATGATATTGACTTAAAAAACACAACCCGGTATGTGAGTGAGCTTGAAAAAAGAGGGCTAATATATAAAGAGAAAGAGGGTAAACAGAAAATATTAAAGTTGACAGATGCAGGCAGAAAACTACACAATACTTTATCAGCTGAAAAGGGAGTTTTACTGGACGCCATTATTAAAGAAGTGGGTACAGAAGATGTAGAAGTAACTGCTCGAGTTGTTAAACTAATGGCGGATCGAACCCATTCTTTTTATTGTAATTTGAAGGATCAAAAGTAACCGTGGAGGTGTAACATGTTTAGCACAAAAGCGGAAATGATGAATAGAAAAGCACAAAATTATGACAGCCAGCCAGATAAGGTTTTAGACGTTTTAACCATTAATGAAGGCCAAACCGTAATGGATTTAGGGGCAGGTGGAGGCTATTTCTCCATTCGTCTAAGTGAGGCTGTAGGTCAAGGTGGGACGGTATATGCTGTAGATACCAACAGTGAAATGTTAAGTTATGTAGACCACTATGTCAATTTGCTTCAAAAGTCTAATATAAAAACTGTAAGAACTCATGGGGGTGTACCAGATGTTCCAGATGAAAGTTGTGATTTGATATTCGCACGTAACGTCTTTCATCATTTGGAGAATCCTACCCTATTTTTCTTGGCCATAGCCAGCAAGTTAAAAGTAGGAGGCAGGATCGCGATACTCGATTATAAACCTTCTCGGGGCTTTAGTTTTATATCCTTGTTTAAACAGCACAGCGACGAAGGTGAAATTGTGGATGTAATGGACCATGCAGGATTTGAGAAGAAAGAGTCCTTCGGTTTTTTAAGAAAACAGTCGTTTACAATCTTTGAAAGGAAATAAGATTTTTATGATACAGAACATAATCTTTGACTTAGGAAATGTGCTTTTGCGATTTAGACCTGACCAACTTATAATGGACAAATTTGGAGATGAAATCACAAAAGAGGCTTTAATGAAAGCTATTTTTAAGGCACCTGAATGGTTGTTAATGGATAGGGGAACCCTAAGTGAGGCGCAAGCAACTAGCGCATTTATTCAACACGCTCCAGACTATGAGGAAGAAATTCAAGCTATTATGAAAATCTGGCCTCAGGCCATTACACCTATTGAAGAGCATATTGAAATATTAAAAGACATGAAAAATCGTGGTTTTAGGTGTTACATATTATCAAACTTTCCTAAAGATGCATTCGAAGGACAAGAAAAAATGCATTCATTTTTCCAGTGTTTTGATGGTGGGGTTGTTTCTGCTTATGTTCATCAGGTCAAACCTGAAAAAGAAATCTATGAAAGTCTTCTAGACCGGTATGAACTAGAGCCTTCAAAATGCCTGTTTCTAGACGATGTTTCTCAAAATATTGAAGCGGCAAAAGCATTAGGTATTCATGGGATACAGGTTACAAAGGAATTAGATTTGAAAAGTGCAGTTAATACTTATTTGGAGGCAAATACATGTTTGTAATTGAAAACGACAAATGTAAAGCCAAGATCAAAGCAAGGGGTGCTGAACTGTGTTCTTTTATTAGAAAAGAAGACGAAAAAGAATATATATGGCAGGCAGATCCAAAGTACTGGAACCGCCATGCTCCAACCTTGTTTCCTATAGTGGGTACACTTAATCCAGAACGTGGTATTAAGATGGGGCGTCATGGTTTTGCTAGGGATATGGAATTTACCTGCATTGACCACAAAAAAGACAAAATTAGTTTGGAATTATTATCAACAGACCAAACACGTGCGATGTATCCATATGATTTTAAATTGATTATTTCATACGAATTAGAGGGTACATCAGTTAAAATTGCCTACTTTGTTGAAAATAAAGGGGGGCAGTCAATGCCATTTTCAATAGGTGCACATCCAGCTTTTCCTTGTGACTTAGGAGGTGGCTGTGTTGTGTTAGAGTTTGAACAGGAAGAAGACTTATCTTGTTTAACTTTGGACCTAGAAAAAGGTCTTTTAGATGGCAAGGCCTACGAGATTCCAATGAGGGGGCGCGAATTACCCCTTACCCTAAATACATTCGATAAAGATGCACTCGTCTTTAAAGGCCTTAAGTCCAACTGGATAAAGTTAAAGGACACTTCAAGTAATTTTGAACTAAAAGTTAATTTTGAAGGATTTCCCTATATGGGAATATGGTCTCCGGGTGCACCATTTATATGTATTGAACCTTGGTATGGAGTGACGGACAACTTAAGAGATGCTGGACCACTTTATAATAAAGAGGGGATTATAAACCTGGAAGTTAATGGGGCATTTAGGGCTGAACACAAAATCACAATGATAAGTTAGTCAAATATGAGTTTATTTAAAAGCGCACTGAGTTGAAATGAGTGTGCTTTTTTTGTGTACAAATACAAGCGGGGAATGTCTTACAAGGTATGATGATTTACGCTGGATTCATTGGTGTGTGGGTTTTATCCTTAGTAGGGGAAATTCGTCCCACACCTAAGCTACTGAAATTACAAAAATGGGGTATATAAAAAGTGTAGAAGTGTGTTTGTTTTATGAAGGTGCACCAGGCTTTATGGAAAGGAGGACTCTCGATGAAGAAAGTTCATGAAGTTCAGAGTCAAAATACCATGAGTCAATGGCCAATTCAGGTGAAGCGTCCTGAGCAAATTCCAGACAGCTTCAGCGAAGCCCTTGATGTTGAGTTTGGACCGGCTTGGCCCTACACTGTTTTTATTCCTCCCACTAAGTGGGATGCAGCAGGCAAGCGACCTAAGGTATTTTCAATGGTAGAGGATGGCATTATGTATTTCGAGGATATGAAAACGGAGGTGAAACGGGTATTTTATCCGTTTGACGGCATTTTATACATTGAAATAGGTCGTATGTTACTCAGTTCATGGATGACCATTCATGGCATGGTAAACGGACAATATCGACAGTCCACAATTAGTTATAACACGGTTAGAGATGATTTGTTTGATCCAATTATCCAAACCATTAGAGAACGTATATCGTCTAGTGAAATGTTGTTAGAAGGACAAAATGGTGAACGTCTAAATGACTTAAAACAGTTGGATATGAAATTCCTTAACTATACTAAAAATGCATTATTGCCTGGGGAGCGGATCATAAATATTATTTACCAGCCAAGCGTTCAGGAAGCAAATCAGCAAAGCTTTACAGATTTGCCTGAACACACCCATGCGGTGGTATTAACAGACAATGAGTTAATACTGATCAAAGAAGATAATCATAAATATAAAAATATTCATAGTAACTATGGTGTTGTGAAAGACTTTATACCACTTGAAAACATCGCCAATATGACCACTGAAGAAGCGGCGGCAAGTTTAAAAATGCATGTGAACTTAAATGACAAAGATGAGTTAGACCGTACATTCTCAGGTGACCAGTCTGATAAACTGAGTCAACTCATTGGTAAGTTTAAGAGGTTAATGCATTAGTTCAAGTGGTAAGCTTGTATAGAACTACACATAGCTACACTGTTATCCAGTATGAAATCAAAAATAAAAAACCCACCGAGTGGTGGGTTTTACTTTGTTGTGCAAGAAAAACTTAGCATATGCTAAGACGTTCAGTCATACGATTTACTTCTTAAGAAACTCACCATTCATGAGGAACTCAAGTACCTTTTCGCCTTCTTCAGCGTTTTCTACTTCAACAACAATGTTGTTTGGATGTTCCTTAACGATGTACATTGAACCAATAATTGATTTTGCATTAACTTTGATTTCACCAGATTTGAGGAATACCTTACCACTTAGTGTAGTAACAAAGTTAACAAATTTTTCGATGTCTTCGATTTTAATAAATTCTGCTCTCATTATTGAGACCTCCTTGTTCTTGCCCTATTTGAGCAATACATACTTTGGAACCTGCATAATGATCAAATGTTGTTCCGTATAAGTTTATGTTCGAAGCCATCAAACACAAACTTATGCGGAACATTTAGCCATGAAAGTTCCAAACCAATATCTTATAGGCTTAATATATCACTGATTTAGTGAAAATAACACCCTTTAGGAAAACTAGGAAACGTTTCGCTAAAGTTTTTTTGGTATTTTTGCAAAATTGAGATGAAAAGCAAGGATAAAATTACAATTATTAGGTCAAATCACAGAATGACTAGAAATAATTCTGAAATCTGATACAATATATCCAACATTAAAAATATTTTAACGTGAGGAGTGTTATGTATGAAGCTGTTACAAACCCAAAAAACTGATGAAATACTTTCTTATTTAAGACTAAATGAGAGGGTCAACTTAAATATAATTGGGAAAATTGAAAATAACTCGGAACTCCCAATTTACACAGACAATCCGAAGGCGCCATTGGGAGTTTTAGTTAAAGCTGGTTATATGCACTTTTTATATACTGAATCAGATGCTTTTATTGAAGCGGTACTGTCTCAACATATGTCAGAAGGTTTCTTTGGTTTTGCAGGACTGGACCAGAAACTGGCAGCCAAGATAAAAGAAACCCAAATAGTAATGTGGAGCAACCCATGTACTATTTACGCTTATTTAAAGGATCAAGTTGAAGATCTAACAGGTGAATATGACCTAAGACCAATAGCTTATGAAGATGCTGAAACTGTTGACAAGTATTATGAGTACAGGGGAGCACACTCAATTCATGAAATACGTAATGACATAAAAGACAGACCTTCATCGGCTGTATACATTAACAATGAACCTGTGTGTTGGGTGCTCGTACATGAAGACAATTCAATGGGGATTATGTATACCAAAGAAGAACACAGGAGAAAAGGCCTTGCGGAAGTTGTCTCAAAAGACTTAACAAGGCGCATTATCGAAAAGGGTCAAACACCCTACTTACAAATAGTTGATGGAAACAGCAAGTCCCATGGACTTGCAAAAAAATGTG
>Ga0209379_10001356_pt1 | contig 16323 bp, 9 predicted proteins | sample tdDd001_FD_187124 | JGI IMG/M metagenome (GOLD analysis project Ga0209379, IMG submission 187124) | Marine sediment microbial communities from the Atlantic coast under amendment with organic carbon and nitrate - tdDd00.1 (SPAdes)... | ecosystem: Environmental > Aquatic > Marine > Coastal >...
AGAGCAGTGGAACAACCAGCGCGGCGCCATCTGATGCTCTTGCCGGGGTCGATTTCCGTCGCGGCAAAGACGGCGAAGGCCGAGTGCTGGTGGATCTTGGCAGCTCCAGCACGCCGGTCGACCTGACAGAACGTGCCGGCAGAATTCGTCTTACGATGGATGGTATTTCTGTGCCTGCCGATCTGCGTCGCCGGCTCGACGTGACGGATTTCGCCACGCCGGTTACTCGCATTGACACCTTTGTGGAAGATGGCAATGCCGTTGTCGAGATCAGCCCTGAGGGTAACTACGACTACATTGCCTACCAGTCTGGCAGCCAGTTTACCGTCAGCGTCGAGGAGCTAAGCCAGGAAGAGGCCGAATCCCGCCGGGAAGAGAAGTTCCCGTATACCGGCGACAAGCTCTCCCTGAACTTCCAGGACATCGAAGTTCGCTCAGTGCTTCAGCTTATCGCCGACTTCACCGGATTGAACCTCGTGGCCAGTGACACTGTCGGCGGCAGCATCACTCTGCGCCTTCAGAATGTGCCCTGGGACCAGGCACTTGATCTGATCCTGAAGACAAAAGGTCTTGATAAGCGTCAGATCGGTAACGTTTTGCTCGTCGCGCCTGCAGATGAGATCGCAGCTAGGGAGAAGCTTGAGCTTGAAACTAGCAAGCAGATTGCTGAGTTGGCTCCTGTGCGCCTCGATATCGTTCAGGTCAACTATGCCAAGGCGGCTGATATTGTTGCTTTGATTAAGGAAGATGAGGAGCTGATTTCTGATCGGGGTTTTGTGTCCTCTGATGTTAGAACGAACACGATCAGTGTCAGGGAGACCGCGGAAAAGTTGGAGGAAATTCGCAGGCTGGTTTCAACCTGGGATGTTCCTGTGCGTCAAGTCTCTATCGAGGCTCGTATAGTGCGGGCTCAAACGAATGTTGCCGAGAACCTGGGTGTTCGATGGGGTGGTGCTGCCTACGATGTGAGTGGCGATAACGTGTTTACAGTCGGTGGTTCCCAGGGATCGCTGCAGGAGGCTCGTGACGCAGCTGCCGGGAATAGCAACACGATTTCTTTCCCGGGAGCTCTTGCCGTTGATCTTGGTGTTAGTGGTGAGGGTACCTCCTCCTTTGCCATTGGATGGGGTAGTGACAACTTCCTCGTTGATCTGGAATTATCCGCTTTGGAAAGCGATGGCCAGGCCGAGGTTGTTTCTCAGCCTAGGGTCGTTACTGCTGATCGCCAAACAGCATCTATCAAATCAGGTGAGGAAATCCCTTACCAAGAGGCAACTTCCAGTGGCGCGACCAATATAGAATTTAAAGAAGCGGTTCTTTCACTGGAAGTCACACCTCAAATCACGCCTGACGACAAAATCATTATGGACTTGGTAGTAAACCAGGATTCCAGAGGTGAAGTTACGGCTGGCATTCCGTCTATCAATACGAACTCTGTTACTACACAGGTTCTGGTTGGTAACGGCGAGACAGTAGTTCTGGGTGGTATTTTCCAGTCTGAGGTTGCGACTCAAACGACCAAGACGCCGTTCCTTGGAGACATCCCTTATCTGGGCCGTATCTTCAAGCGTACTGAGCACCTTGACGAGCGCAGCGAGCTGTTGATCTTCATTACGCCGAAGATCATCAAGAACGATCTGCTTCGTTAATCTGTGCAGTAAAAAAGCCGCCGCTTAAAACCGGCGGCTTTTTTGTGCCCGAAATTGGCCCGAGACGGCTCCTGAACTTATGCAATCACGGGCCCTGTGATATTCTCACCCGCCTGAACAAAACTGAGCGGAAGTTATGTCTTTGCCGAAACGCGTTGTCCTGGTTGGCCCCATGGGAGCAGGGAAAAGCACGATTGGCCGGATGCTCGCCAAAGAGCTCGGCTATCGTTTTCTTGATTCTGATCGCATCATTGAAGAGCGGTGCGGGGCTAACATTCCGTGGATTTTTGATGTTGAGGGCGAGGATGGATTCCGTTTGCGGGAAACAGCCATGCTGGACGAGTTGTCCCACGAGGACCGAACCGTGCTGGCTACTGGTGGCGGAGCTGTGATGCGCGAGGAAAACCACCCGATTCTCAAGAGAGATGCAACGGTCATCTATCTGAAAACATCCATAGAGCAGCAGGTAGAGCGAACACGCAAGGACCGCAATCGGCCTTTGCTACAGAACGACGACCCTGAGGCGGTCTTGCGGAAACTTTTCTCAATCCGCGATCCGCTGTATTCAGGTCTCGCGGACATCATCATGTTCACGGACAGAAAGAGTCCCCGGCTGGTGGTGCGTCAGTTGGTCAATCGGCTGAACCCGAAAACGCCGCGTCACAAAAGGCAGATACGTAAGGAAGGTCGCAACCATGTCTAATCGGTATCGGGAGCTCTCGGTAGAGCTCGGTGAACGCAGCTACCCCATATTTATCGGGGAGGGTCTTCTCGGCACTCAGGATCTGTCAGCTTTTGTTTCCGGGGCGCAGGTCATGATCGTTACCAATGAGACTGTGGCACCACTCTATCTTGAGCGGGCGAAAGCCTGCTTTCCGGGAAAGCGGGTTGATACCGTCGTACTTCCGGATGGCGAGAAGTTCAAGGATTGGCAGACTCTTAACAGCATCTTTGACGGTCTCCTTGAACATCGCCACACCCGAAAAACCACTCTGGTTGCCCTCGGTGGAGGTGTGGTCGGGGATATGGCTGGTTTTGCAGCAGCCTGTTATCAACGTGGTGTGCCGTTCATCCAGATTCCAACGACGCTGCTTTCCCAGGTCGACTCTTCTGTAGGTGGGAAAACCGGCATCAATCACCCGCGTGGCAAGAACATGATTGGGGCTTTCCATCAGCCGCAAGCGGTGTTGATAGACACGGCAAGTCTACAGACTTTGCCCGCCAGAGAGGTGTCAGCGGGGCTGGCGGAAGTTATCAAATATGGGCTGATCCGGGATCAGGGCTTTCTTGGCTGGCTTGAAGAGCACATGGATGCATTGGTCAGTCTTGATCCGGAGGCGCTGGCCGAAGCCATCTTCAGGTCCTGCGCTTGCAAGGCCGAAATTGTTGCACTCGACGAGCGCGAAGGTGGCCTCAGGGCGATTCTGAATCTTGGTCACACCTTCGGCCACGCGATCGAAACCTATGCCGGTTACGGCAACTGGCTGCACGGGGAAGCAGTAGGCACCGGTATGCTGATGGCCGCCGAATTATCCGCGCTTGAAGGGATGATCAGCCGTGACGATTGTGATCGTATAAACCGACTGATCCTCCGGGCCGGTTTACCGGATAAGCCCCCGGTTGCAATGACGGCCGATGACTTTATGGTTCTGATGGCTGTCGACAAGAAGAACGTGGATGGCCTTTTGAGGCTGGTCCTGCTTCGTTCGGTTGGAGACGCCGTGGTCACATCCGAAGCGAGTCCTGAAAACCTTGCTCTCACCTTTGCACGTTTTTGCAGCTCGACATGATGACGGCCCGAAGGCATCAATGATTTGGTAGCGGACCAGAAGACAAGGAAGACCCGTGACTGAAGAAAGCTTGAACAGTCTTGATGGCGGAGGCCTGTTCCCCAGGTTGCAGCAGCGCTACAGCCTCCGTGCCAACCCGCTGGAAATGGAGACGCCGTTCTTTCCGGATGCCATGCGTCATCACGCTCTGGAAGCGTTGCGCCATCTATGCGGCTTCGGTGATATGGCTCTGTTATTGACCGGAGCTGCTGGCTCGGGCAAAACCCGAATACTGGCGGAGCTGGTCCGCAGCGAATCATCCAGACTCGACTTTCACCGTATACCGGCGGCAGCGCTGACCAGCGCCCAGGCCCTTGCCCGGGACCTGAAAGCGGTTTCCCGCTCAAATCTCGGCCCGGAAGACAGCCCCCGAGACCTGGTTTATGGCTTTTTCAAGTGGTCCGAATCGCGGGTCCGAAAGGGCCAGCGTATGGTCCTTTTGATTGACGATGCCGACCGGGCGCCGACGGAGTTGCTAAGGCTTATCCTGTCCGCCTATCTGGCTTCAGAGCGTGGCTCTTCTGCCGTTCCGGTGTTTGCCGGAACGGATAGCCTGGTCCAGTCGATGGGCCTGGATGATGCGAGCACAAGTGTCCACCAGATACATCTGCGGCCTCTCACCAGGGATGAAATCGTTGCCTATCTGGAACCACGGGTTCACGCTGCCGGCGGCAAGGCAGGGGAACTTCTGAGTCCGGCCCGGGTCTCCAAAATTCACGCCCTGAGCCAGGGTAGCTTTGCGCGACTCAAGCGTGTGACTCCGGGCGTTTGGCTGGACATGGTGGCCTCGCCGAGTGTCGATCGCCCTAAGCACGTTCCGTGGAAGCGGTTCCTTTTGCCCGGGCTGGCCCTTGTGCTCCTTGCGGGCTCCTGGTGGTTTGTGTCGCGCCAGTATGATGAATCCGTGGCCGGCGAGACTGTAAAAGCACCGGAGCCGGTGAGAAAGAGTATAACCATTGGGCCTGAAACAGAGAATTCAGTGCCATCCCCGGAAGAGCCGTCGCAGGACCGGCCTGCCGTGGAGCCTGAAACGGTATTGACAGAGCCGGTAACCGAGCCGGAAGCTGACCAGCCAGAGCCAGAGCCAGAGCCAGAGCCAGAGCCAGAGCCAGAGCCAGAGCCAGAGCCAGAGGCCGCGCCGAGCTTCACTCCGGCAAACCCGGCGTATTTTTCGGCGATTGATCAGGTTCGGGCGCGTGGAGGCTGGACCATTCAACTGGTGGCCGGCAATCTCGAACAGACCGCTCTGAATGTTATTTCCCGCTATTCACAGCTTGGTGATCTGGTCTACACCCGCGGGGAAAGGCAAGGCCAGCCCTGGTTTATGGTATTCTATGGGGAGTTTCCTACCCGGGAGGCGGCAAATGCCGCGGCAGCTGGTTTGCCAGAGGAGCTGGCTTCCAGGTCACCCTGGGTGCGTCCGGTCGACAATTTATAGCGCCGCTGGTTCGGCGCTAACTCGTTGTTCCATAACCTTGTCGACTGGTAATCCCGGTTTCGGCTTCCCACAATAACGTCACGCCGATTTGAGTACGTATTTCTACGTGTGTAAAATAGCCAGCCCCCATTTTCAGTGTCGAAGGGTGGTTGTTTGGCTGTGCGCCAATTAACTCTTTGATTGAAAAGCATTTCTACGCGAGAGAACGCTTATGATGACAGGTTTGTATCATCCCGATGAATTCAGGGACAACTGCGGATTCGGTCTGATTGCCCACATGAAGGGCGAGGCCAGCCACAAGTTGTTGCAAACTGCCATCGAGTCTCTGACCTGCATGACCCACCGAGGTGGTATCGCTGCAGACGGAAAGACCGGCGATGGTTGTGGCCTTCTGATCCAGAGCCCGGATGGCTTTCTGAAAAAAGCCGCCAAGGCAGCGTTTGGCAAGGAGCCGGGTGATCTTTTTGCTGTCGGCCAGGTCTTCCTGAACCCCGACGAAGCCAAGGCCTCGGCTGGTCGTGCGGCCATCGAGAAACGGTTGACCGAGCAGGGCCTGGAGATTCTCGGCTGGCGCGAAGTGCCGGTCGATGACAGCTGTCTCGGTCCTATGGCGCTTGATTGCCTGCCCCGTATCGAGCAGGTCTTCGTGGTGCCTGGTGGCAAGGCGGAGCGTGATTTTGCGATCAGTCTGTTCGTGGGTCGTCGCCACGCCGAAAGCGATATGGTCGACGATCCCGAGTTCTACATCTGTAGCCTGTCACACCGCACCCTGGCCTATAAAGGCCTGATGATGCCGGCAGATCTGGCCAACTTCTACAAGGATCTGGGTGACCCCGATCTCGAGACCGCCATCTGTGTTTTCCATCAGCGGTTCTCCACCAACACCATGCCACGCTGGCCGCTGGCCCAGCCGTTCCGGTATCTGGCTCACAACGGTGAGATCAACACCATCGACGGCAACCGTAACTGGGCCATCGCCCGGGCCGCCAAGTTCAGCTCTCCGGAATTGCCAAATCTGCAGACCCTGCAGCCTCTGGTGAACCTCACCGGTTCTGACTCCTCAAGCATGGACAACATGCTGGAAGTGCTGCTTGCCGGCGGTGTTGACCTGTTCCGCGCGGTCCGCATGATGATTCCGCCAGCCTGGCAGAATGTCGACAGCATGGATTCAGAGCTGCGTGCGTTTTACGAGTACAACTCCATGCACATGGAGCCTTGGGATGGTCCTGCCGGTCTGGTCATGTCGGACGGCCGCTATGCCGTCTGTATGCTCGACCGGAATGGTCTGCGCCCGGCCCGGTGGGTCATCACCAAGGACGATTTCATCACGCTGGCCTCAGAGATCGGAACTTACGGTTATCAGCCGGACGATGTGGTAGCCAAAGGCCGTGTCGGACCGGGTCAGATGCTGGCGATCGACACAGAGTCCGGTGAAGTCCTGCACACCAAGGACATTGATCAGCGTCTCAAGACCGCTCAGCCCTACAAGCGCTGGCTGCGGGAAAACGCTCTCCGCGTCGAGACCACTCTGAATCAGGACACCCCGGATTTCAGGCTGATGGATTCCGACGAGCTTCTGGTGCACCAGAAGATGTTCATGGTCTCCTTCGAAGAGCGTGACCAGGTATTGCGTCCGCTTGCGGAGAACGGCCAGGAAGCGGTTGGATCCATGGGCGACGATACCCCAATGGCCGTGCTCTCGAGCAAGGTACGCCACGTGGCGGACTACTTCCGGCAGAAGTTCGCCCAGGTGACCAACCCGGCGATTGACCCTCTGCGTGAGTCGATTGTCATGTCCCTGGAGACCTGTCTGGGTGCCGAGCGCAACGTATTTGAGGAAACCGCCGATCACGCAGACCGCATTATTCTGACGACACCGGTTCTGTCGCCTGCCAAGTTCCTCAAGATTGCCAACAATGAGCGCCCGGGTTTCGAGGTCGCGCGTATTTCCATGAGCTACCGCCCGGAACAGGGATTGGAGCAGGCGATTCGCCAGGTTTGTGAGGAAGCGGAACAGGCCGTCCGGGATGGTAAGGTGCTGCTGATCCTCACCGACAAAGATCTGAAGGAAGGTGAACTGCCGGTCAACGCCCTGATGGCAACCGGTGCGGTCCACCACCATCTGGTCAAGAAAGGACTGCGCTGCGATTCCAACATCGTTATTGAAACCGGTTGGGCTCGCGATCCTCATCATTTCGCCGTGCTCTTCGGTTTTGGTGCAACGGCGGTCTACCCGTACCTGGCTTACCAGGTTCTGAACGACCTGATCCGTACCGGCGAACTGCTGATGGATCCGATCGATGCCAAGAATAACTACCGGAAGGGCATCAACAAAGGGTTGCTGAAGATACTGTCGAAGATGGGGATTTCCACCATCACTTCCTATCGTGGCGCCCAGCTGTTTGAAGCAGTCGGTCTGGCCGATGATGTCGTTGACCTGTGCTTCAAGGGTGTGCCCAGCCGAATCCAGGGTGCCGGGTTCTACGACTTCCAGCAGGACCAGGAGCAATTGGCGTCCGTGGCCTGGAAGCCGCGCAAGCCCATCATTCAGGGCGGTCTTCTGAAGTACGTCCATGGCCAGGAGTATCATGCCTTTAACCCGGATGTGGTCGGTAAGCTCCAGGAGGCGGTGACCAGCGGCGACTATGGCCACTACAAGGAATACGCGGGTCTGGTTAACGAGCGTCCGGTTGCGACGCTCCGTGACCTTCTTGTCTTCCGGAAAGACATCAAGCCGATTAATATTTCGGAAGTAGAGCCGGTTGAAAACATCTTCCCCCGCTTTGATTCGGCCGGTATGTCACTTGGTGCCCTGTCACCCGAGGCCCACGAAGCCTTGGCGGTGGCCATGAATACCCTGGGCAGCCGGTCCAATTCGGGCGAGGGCGGTGAAGATCCCGCTCGCTATGGCACTGAAAAACGCTCGAAAATCAAACAGATCGCGTCCGGACGTTTTGGCGTTACCGCCGAATATCTGCGTAGTGCGGATGTCATGCAGATCAAGGTGGCCCAAGGTGCCAAGCCGGGCGAAGGCGGCCAGTTGCCCGGTGGCAAGGTCAATGAACTGATCGCCCGCCTGCGTTATTCGGTCCCGGGCGTAACGCTGATTTCACCGCCGCCGCATCACGATATCTATTCCATCGAGGATCTGGCCCAGCTGATTTTCGACCTCAAACAGGTCAATCCGCAGGCTCTGGTGTCTGTGAAGCTGGTCTCTGAGCCCGGCGTCGGCACGATTGCCGCAGGTGTGGCCAAGGCGTACGCCGACCTGATCACGGTGTCCGGTTACGATGGCGGTACAGCGGCGAGCCCGCTGACGTCGATCCGCTACGCCGGTTCTCCCTGGGAGCTGGGGCTTACCGAAACCCAGCAGGCGCTGCGAGCCAATGACCTGCGTGGCAAGATTCGCCTGCAGACTGATGGCGGCCTGAAAACAGGTCTGGACGTGGTAAAAGGCGCGATCCTTGGTGCTGAGAGCTTCGGTTTCGGTACCACACCGATGGTGGCGCTGGGCTGCAAATACCTGCGTATCTGTCACCTGAATAACTGCGCGACCGGTGTGGCTACCCAGAACGACCACCTCCGTGAAGAGCACTTCAAGGGAACGGTGGAAATGGCGATGAATTTCTTCCGCTTCGTGGCCGAAGAGACCCGGGAGTGGATGGCCAAACTGGGCGTGCGTACCCTGGAAGAGCTTGTGGGTCGCGTTGACCTGCTGGAGCGCCTGCCCGGTGATACCGAACGTCAGAAGAAGCTTGATCTGAGTCGCCTGCTGTCTAACGACCATATTCCTGCGGACAAGCCGCAGACCTGTCAGGTCGAACGGAATCACCCGTTTGATGAGGGCAGGCTCGCGGAACAGATGGTTCAGGATACCGCTGCGGCGATCAAAGAGAAGAGTGGAGGCGCCTGGTCCTATCGGGTCACCAACTGTGATCGCTCTATTGGCGCCCGCCTGTCTGGCGAAATCGCCCAGATCCATGGTAACCAGGGTATGGTGGATGCACCGATCACCCTGGACCTGACCGGTACCGCTGGCCAGAGTTTTGGTGTCTGGAACGTGGGTGGTCTCAACCTGATCCTTGAAGGGGATGCCAACGACTACGTCGGTAAGGGCATGACCGGTGGCAAGCTGGTTGTGAAGCCGCCCCGCGGCAGCGCGTTCAAGACCCAGGAAACCTCTATCGTCGGCAATACCTGTCTCTACGGCGCAACCGGCGGCAAACTCTTTGCTGCCGGAACCGCGGGTGAGCGATTTGCAGTTCGTAATTCCGGTGCCCATGCCGTTGTGGAAGGCGCTGGAGACCATTGCTGTGAATACATGACCGGTGGTCTGGTGACGGTGCTGGGCTCTACTGGCCACAACTTCGGTGCTGGTATGACCGGTGGCTTTGCTTACGTCATGGATATCAACAACACGTTCGTGGACAAATACAACCACGAGCTGGTGGAAATTCAGCGGATTTCCAGCGAGGACATGGAGTCCTACCGCAATCACCTGCGTGGTGTTATCCGGGAGCACATCTCGGAAACCGGCAGTGAGTGGGCAGAGCACATTCTTGAGAATTTCGACGACTACATTGGCCGCTTCTGGCTGGTGAAACCCAAGGCTGCGAATCTGCGCAGTCTGCTGGCCAGCACCCGGGCGCGTCCGGAATAAGAGGCTGAGAGGGTTTGGGGCGAGCAGCCTGGCTGCCGCCCTTGTCGAAATCGAGTTGATGAGAGCATCCAGATGAAAGAACGACTGAGTAATGACTTCCAGTTTGTCGAGGTTGGACGTGTCGACCCGAAAAAGGTCCCGGCCAAGAAGCGGAAGAAAGAGTTTGGTGAAATTTACCACCCCTTCACAGCAGATAACGCGGCGTCCCAGTCCCATCGCTGTCTTGAGTGTGGTAACCCCTATTGCGAGTGGAAGTGCCCGGTTCACAACTATATTCCGAACTGGCTCAAGCTGGTTTCCGAAGGCAATATCATGCGGGCCGTCGAGTTGTGTCACCAGACCAACTCCCTGCCTGAAGTTTGCGGCCGCGTTTGTCCGCAGGATCGCCTGTGTGAAGGTGCCTGCACGCTGAACGACGGGTACGGTGCGGTTACCATCGGGTCTGTCGAGAAGTACATTACCGACACCGCCTTTGCCCTGGGCTGGAAACCGGATATGTCCGCCGTGAAGTGGACAGACAAGAAGGTTGCAGTCATCGGCGCTGGGCCTGCGGGTCTGGGCTGCGCGGACGTTCTGGTTCGCAATGGCGTCAAGCCGGTTGTATTCGATATCTATCCGGAAATCGGTGGCCTGCTGACCTTCGGCATTCCCGAGTTCAAGCTGGAAAAATCCGTTATGACCCGTCGCCGCAAGGTGTTCGAGGAGATGGGCGTGGAATTCCGCCTGTCTACCGAGGTGGGCAAGGACGTTCAGCTGCAGGAGATCATTGACGAGTACGATGCCGTTTTCATGGGCATGGGCACCTACACCTACATGAAGGGAGGTTTCCCGGGTGAGAACCTGCCGGGCGTGTACGATGCACTGCCGTTCCTCGTTTCGAACGTCAACCGTCGTCTCGGCTTCGAGAAAGACGAAGCAGACTTCATTGACATGAAAGGCAAGCGGGTTGTTGTCCTCGGTGGCGGCGATACGGCCATGGACTGCAACCGCACTTCGATCCGTCAGCAGGCCGAGAGCGTCACCTGTGCCTACCGCCGGGATGAAGCCAACATGCCGGGTTCTCGCCGGGAAGTGGCCAACGCCAAGGAAGAAGGCGTTAAGTTCCTCTTCAATCGTCAGCCCATTGCCATTATTGGTGAAGACCGGGTTGAGGGTGTGAAGGTAGTTCAGACCCGGCTGGGCGATCCCGACGAAAATGGTCGTCGCCGTCCGGAAGTAGTCCCGGGTAGTGAGGAGGTTATTCCTGCGGACGCGGTTCTGGTCGCCTTCGGTTTCCGTCCGAGCCCGGCCGACTGGTTCGATGAGCTGAAGGTGAATACCGACGATTCGGGCCGGGTAACTGCTCCGGAAGGCGCAGAATTCATGTTCCAGACCAGCAACGAGAAAATCTTTGCCGGTGGCGACATGGTGCGTGGTTCAGACCTGGTGGTAACCGCCATCTGGGAAGGTCGCGAAGCCGCCAAGGGTATCATGGATTACCTGGATATCTGATTGCACGGTTGATCCTGATCAGAAGGGCGGTTTCCTAAGGGAAAGCCGCCCTTTTTTATTCCCGCAAACCGGGTATTATGGCCTCCATCCAATTTTCCCCTTTGTACAGAACACGCTGGATTTCCTATGACCGAGCTGAAGAATGATCGTTTCCTGCGCGCCCTGATGCGCCAGCCCGTGGACCGCACACCGGTTTGGATGATGCGACAGGCAGGGCGATACCTGCCGGAGTACCGTGCGACCAGGGCAAAAGCCGGCGACTTTCTCAGCCTGTGCAAGAACACGCCGCTGGCCTGCGAGGTAACTCTGCAGCCTCTGGAACGTTTCCCACTGGACGCGGCGATCCTGTTTTCAGACATCCTGACGATTCCGGACGCCCTGGGTCTTGGCCTGTACTTCGAAACCGGCGAAGGCCCGAAATTCCGGAATACGATCCGCTCCGAAGCCGATGTCGCGGCTCTGCCAAAGATCAACGCCGAGGTGGATCTGGACTACGTTATGAACGCGGTTTCCACCATCAGGGGTGCCCTGAACGGCAGCGTTCCCCTGATCGGTTTCTCCGGCAGCCCCTGGACCCTGGCGACTTACATGATTGAAGGTGGCTCTTCCAAGGATTTTCGGGAGGCCAAGAAGCTCATGTACGGTCAGCCGGAGGTTATGCACCGCTTGCTAGACCATCTGGCGGATGCGGTCATTGATTACCTCAACGGCCAGATCAAGGCCGGTGCCCAGGCTGTACAGGTTTTCGATACCTGGGGCGGCGTTTTGAGCAGCTGGGCGTACGAAGAGTTCTCGCTCCGCTACATGAAGAAGATCGTTGACGGCCTGATTCGCGAGAGCGATGGTCGCCGGGTACCGGTGATTCTGTTCACCAAGAACGGCGGCCAGTGGCTGGAAACCATTGCTGATTCCGGTGCAGATGCCGTTGGCCTGGACTGGACCACCGATATCGGCAATGCCCGCGCCAGAATTGGTGACCGTGTGGCACTCCAGGGCAACATGGACCCAGCCATGCTGTATGCGCCGCCAGAGCGGATTCGCCAGGAAGTGGCCGATATCCTGCGTCGCTTTGGCTCTGGCAACGGGCATATCTTTAACCTTGGTCACGGCATTACGCCGGATGTCGATCCGGAGCATGCCAAGGCGTTCATTGAGGCTGTTGTTGAACTCAGCCCCGAGTACCATCGCTGAGTATTGGAGTTGGTTTTCACCCAGCCTGCTGACCATGCGGGCTGGGCCCCACCACGGCCCGAGACCAACTTCAGAGCTATACCCGTTTCCCCAAAATCCTCTGGATGCAATCTCCTGTCCGGTCTATAGTCAGGTGAAACAAGACCGGTAAACAGGAGTAACCACTTGCCCCCCAAGAATCCCGAAAAACGCCGGTTCCACCGGATCGAATTCGATGCGCCCTGTGAACTCCATTGTCAGGAATCTGTCTGGACGACGGAGGTACTGGATATTTCGCTGAAAGGTGTTCTGGTCAAGCGGCCGGAGGGTTGGCAGGTCCCGTTAAAGCAGCCCTGTGAGGTGATTGTCCATTTGAACGACCATGAGGCTGGTATTGTCATGGCTGTTGAGTTGAGGCACGTGGAACCGCACCGGCTGGGCTTCAAATGTCAGTACATTGACCTTGATAGCGCCACGCACCTTAAACGCCTAGTGGAACTGAACCTGGGCGACCAGGCGCTGTTGGAAAGAGAGTTTGCACATCTGATTGATTAAAGCCGTTTGAAGTCCGAGTCTTGCAACTTCGTTTGCAGGACAGTCTGTTATCGGTATTTCCAAAAATGTCGGAGGCCAAGGATGGCCGAGGACAAGCGCACATGGATGTGCTCGTAGCGGTTTTTGGAAATACCGATAACAGAGTGGCCGTCGACTCCAGAAAACTCAGGCTTAGAGTTCTTCGAGGGCAGTAAGCGCATCACTCAGTTTGGTAACGGGAATCACCTTCATGCCGTCGATGGTCTTGCGTGGAGCATTGGATTTTGGCACCAGGGCCCGGGTGAAACCGTGTTTGGCGGCTTCATAGATGCGTTCCTGGCCGCTGGGCACCGGGCGGATTTCACCAGAGAGGCCCACTTCTCCGAAGATCACCAGGTCCTGGGGTAGGGCGCGGTCTCGGAAGGAGGAGACGATGGCGGCCAGCAGGGCGAGGTCGGCACTGGTTTCGTTGACCTTTACGCCACCAACCACGTTCACGAACACGTCCTGGTCGGAAACGTGCATGCCGCCATGGCGGTGCAATACGGCAAGTAGCATGGCCAGTCGGTTCTGATCGAGGCCAACCGCGACCCGTCTGGGGTAGCCGCCCTGAGCCATATCCACCAGGGCCTGGATCTCCACGAGCATCGGGCGGGTGCCTTCCCAGACGACCATCACCACGCTTCCCGGGGCCGCATCTTCGCCGCGGTTCAGGAAGATCGCACTGGGGTTCTTCACTTCCTTCAGCCCCTGTTCCAGCATGGCGAACACGCCCAACTCGTTCACCGCACCGAACCGGTTCTTGATCCCCCGAAGGGTTCGATAACGGCTGTCGCTGGAGCCTTCCAGCAGGATAGAACAGTCGATCATGTGTTCCAGAACCTTCGGGCCGGCCAGGCTGCCGTCTTTGGTGACGTGGCCGACCAGAAACAGGATGGTCCCGGTCTGCTTGGCGAAACGGGTGAGGTAGGCTGCGCTTTCGCGTACCTGGGAGACACTGCCAGGGGCGGACTCGATATCCGCCATGTGCATCACCTGAATACTGTCCACCACCAGAATCCGGGGTTTTTCTGCCTCGGCCACCTGCATGACCCGTTCGACACTGGTTTCGGACAGCATCTTCAGGTCTTTGGTTGGAAGGCCCAGCCGTTTGGCGCGCATGGCCACCTGCTGCAGGGATTCTTCACCGGTGACGTACAAAGCGGGGACGCTTGCAGCCAGATGGCAGACGGCCTGGAGTAGAAGGGTACTCTTGCCCGCGCCCGGATGGCCGCCCATCAGAACAGCCGAGCCCTCGACGAGACCTCCGCCCAGAACCCGATCAAACTCCTGCATGCCGGAGCTGATGCGAGGCTGCTCTGCCAGGCTGACATCATCCAGGCTCTGGACCTCGGACAGGCTGCCGGCAAAGCCCTCAAAGCGGCCACCGCGGGCGCCTTTGCTGTTGCTGCTGACGCCGCGGACTTCGCTGATGGTGTTCCAGGCCTGGCAGGCCGTGCACTGGCCCTGCCATTTGGAATAGTCTGCACCGCATTCGGTGCAGACGTAGGCGGTTCTGGTTTTCGCCATCAGGCTAGCTTCTTGTACTTCATGCGCTGCGGCTGCATCGCCGAATCGCCCTTGCGCTTCTTGAAGTCCTCGTCGTACTCGGTGAAGTTGCCTTCGAAGTACACCACCTCGCCATCATCCTCGAATGCCAGGATGTGGCTGGCCACACGGTCGAGGAACCAGCGGTCGTGCGAGATAACCAGGGCAGAGCCCGGGAAATTCAGCAGGGCTTCTTCCAGGGCGCGAAGGGTTTCCACGTCGAGATCGTTGGTCGGCTCATCCAGCAGCAGCACGTTGCCGCCCTGTTTCAGCAGCTTGGCCAGGTGCAGGCGGTTGCGCTCACCGCCGGACAGGTCGCCAACCCGTTTCTGCTGGTCGCTGCCCTTGAAGTTGAAACGGCCAACGTAGGCCCGGGAAGGGGTCTCGTAGTTGCCCACCTTGATGATGTCGTTGCCGTCGGAGAGCTCCTCCCAGACGGTTTTGCTGCCATCCAGATCGCGCATCTGATCCACGTAGGCCAGTTCCACGGTTTCCCCGACGGTGATGTCGCCAGAATCCGGCTTGTCGAAACCGGCAATCATCTTGAACAGAGTGGATTTACCGGCACCGTTACCACCGATAATGCCCACGATGGCGCCGGGCGGCACGCTGAAGGACACGTCTTCGTACAGCAGGCGGTCACCGAAGGACTTGCTGATACTGTCAACCTCGATCACCTTGTTGCCCAGGCGGGGGCCGGGTGGAATGTAAAGCTCGTTGGTTTCGTTGCGCTTCTGGAATTCCTGGGAACTCATCTCCTCGAAACGGGCCAGACGGGCCTTGCTCTTCGACTGGCGGCCCTTGGCGTTGCTGCGAACCCATTCCAGTTCCTGTTTGATGGCTTTCTGGTGAGAGGCTTCCTGCTTGGATTCCATCTCCAGCCGCTTCTCCTTGTTCTCCAGCCACTGGCTATAGTTGCCTTCAAACGGAATACCGTGGCCACGGTCCAGTTCCAGAATCCAGCCAGCGACATTGTCGAGGAAGTAGCGATCGTGGGTGATGGCCACCACGGTACCTTCGTAATCGTGCAGGAAGCGCTCGAGCCAGGCGACAGATTCGGCATCCAGATGGTTGGTGGGCTCATCGAGCAGAAGCATGTCAGGGCCGGACAGCAGCAGACGGCACAGGGCTACCCGGCGACGTTCACCACCGGAAAGTACGTTCACTTTCTGATCCCAGGGTGGAAGACGCAGTGCGTCCGCGGCAACTTCCATCTTGCGCTCGATATCGTGGCCGTCAGTGGCCTGGATGTAGGCTTCCAGCTCGCCCTGCTTCTTGGCCAGGGCATCAAAATCCGCATCCGGTTCGGCATAGGCGGCGTACACCTGGTCCAGTTCGGCCAGGGCGTCATGGACACCGGAAACCGCTTCATCGACGATTTCCTTGACGGTTTTCTCTTCGTCCAGCTCGGGCTCCTGGGGCAGATAGCCCACCTTGATGCCGGGCTGCGGGCGGGCTTCACCGATGTAATCCTGATCCACGCCCGCCATAATGCGGAGCAGGGTGGATTTACCGGCACCGTTGAGGCCCAGAACGCCGATTTTGGCGCCAGGGAAGAAGCTCAGTGAAATGTCCTTCAGAATCTCGCGCTTGGGCGGGACCACCTTGCCCACGCGGTTCATGGTGTAAACGTATTGGGCCATGTTGGCGTACACCTCTTGATATAACAGGTTCGTGAATTCGGAAACTGACGGCTCGGGCTAATTGCTATTGATCCGGTAAGGTATCGAAACCTACCTTTGATAGCAATTGAGCAGAAACCGGAGTTGGCCGCATGCCGGTATCTGCGGACGGTATAAAGGATGATTTTTCACCCGTTTGTAAGATAGAATAGCGGCCCAATTTTTCAGGGAGCCTGCGGAGATCGCCAAAGCTCTCCGGGCCAGCCAAGCACACAGGGGCAGCGCATCCATGTTTAATCGTGAAATGAAAATCGCCGGCTTTGACGACGAACTCTGGAACGCC
>Ga0209379_10001357_pt1 | contig 16301 bp, 13 predicted proteins | sample tdDd001_FD_187124 | JGI IMG/M metagenome (GOLD analysis project Ga0209379, IMG submission 187124) | Marine sediment microbial communities from the Atlantic coast under amendment with organic carbon and nitrate - tdDd00.1 (SPAdes)... | ecosystem: Environmental > Aquatic > Marine > Coastal >...
TGCACCAAACTCGCTTACGCGTGTAGATATTGATGTAGAAGAAGAAGCACCTGAGGATGGTTTACCAAACTCATTTGTTGATGGTAGAAACTTGCTGTTTATGTCCTTTGCAGGTGTTTTGGCTAAGCAAAAAGGCGCAAATCATATTGTAACTGGAGTATCACAGTCTGATTTTAGTGGATATCCAGACTGCCGTGACATTTTTATTAACTCATTAAATGTTACTCTAAACTTGTCTATGGACTACACATTTGTAATTCACACACCTCTGATGTGGATTGACAAAGCAGACACGTGGAAGTTGTCTGATGATTTAGGTGTACTTGATTTAGTTAAAAACGAAACTTTAACTTGCTACAATGGTGTCATTGGTGACGGGTGTAAAGCGTGCCCAGCTTGTACCCTAAGAAACGAAGGATATGATACTTTTATTGAAAGATATAAAGGCTAGTTATAAAGGGTAGGTAAATAGGTAGCAAATAGATTATGTTATAATCAATTACAAAATTTATAGTAATTCAAATCAACCCCTCTAAAAATCTGTATTTTCGATGATGAAGATCTAGTGGCACATGATGTGTTAACTTAGACATCTTCACTAAAAATAGATCTTTTAGGGGGTTTTATCATGTAAATCTACTACTGAACCTATGCTTTAAGATAAGCCACTGATGGTATAATAAGATTAGAATATTAATCATTAGGAGGGGAAACATGTCAATCGATCAATTTCGTAACTGGATTAAAGAGAGCCGTAGTATCGTCTTTTTTGGAGGCGCAGGTACGTCAACTGAAAGTAAAATTCCGGATTTTAGAACTGCAGGTGGTTTGTATGATAAAAAAACGAGTAAGTATCCTTATCCACCTGAACAAATGTTAAGTCGGACTTTTTACATGCAACATCCTGATATTTTCTTTGAGTATTATAAAGAGAATCTTATATATCCAGATGCCAAACCCAATAAGGCACATTTCGCATTGGCAGAGCTTGAAAAGCAAGGAAAGCTAAAAGCAGTGATAACACAGAATATAGATGGTTTACATCAGATGGCTGGACACGCAGAAGTTATTGAACTTCATGGAAGCATACACGAAAACTATTGTGAATCTTGTGGTCTTAAGTATGATCTTTCAGAATTTCTACTTTTACCAGGTGGGTCTCCAACTTGTCCTGCATGTGGTGGACGGGTGAGGCCAGATGTAACTTTATATGAAGAAGGTTTGAAAACCTATGTAATCGAAAAAGCAATTCAAACCATTGCTACCTGCGATATGTTGATCATAGGTGGTACATCTTTGGTTGTGTATCCAGCAGCGGGAATGATCAATTATTTTAAAGGAGACAAACTTGTCTTAATCAATAGAGATGCAACTCAGGTGGATGGAAAAGCGGACTTAGTATTTAGAGAATCGATAGGTGAGGTGCTTCATGAGGCTGTCTTCACAGACGACTAAAATCGAAAGTTTACCATTTCCAGTGGTAACCTATCCAAGAGGTGCTTTTCCAGTGTTTAGTTCAGAGGAAGCCGAGCCGGACTATAAGATGTGTAGGTGCATGAAAACCGCTGTGGCAAATTATTTAAAGCTTAGACAGAGTACCCATCCTGGTGAGATAAAGTTAGACTTATGGAACTTTCCAAAATCTTTTGTAGCTTACTTAGAGAATCGTGTAGATTTTTATAAAGAGGGATTTTCTATTTTAGATTGGGAAAATCATATTCATTTTGAAGAAAACATATGTCATCGGTGTTTATTAATGAAACCAGAAGTTCAGTTTTGTCCAGAATCGGAGGGTACGGTTTTTAGGCAGTACTACGGCTGGTATTTAGACATGAAACATTATGAATACGGTGTGGTGCCAAGAATTCAGAGGTATCTACATACAATTGAAAGTAAACAACTTCTTGAAATCATTGATTTTACTTATGAAAGTCTCTTGGAAGATATAATGTTTGACCCCCTTATTGAAGCATTACCCGAAGAGGTGGTGTCTGAATGGCTCATTGCACATGACCAAATTTGGCAACAGGGTTATCCGCGAGTATGGGATCCTCAATTTCCCTACAATTTTGTTCAAGCCCTTGGTAAGACTTTGGATAAAAGAAAAACTGCTGTAAGACGTTTTATAGAAGACGCTTTGCGTGCTGAGTTTAAATACACCCCACTGGTCGGTAAGTGGAAGTCAGAGCAACACTTGTTTGAGCTTGTAAAGAAACTTCTTCCTAAAACAAAAATTAAACGTAATTTCAGGTCAAAAACCTTAGAACATTTAGAAATGGATATATGGTTACCAGAGTTCGGTATTGGAATAGAGTATCAAGGTATCCAGCACTATGAGCCTGTGAAACATTGGGGTGGGTTTAGAGGCCTTGAAAAAGTTCAGGAAAGAGATGCAAGAAAAAAAGAATTGGCACAGGCCAATGATATTACTTTAATTTATTTTCACCATTATGAAGTTTTATCAGCGGAGTTGGTTTATAAAAAATTAAAACCGTATATTGAAAAAATGAAAAAGCCGGTGAGTAAGTAATAAATTTAGAATAAAGGTTCTCGTAGATTGATGGAAAAAGACAAAAGAATGTGGTGGGAGATAGATGAAAATAATTGATATAAGCATGACCATTAGTCCATCTATGCAGGTGTATAAAAATAGGGAAGCAAAAGTACCTAAAATATCAATAGACAGTGACCATGAAACAGGGCATGTTCATGAGTCCAGACTTGATATGAACTTACACACAGGAACACATGTTGATGCTCCTCTGCATATGATTGCACAGGGGGAGAAACTTGAAATCTATAACTTGGACCAATTTATAGGTCCTGCACTTGTCTTAGACTTGTCGCAAGTTCATAGACGGGTGATCGAAAAAGAGGATCTGGAGTCCTTTTCAATACAAGATGGGGATATAGTTATACTTAAAACAGCAAATTCTAGTAGTGATGTTTTTGAGTTTGATTTTGTTTATCTGTCTGGTGAAGGGGCTTCTTATTTAGCATCTTGTGGGGTAAAAGCAGTAGGTATAGATGCACTTGGAATAGAAAGAGATGCACCAGATCATCCTACACATAGGGTGTTATTAGAGAAAAACATCCCAATCATTGAAGGGCTTAGGTTAGGGCATGTAAATGCTGGTCGTTATGAGTTTGTTGGTCTGCCTATAAAGTTAGATAATGTTGAAGCTGCACCCCTTCGTGCAATATTGATTGAGAGGTAAATGTAGTTTATAATAACTTTACCAATCTATGGAGGGCGACAATGGACAATAATACACTCAAAAAAATTGCAAAGATACTCAATGAAAACCAAATTAGTTGGGCATTAGGTGCCTCAAGTATGCTTTATTTTCATGGACTGGTAGACCAGCCTAGGGACATTGATCTTATGGTAGATGAGTCAGATGCGCTTAGAGCGGTTGACTTGTTAAAACCACATACAAGCAAATTGTATACCGATGATGGTAAAGGCAAATATGCAACGAAATATTTTTATGAAATGGAGATCGACGGTCAAGCTGTTGATGTTATTGGTGGGTACAGAATACTGCGTGGTGACTGGGTTTATGATTTTCCAGTCCTTAGTTCACTCAAGTTGAAAGTTGTACAAGTAGAGGAAACAGGCATACCGATCACACATTTAGAAGATTGGTATATCGCCTATATGATCATGAATGACCCTAAAGGTAGGGTGCCAACTATTGAAAAATATGTAGTTGATAAAGGCGGATTTGAAATGCCACTCCAACTAGAAAATGCTATACATCAAATTAAGAGTAAAGCACCCTTTGAAAATGAACTGCTTTCTAAATTACAGAAATGGCTTTAGTAGTATTGCCTTAGAAATATTGGGGTAAAATTAAATAAGAAGACCAAGCTAGGTCAACGTGTTTTATGTTAAAGCTAATATTAACTTGAACGTGTACAAAAAAGGCTCCGTAATTTTATTACGGGGCCTTCAATATGAGGTATGGATGCAAGATCCTTACTCCGGGGAACAAGTTTATATAAATAGTTTATCAGGAGTCGACTTGAAATTAGTTAAGGCACCGTTAACTTGGAGTTAAAATATAGATTAACTTTCATGCGCATCTTTACAAAGTCGTAAATAGAATCAAAGATTATGCCGATACTTGTAAAAGGAGGAGAGCAATGGACCTACAATTTGAGACAAATAGACTAATACTTAAAACTTTAAGTAAAATAGATGCACCAGCACTTTTAGACTATTTCAATAGAAATAAAGCATTTTTAGAGCCATGGGAAGTTACATGGAAAGAGAATTTTTTCACAGTAGACTATATGCAGCTCCTTATTAAAGATGACTATGAAGGCCTTATGGCTGGACATACACTCAGATTGTGGATTGTTTTAAAGAATAGTCCGAATAAGATCATTGGGAGCGTAGCGCTTTCATCAATTGCACGGGGTGCTTTTCAAAACGCTTGTTTAGGTTACAGGTTAGATGTTAAGGAAATAAATAAAGGATATATGGCAGAAGCAATTCAAAAGATGGTGGATATAGCATTTGAACGGCTAAGTTTACACCGACTCGAAGCCAATATCATTCCTAGAAACAAAGCTTCAATTCGAACAGTTGAAAAAATAGGGTTTGAATATGAAGGTCTTAGCAAAAAGTACTTAAAAATTAATGGCGTATGGGAAGACCATGTTCACATGGTTTTGCTAAACGAAGCTGTAGAATAGGGGTGCAGAGTGCGTAAAATTGTTGCTTTAACGCTCATATTAGTTCTTCTCACAGGATGTGAAGGATTAAGAGGTAACTCAAGATCATATAGAATGCAAAAAGAAACGGAATATTTAGCTGAAATTAGCCAACCTATTACACTCGGAAATGCAAGCGAAACAACAGATGTACTAGAAAAACAAGTTCGGTCACAAAATGTTGTTTTAACCGGTGTCGTACCTGGTGTTAGTGGTAATGCTGAACTTCAAAGATACTTTTTTGAAGCCTTTAATGGAGTGCGCGAAATTGATTATTTGATCGCTGAAGTGCCTTACTCAGCGGGGGCCTTTATAAATCAATACTTACGAGAAACTGGAGAACAGAGTTTAGAAAGAGCCTTTGCAGGGTTAGAAGGCAAACCTTACGCAACTGAAGAAAACCGGTCTTTTTATAGACAGTTAAAATTATATTTAAAAGAAAACAATCAGTCTGTGCGTGTTATTGGCATTGATTTAGAATATGCACCTGAAATGGCTCTAGAATACTTGTCAGTGGTTTTAAGCAGATACCCAACAGACACCTTCCCTCTAGCAGGTGAGCTTATTGAGGCCCAGAAAAAAGGTTTCACTCAAGAAGACTACCTTGAACTTTCATTTATGGGTTTGTTAAATGAGTTCAGGCAAGAAAATGAGTTAGCTAGGTCTGTTTACAGTAGAGATTATGATGTTGTAATTGGCATATTAGAAAACTTAGAAATGACATATGAAGAGAAAGATAAAGGTCCAAATGATCTGTTTGACAGGGATCGGAGCGATCAAATTGTAAAAAACTTTTTATCTATTTATGACAAAGCACCCAATGCTATGTATTTTGGTCAGTTGGCCAATCCAGCTGTAATGCAGTCGACGCACATAAATTACGATTGGTTTGCCAGTGCTATCCAAAAAGAACGAGAATCCTTAAAAAATAAGGTGATTAGTATGTTGTATACCTATGAAGATTGCCAAAGAATGGTTTTACTAAGTGGACGTGCAGAGAAAGTGAAACTGGACTTGTTCAAATTTGATAATAAATCAATGTTAAATTCTATTGATCAACCTTATACACTGATCAGTTTAATAGAAAAGAATTCCTTATTTACAGATGAAACAATAATATTTGAGAAAGACTTTAATGGTGCAGTTACAGATTATTTCCAGTATCTTGTGGTATTAAATGAATCACCAGCTTCAAAAACATTGAATTAGATGTATAAAATGGAGTACAATAGTATTCTATAAGAGGAATTAAATGGATGGGTGATTATTATGGCATTAATCAAAGATTATAGTTGGATATGTATAAATACACTTGATGACGAAAAGAAGGCTCATGCTTTAGAGCAGGTTTTCTATGCGAATAATTTACCAATTCAGGTTCGTGAAAGTGAAGCGGAAGTTTCTATTTGGGTACCCATTAAGTTTCAAGACTTGTCCGTTGATGTAATGGAGAATTTCTTTAAAGGTAACTTAGTTGAAGGCTATGTAAACTTTAAAGAAAAAGAGAAACCGGAAGATAAAATATATATTGGTAGAGAGTATGAACGACGTGCTCCACCAAAGTTTTATTTCTTCTTATTGATTTTAGCATTCTTTATATTCTTGCTTAGACTCACATATGGGTTTGACTTTTTATAAAGAATTATGATATCATATGCAAAATTGAATGAGATCTTATCGAGAACAGGGGAGAGAATTCGCTCATTGATCCTGTACCAACCTGCTTAACTGGCGTGGTGGTCCTACGAATATGGATAAGAAATGATTGACGTCAAAGCCTTATCCGTTTGGATAAGGCTTTTTTATTGTATAAGTACAACTTAAAATATGCTGCACAAGTAGAAATTTGCTCTGGTTGCGCAGACGTATTGAGTTAGAAGTTCAAGGAAATTTTAAATGTAGCTAGAAGGATAGTGGAAGGATTCTGGTATCTTATGCCTTATAGGGGTTAAAGAGGTGAAGTGCATGTCGTATAAACGAATCAAAAACCAAATAATTGAAGCAATTACAGGTGAACAAGGAATGCACTTAACAGATACTCTAGATAATGAACTGGAAGCACTGATCGATGAGGTAAAGTCCTTATCAACCTTTAGCCCAGTTTCTAGACAATCAACCTGCACTCATAACCTTTCTGAAGGACGAATCGAAGTAGATTCATTGGTGTTTGAGAGTAAAAGTTTGGCTAGATATATCGAAGGTGCAAATTCATGTATAATCATGGCTGCAACTTTAGGACCACGAATAGAAAGTAGAATGAACATATTACAGCTAACGGATATGTCAAAAGCATATTTATTTGATTTGGTATGTTTGCATTACTTAGAATACTGTTTGGACGAATGGGAGCGAACAATTCGTGACCAATTAGAAAAAGAGTCACTTTATGTATCTGGAAGATTTAGTCCTGGATATGGCGACTTGAAACTGGAGTTACAAAAACAAGTTCTAAAATATTTAGATGCACAAAAGAGGGTTGGAATTGAGCTCACTCAAAACAATCTTATGATTCCACAGAAGTCAGTTACAGCAATACTCGGTGTGAGTCCTAACCCTTTTAATAGGTCGTACAGTCGATGTGATGCTTGTTTAAAAAGAGATAATTGTAAAAGTAGAGGGGGGAAACACTGTGCGTTTCAGTGATGAGTTAAAAAAAGGACACTTGTATTTCGATGGATCAATGGGAAGTTTATTGATACAAAAAGGCATTAAAAGTGAAGGTGATCCATCGATATTAAACATTACAGAACCAAAAGCTATTCAAGATATCCATAAAGCTTATGCAGATTCTGGCTCAAATTATGTGACAACCAACACCTTTGGAGCCAATAAGTATAAGTTAGAAGGCAGTGGATTTACTGTTGATGAGATCATATCTGCTGGCGTAGGTATTGCTCGAGAAGCCGTACCTTCAAAAGGGGTTGCTCTTGACATAGGTCCTACAGGTAGATTGTTAAACCCTATGGGACAAATGACATTTGATGAAGCATATGATGTATTTAAAGAACAAGTTCTTGCTGGAGTTAAAGCGGGTGCAGATTTGGTTATTATTGAAACCATGTCTGATTTAATGGAAGCAAAAATTGCACTTTTAGCGGTTAAAGAAAACTCAGATTTGCCAGTCGTAGTAACTATGACCTTCCAAGAAAACGGACGTACATTAAGTGGGTCTCCGGCAGATGTTGTTGCATTTACCCTAGAGGCTAATGGTGCAGATGCAGTAGGCATTAACTGCTCCACAGGACCAGATAAAATGGTTCCTTTAGTGGAAGCCATGTACAAGGTGACCACTTTACCGATACTTGTTCAGCCTAACGCAGGCCTACCAAGACATATAGAAGGCAGTGTAGCTTATGACTTAAGTGTAGAAGACTATGTTCCACAAATGACCACACTCGCTGATGCAGGTGCTCAAATATTAGGTGGATGTTGTGGTACAACACCCGAGTATATTGGTGCTTTAAAATCGGCATTAATTGAACATACGCCAAAGCCTGTTCGCACGGAGCGTTTATCAGCTGTGTGTTCTTCAACTGCTATGGTCTACTTTGATACTTTCCCACTTACTATTGGAGAACGAATTAATCCAGCTGGTAAAGCCCTGTTAAAAAAAGCTTTCCAAGAAGGCCGAATTGATCTAGCTGTAAAAGAAGCATTTGACCAAGTTGAAGCAGGTGCAGATATAATTGATGTGAACGTTAGTGGACGCGGTGTGGATGAAACAGCAATTTACGAATCCTTAATAACGACCTTAAATGGAACCTTGTCAGCACCTCTTCAAATAGACAATACTAAAGCAAATGTGGTTGAACGTGCATGTAGAATTTATGCTGGTGTGCCGGTTATAAACTCTGTTAACGGCAAACAATCCTCAATGGATTCTATACTGCCCATTGCTCAAAAGTATGGAGCTATGTTGATTGGTCTTGCCCTAGATGGTGCCGGAATACCTGAAACAGTTGATGACAGGATAGAAGTTGTTAAGCACATTGTTGATGAAGCCAAGAAGTATAATATTCACCAGTCCAGATTTTTAATTGATTGTTTAACATTGTCAGCTGCTAGTAATAGAGAAGGATATAAAGTAACACTTGATAGTATGGATCATGTTAAAAATGTCATGGGATTAAAAACAACTTTAGGTGCAAGTAATGTCTCTTATGGACTGCCAAACCGTGATTTATTAAATGGTTCTTTCTTAAGTATGGCATTTGCTAAAGGTCTTGATGCACCAATCACGGACCCACTTCAAAATGAAGTTAAGAAGGCGATTGACATATTTGCCTACTTAGAAGGCAATGAAAAAGCTGGAAAAACTTACTTAGAGGTATACGGAAATGCGCAAACCACAACGGTAGCCTCTCTTAAATTTGAAGGTGATTTGAAAACAGCAATTCAAAAAGGCTTTAGAGCCGAAGCTATGGAAAAAACACGTCTTTACCTTGAAACTGAAAAAGCTCAGGAAATTGTAGACCAACACCTAATCCCTGCTTTGGAAGCTGTTGGTGAGGAATATGACAAAGGTAAGATCTATTTACCACAATTGCTCAGCTCCGCAGAAGCTGCTAAAGGGGCATTTGAGGTCGTAAAAATAGCAATTGAAAAAGATGCTGTAGAACTTGAAGAAAAACTTCCAGTTGTTTTAGCAACGGTTGAAGGTGATGTACATGACATTGGCAAAAACATAGTTGCTGTTATGCTTGAAAATTTTGGGTATGAGGTTGTTGACCTAGGAAAAAATGTGACAACAGAAGCCATTTTAGAAGGTGTAAAGTCAAGTGGTGCAAAACTTGTAGGTCTATCAGCTTTAATGACAACTACAGTTGAGTCTATGCAAAAGTCAATAGAAGCATTAAACAACCATTATCCAGATGTAGAAATAATGGTGGGGGGTGCAGTACTTAGCCAAGACTATGCTAATGAGATTGGTGCAAACGTCTATGGTAAAGATGCTAGAGAAGCTGTAAGAATTGCTGACAGACTATTAAAAAGCTAAAAATTAAATGTCGCAAATATAATAAGTAGAAAATATGAGTTCAAATAATAAGTTTCGAATGAATAAAAATTAATAGGCCTGTAAAATGAGTCTGGTGGGTATCACTAGGCTCATTTTTATGCAAACTTATGTATTATACAAGAAAGGGATAATATAGTATTTATTATCATATCAGAGCATTCTATGATAAATTTGAACAATAGTTCATAGAAATTAAACATTTGTATTAAATTATTGTAAATTCATTTTAGGACAAGAACGATATAATTAAAGGTGGTGATGTTAAATGAGTACATTTATAATTTTCAGTGTTTTTGCAATTATCAATTTCATAGCATTTATATTAATGGCACTGGATAAGTTCTATGCAGTAAAAGGGAAGTGGAGAATCAGCGAAGCTGCACTTGTTACAGTCAGCTTTTTTGGTGGGAGTCTCGGGACACTTTTAGGCATGATTGTGTGTAAACACAAAATAAACAAAGTTAAGTTTAGATATGGCGTACCAGTCATAGTATTTTTGCAGTTGGGTGGCTGCATGTGGCTCGCGTATAAAAATATCTTAAATCTATCTATTCAATTGATTCGTTAGGAGATGTAATTCATGAAGATTCGTACAAGGTTAACCTTATTCGCAGTAGTCATTGCTCTACTCATAGGTGGTGTTGGATTATATGGTGTTTCGGGTTTAAGATTTGTGAACGGCAGTATGGAAACAATCTATGAAACCAATTTAAGTAATATTCAAAGTTTATCTGGTGTTCGTGAAAACTACTTACGTATTCAAATAAGCCTGTTTAAACTTGCTACGAATCAAAGTGATGTGGTTAGAACAAGTATTATAAACAATGAACTACAACCTTCCATTCAATTTATTGATGAAGCATTGGCAATGTTTGGTGAGCAAGAACTCAATGAAACAGCAACAAATTTTCTTGAAATGCTCGTTGATAGACAAACAAGTTTAAAAACTAAGATCGATGGTTACTTAGAGTCCTTAAGTGAACAAAGAAACAGAGACCAGCTATTGGTCCAGTACAGCAGCATAGAATCAGCTATGCAAAGTGTTATGGTCATTTGTGATTCGCTTATTAAGGAAAATACAGATGCAGCAGCACTGGAGTATACTGACGCGATGAACAGTCAAAAAGCTATGGTAACAACTATGTTAACGGTTGTAGGTGTATCGGTTCTTGTCTGTGTCTTCTTTGCTAATATTATTGTAAAATCAGTTACAAAACCAATCAAAAACATGGAAACAGGTTTGGTTGCTATTGCAGACGGTGATTTAACAGTTGAGCTTCAAACTAATGATAAAACGGAAATGGGTGTGCTTTCTAGAAGTTTAAGTAAAGCAACACGTAGTCTACGTGATTTAATTGGTCAAGTGCATAATGCCTCAGAGTCAATTTCTGTTGCAGGTGACAAACTTAATGAAATGACAGAAAAAACAGGGGATTCATCCTCACAGGTTGCTAACTCAATTAATGAAATAGCAAAAGGTGCATCTGAGTTAGCTGAACATGCTGAAGAGATTATTAGACTTATGACTCATACTTCTGAACAAACACAAGAAGGTGGACGCCAGTTAGAAGTTACAACTGAAAATACCATTGCATCGAAAGATATAGCCATAGAGGGTCAAAAAACAATTGAAGAAGCTGTTGTTTTAATTGAAAAACTTTCTGTTGATATGGAAAAAGTATCTGCTTCAGTTACGAAACTTCAAGACCAATCGGCTTCTATTGGTAATATTATTACAACCATTGCATCTATATCAGACCAAACCAACTTACTTGCCTTAAATGCGAATATCGAAGCAGCTAGAGCGGGTGAACACGGAAGAGGGTTTGCTGTTGTAGCTGGAGAAGTGCGTGTCTTAGCTGAAGAAACAGGTAATGCTGCCAAGAGCATTACAGAAATTATTAAAGGCATTCAAAACGAAGTACAAGAGGTTACAGAAAATATTCAAGCTAATGTTCAAGAAGTTGAACGTACGGTAGGGGTTATGGAAGAAGGTAAAAAATCCCTTGAAAAAGTTGTAGAACAATCAACACAGGCATCTATCCAGTGTGAAGAATTAAATGTGGTCTTCGGTCAAATTGAGCACAGTGCTTCACAGTCATCCAGTGCAGTTGAGTCGATTTCTGCTATAATTGAAGAGTCAGCAGCTTCTTCAGAGCAAGTTTCTGCCGCAGCACAGCAACAAGCGGCGACTGTTCAAGAAATTGCAGCTTACGTTATGCGACTAAATGAACTTAGTGAAAACCTAGATCAGGAGATCCAACTCTTCAAGATCTAGCTTGGAGGGTTTCATGGATGATAATCAAGGTCAGTTTGAAAGTTACGAAGGATTTGAAGAAGATCTGAATCAAAAGAAAAAGAGGAGACCTCTATTTGGGTGTGCAGTCCTTGTACTGATACTCTTTGTTAGTTTTGCAGCAGTTGCAAGCCTATGGTTGGTGGATGATACTTATGAATCCTCCTATGACCTAGTTGAGTATGCACCAGATTTGAGAATGGACTTAACACGTCTTTTTAAAAGTGAGAGTGATTGGCAGGATGGATTTGAACGGGTTGAAACCTTAACAACAGATCTTGAAAACATGAAAGTGTCTATGACTAAAAATAAGGACGCTTTTAATAAGGCACTCCGTCATCGAAGAAATTTGTTTGTTTTAATAGAAAAACTCGAAGTGTATCCAAGTTTATTATTTGATACACAACTGAGTAATAATAAAGCTTCAGACATGGTAACTCAAATTTCAACAAAAGAAGCAGAAGTGTATGAGCGCCTTTCATACTTCGATGAAGAGGTATTGAAAATATCTCTTACAGACCTTAAGCAATGGGCTGAGTTGCCTGAGTTTAAACCCTATGTTTCCGACATGGACTACTGGATCGAATACTATGATTATGGATTCAGTGCAGAACAGGAAGCATTGATAGCCAGTAGTGAAAGACTTGGTGAAGTACCTGAAGAGGTATTTGAGACGTATCATTATTTAACAGAAATACCCGAAGGTACTTTCGATTATTATGACTTATTGGATGAAGACCAAGACGTTAGAGCGGCTGCATATTTGACAGTTTATGAAAAGAATAACATTGGTGCTGAATTATTAGCATCTGCTCTTGAAGGCGAAGTACTTGCCAATAACTATTTGGCGAAATTATACGGATATGAAGATGCTTTTGAGATGGCATTAGAGTCTGATGGCATTGATTTACCAGAGTATGAAGCCTTTACTCGGGATCTAAAACAGGGATTGGTCTTACTACACCGGTGGAAGGGTATTGAAAAGAAGTTGATTGGACTTGAAAGTAGTGAACGTCTACACATTTATGACACAGCACTGCCATGGATTAATGATAAATATGTACTCGATGGGGGCATAAGTTATGAAGAGGCATCATTACTTACGGAAAATGCATTAAGTCCTCTTGGAGAGGTTTACATCTCTGTATACAAAGACTTACTAGAACGTAGTGTTATTGATATATTACCTAGAGATGATAAAGTAGATGGAGCATACACTTGGGGAACCTATGATACAGGTCCTTATGTTCTTTTAAACTACTTTGGAAACTTAGAAGATATGATGACCTTTGGTCATGAGATGGGTCATGCAGTACATCATGAACTTTCTAGGAAAAATCAAAGTTTTTCGGATTATAATGCCTCAGTTCTCATTGCTGAAATGGTTGCAACTACAAATGAAGCCCTTATGTTTGATTACATTTTTTCAAATCCACAGGTCTTTGCATCTGAAACACGAGAAGCATTGCTGATTAAATATGCCCAGTCAATTCAAGACACAATTTATATGCAACTTCTTGCATCAGAGTTTCAACGGGAAATTCATGAGGATGCTAAAAATGGTATTAACCTAGATGCAAACCACCTAAATGACAAGTGGTCAGACCTAGTACAAACATACTTTGGGCCAAGTTATGAAGTTACTGAAACGGATGGACTTGGCTGGACAGAAATGCAACACTTATACTGGGGCTTTTATGTCCATAAATATGCTATAGGATATACGGCTGGTATTTCTAATGCTCAGGCCATTTCGACAGACAGGGCTTTTGTAGATATGTATGTGCAAATGTTAAAAGATGGTGGTTCAAAAACGCCATCAGACCAGTTAGAAACATTCGGATATGGACCATCAGGGCTTGATGCAATTCCAGATATGTTAGATCGATTTGAATGGATTTTAGATGAAATTGAAGCATCGATTGAATAATACAGGTTAGACGTAAGATGTTTAACGTATGTAGAACAGATGTAATTATTAAAGACCTTGAGAATCATAATAGATTTTCAAGGTCTTATTTTATGCATGTAACTTGGTTATGATTTTGCGAATCCCTTTTTCTTAAGTTTACAAGTAGAACTTGGTATCACTGTTAGATATTTTCAAGTCCAAAATTTGATTAAATTGTATAACGACTAATCACATCAATAATACCATCATCTGAGATAACAACAGCAACACAATCGCTGAAATCGTCCATTTTGCTAATGGTTTCAACGTAACGAATGGCAGAGTTGTATCTCGCTCCACGTGCTGCATCCCCACGTGTTGTAGCCATGCCATCTAAAATTGCACCTATACCATGGCAGACGCCATCAAGATCCATTAAAATAGCGCCGTCAATGTTTATGACAGACCGTATAACATCATGGCTTACAAGTATGGGTTCTACTTGGAAACACTGGTTTTTTAGTCGTTTTGCTTCAGATGCAGCATTAGTACTAAAGACTAATAGGGTGCCTGTATTGTACTTAATAGCTTCCATAACCAGTAAGTATAAGTCACGAATTTTGGCATTGTCTAAGTCTTTAAATACTTGTTTTAGTTTATAAAAGAATGAGTCATATGCCACTTTTGCCTTAGGTAGAGAAATATGTTCATGGGATACACGCATTAACTTTTGATTGTCGTGTGACAACTCCCACGTGTAATAGTTTGTAAACTCAAGTTCGAATAAGTCTTCTCGCTCTAATTGATAGTTGCCTCTTTTTTGACCAAGACCGTAAATGGTTTCTGAATCGGAAATTAAACAGACATTTCCTTTAGAAAGCTCCAGTAGTTTTCGAACGTGCCTGTAATTGGATAAGGGGGTTCTTGAAGCAAAGGTCATTAGAATGTCGAGGTTGGGATGACCTCCCTCTTGATTTAATATTTCTTTTTTTGTGAATAATATTTTTCCCCGAATGGCTTTGCCTTCGTAGTTTAAAGACGAAATTTTATTAAGCTTGTCATAAGTGGTGTCCCAGAGTCCCGCATACCCCAATATCTTAAGGAGTTTTTTGCTTCCGCGATGTATGGTGGAAGCAAAATCGAGGGATTTTGAATAGTCCTCACGGCTAAACTGATGTAAAAACTTATTAATATCACGACCAAATTCATCACTGACAGCAGAGAGTAATGACCTTGGAGCAGATGGATTACGATTGCTTAACTGATAGTAATTGTTATAGGTATCCCTATCGATATCAACAAATGCCATGGTAAACCAGTCGCCTAAGTCAACTAAGTCAGTAACAAAGAATATCTTCTTCTTAAAATCAGGATTATTTATGACTGTTGATGCCATATCCTCATCAATTTTTTCAATGATATCTTCATCGCCACTTTTTAAGGCTTTTACAAGTTGAGATTCAACTGTATATACAAACTCTTTTATAGAAGGTTCGATTGCTGCATCCATAGGTTGCACATCGAGTTCTAGACGTTTTTTATTTACTCTCATGCGAATTACAGTTACGTTCGGGCTGAGATTTTTATCAAAGGTATTAAATACAGCCTTAGAATACAGGCGAAGGAGCCTTAAAAACTGCTTAAATACTGGAATTGTGATAGGTGCATTTTGATTGTTCATATTGGCCTCCAGATGCATTCTCCTTTTTGTATTATCTCATATTATACCCAAAGTAGGGTAACTTTCTTACATTAAAAAACAGCCTTTCGAAAGAGAAGGCTGTTTTCATTGCATAAAGCAAGAGAAACTTGCAAATCCAGATCTTGAGTGAGAGTGCACCCAGAAAAATATAAACTAGATTTGAGAGAGTAAGTTTACAAGTTACCAGGTATGAGACCTAGCCTTGCAAGTTCCTATATGATTGCATTTTGCATTTGAGGGTTAGTTTAGTGTTATTTTAATGCATAGAGTTTTAAGGGATAAGACTTAAGTGCCTTATAGTTCAAAGTGCTGCGCAATAACTTCAACAGCTTTGTCTCTATCTGTCGCATCAATTGTATAAGAGATACTGATTTCAGATGTTGTAACTTGATAAAAGTCGATGTCGTTGTCTGAAAATAGTTTAAATAAATCTGCTGCAACACCTGACTGGCTTACCATACCAATACCTACAACAGACAGCTTGATTACACTTGCGTCAATCAAGTAGTCAAGCGTAGGGTAGTCAGACTTTAAGTTCTGAACAATCTCTTTGACTTGGTGTTTTGCAGAGTCATAAGTAGAGAATGATACGTTTACAAAACTGTTATAAGGAGCAGTCTGACTGATCATATCTACAAAGACATTGTTAGCAGCCATACGTGCGAATATTTCT
>Ga0209379_10001358_pt1 | contig 16298 bp, 14 predicted proteins | sample tdDd001_FD_187124 | JGI IMG/M metagenome (GOLD analysis project Ga0209379, IMG submission 187124) | Marine sediment microbial communities from the Atlantic coast under amendment with organic carbon and nitrate - tdDd00.1 (SPAdes)... | ecosystem: Environmental > Aquatic > Marine > Coastal >...
GACTACGTACCTTACGAAATGACTGATGATATAGTACCAGTTTACACAGAATTCAAAGGTTGGAAAACTGACATGACCTCAATGTCAAACGAAGATCAATTCCCTGCTGATTTCAAAGCATATGTTGATTTCATTGAGAAAGAAACCGGAGTCGCTATTACTGTTGTTTCTGTAGGTCCTAACAGATCACAAACGATCGAAAGAAAATAATATAAGTTGAATAGTCAGACTCTATATTAGAGCCTCAATTTAACTTGTATCAACTATATTAAATCCTCTGTAACTTCAATGTGAAGATGCAGAGGATTTTTTTATCCGTTTTGCTAAAATTAACAACTATCAGCTAAGTTTCTGATCATAAAATCGTAAAAATTAAGCCACTGTCTCCTAGACTTTTTATAATTATTGATTAAGTTTGAAAGTCAAGTCTAGATTTAATCAAAAATTAGAATAGAATCTATCCAATGGAGCAAAATAATATCACGAATCAAAAAAAATTACTCAAAACCATACGCCCTCAACGTGTGATTTGGCCTATTTTAATTGGTTTTGTGGTGATTATCTATTTGCTTCTAAAAGATTTCAAACCAGGAACCTTTGATTTAGTTGAATTCTCCTGGCTTACACTTGCAGGAATAGTCGTTGCACTTTTGATGATGGCACTTCGCGATTTTGGCTATATGGCAAGATTGAGAATATTAACTGAAAAAGAATTCTCATGGCGAAAGACATTCCGCATCATAATGCTTTGGGAATTTACATCTGCCGTTACGCCATCAGCAATTGGAGGAACTTCTTTTGCTATTCTATATCTAAATAAAGAAGGTTTAAGTTTGGGAAAAAGTTCAGCTGTTGTCATGGCAACCTCTTTCCTCGACGAACTTTATTTTATCATCATGTTGCCCCTAATTCTTCTTGTTTTGGATTGGCAACAGCTTTTTTTACTTGATGCTGAAAATACATCTTCACTTGCATCTTCTCTAATACTATTAGTTCTTGGCGCCTACCTGCTAAAACTAGCCTATTTAATTGTATTAAGTTACGGACTTTTCAAAAACCCGCGTGGGTTGAAATGGTTGCTATTGTGGATATTCAAATTACCAATACTTAGAAAATGGAAACAAGGGGCTAATCAGACGGGAACCGATATTATTGAAAGTTCAAAAGACCTGAAAAATAAAAGCTATAAATTTTGGCTGAAGGCCTTTTTTGCCAGCTTTTGTTCCTGGACTGCACGTTACTGGGTTGTCAATTCAATATTATTAGCCTTTTGGTGTTGCGATTATAACACACTGGATCATATCATGATATTTGCACGCCAACTTATAATGTGGATCATGATGTTAATAAGCCCTACTCCAGGAGGAAGTGGCTTTTCAGAGTGGGTCTTTACACAGTACCTGGGAGATTTTATACCGGAAGCAGGACTCACTATCGCATTAGCTTTAATATGGCGTTTAATTTCCTACTACCCTTATCTATTTATAGGTATGTATATGCTACCTAAGTGGATCAAGAAAAATTTCTAAAAAAAAACCATCTCATTATACAATGAGATGGTTTTTTTATGTCGCTTAATGCGATATCTTTATTTTGTCTTATTCCACACCAAAGCAGCAGATCCTAAAACGGCAGCATTATCCTTTAATCCTGAAGGAAGCACTCGAATTTTATTTGTATATATCGACAAGAGATTTTTCTCTAGAGTTTCTCTAACCGGGTCAAATAAGATATCGCCTGCCTTTGTTAATCCTCCAAAAAGAAAAATAGCCTCAGGACTTGTTACAGCAACTACATTAGCCAGTACTTCACCCAAAACAGTAGCCGTGTAAGTAAATGTTTCTTTTGCTACTTCGTCGCCACGTTCTGCAGCTTCAGCTACCATTTTAGCTGTTAATTTATTAAAAGGCACATCTCTTAATTCACTATCACCATTATGTCTAGCCAATAGCTTATAAACCGATCTTTTCACTCCAGTAGCTGAAACATAGGTTTCTAAACAGCCTTTGCGTCCACAACCACACTCGCGTCCACTTTTACGTACAATCATATGTCCCACTTCACCAGCGAAACCATCATGACCATGAAGAACATCACCATTTGCAAAAATCCCGCTACCTAATCCGGTACCCAGAGTAATCACCATAAAATTATTCATATCACGAGCAGCACCAAAAACTTTCTCGCCCATGGCTGCTGCATTAGCATCATTGGTAATATAAACAGGGACATTCAATCTCTTTTGAACGATTTTAGCTAAAGGGATACTCCCCTTCCAACGCAAATTAGCCGCATCTTCAATAGTTCCTGTATAATAACTCGCATTGGGTGCACCAATCCCAATACCTTTAATATCGATATCATAAGACAGCTTGTTTTTTTCAGTTTCAATCATCTGAAATAACTCGTCTATATAATCCTCAACGTTAGCCTGTTTTTGAGTAGGAAGTGTACCTTCAGCAATACAAATTCCTTCTTTATCAATAAAACCAAAAACAGTATTGGTTCCCCCAATATCAATCCCTAAGGCGATTTCCTTCATTTGAATAAATTTAATTGTGCTTAAAACCTTTTACGGCATAATAAAAGATATAAGCATAGCACAAAACAGTAATAATAAATGAGTTTTGAAGACCAAAATTATCAGCTAAGACTCCCATTAATAGAGGAACAATCGCTCCTCCGACAATTGCCAAACATAAAATACCTGAACCTTGACTGGTATGTTGTCCTAAACCATCAATTGCGAGCGTAAAGATAGTCGGAAACATGATAGAATTAAACAGTCCGACCAACACAATACTCCACAGAGCAATATAACCATCTGTTAGCATACTGGTTAAAACAAGAACAACAACCATTATAGCATTAAACGCTAATAGCTTATTCGATGATACTTTATGCATAATAGCTGATCCGATAAACCTTCCGACCATTGCTCCGCCCCAAAAAATGGAAACATAGCCGGCCGCTTGAGCCTCACCAAACAAATTTAGAGCATCACTACCCAAATAACTAACAAGTGCACTACCAATAGAAACTTCAGCTCCTACATACATAAAAATGGCTAGTGCACCTAAAACTAAATGGGAATGATTCCAAGCGGATCCTTCTGCTTTTTGCTCCTCAGCATCTATAATCTTTGGTAATTTGACAAAAGCAAATACCAATGCGATTAGTCCTAATGCCACAGCCAAACCAATATAAGGCATTTGGACAGCAGAAGCCTGGCTTATCAAATCGTCACTATTATTATCTAATATTAAATAGGCTCCAAACATAGGAGCGACTGTTGTACCTAAACTGTTAAATCCTTGTGTTAAATTTAAACGGCTGGATGCAGTTTCAGGACTTCCCAATTCCGCAACAAAAGGATTAGCTGCCACTTGAAGTACCACAATTCCTGAAGCCAAAACAAAAAACGCAAAAAGAAAAAATCCATAAGATAAAAACGAAGCAGCTGGATAAAACAATAAAGCACCCACTCCTGCAATAGATAAGCCCAGAACAATTCCAGACTTGTATCCAATCTTACTAACGATCTTTCCTGCTGGAAGAGACATCAAAAAATAAGCCCCAAAGAAAGTAAACTGAACCAGCATGGCTTGCGTAAAGGTCAAATTAAACAAACCTTTTAAATGAGGGATTAAAATATCATTCATACAGGTTAAAAATCCCCACATAAAGAATAGTGAGGTCAGTAACCCCAATGCAGTCTTAAAATTCATAGGCTTACTATTGGATAGATCGCTTGCCTGATTTGTTTTTGTACTTATCGACACCATATTGTTCGTTTTAAATTTTCTTCCCGACAAAGCTTCAATAATTGCAAAAATAAATATGGTAGTATCTTACCATTTAATAACACTATATTTGCATCAACACAATCATATCTATGAAACAACAACAATTAAGTACAATTAACATATAACTATGGCTCTATTTCTTGAAGAAGTACCTTTAAAGACCCATCATTCATTCCGTTCAAAGATTGATATCTTGCCTCACATTATTGTTCCATGGCATTATCATCCTGAATTTGAACTAATCTATATTGAAAAGAGCCAGGGAACACTGATAGTAGGTGATTGCATAGACAAGTTTACTGATGGGGATATGATATTTCTAGGGCCCAACATTCCTCATGTAATGAAAAATGAGATTTCCTTTTACCAAAAAAATCCTGACTTATCAGTTGTTGCAAAGGTGATCCATTTTAAAAAAGAAATTTTAGGAGAAGCCTTGTTAGATCTACCCGAGTTTCAGAAAATTAGATTTTTTCTAATGAAAACGGCACAAGGCTTTCGTATTCATGGTAAAACTAAATCACGTTTGATTGAACTTTTCAACGACTTGCACAAATCAAATGGATCGGAACGCATTATCCTACTCTTGCAAATGCTAAACGTATTATCTAAGTCGGAAGAATTAGATGTTCTGGCTTCTGAAGCATTTGTTGAAAGTTTTAAACACTCCAGCAATCAAAAATTGTATAAGATTTACGAATATGTCAGTAAAAATTTCCAACAAAAAATAGATTTAGAATCAGCTGCCAAGGTTGCAAACCTAAGTAAAACAGCATTTTGTCGATTCATGAAATCAAAAACCGATAAAACTTTCTCTGAGTTTTTAAATGAAATGAGGATAAATTATGCAAAAAAGCTTTTGGTTGACGGAAAACTCAGCATGGCTCAAATTGCTTATGAATGTGGTTTTAACAGCCCCTCATATTTTAATAAACAATTTAAGTCATACACAGGGCACACACCACAAGAAGTTAAAAAACAAAGCAATACGAACTCTACCCTATAAAAAAGAAGAGGCTGCTGACAAAAGCCAACAGCCACTTTCAAAGAAAACCAATTAATTATACTATTAAAACCATCAATTGGGACACCACTCCCAAAGTCAATAAAGGAATTCACCTCTTATGAGCTATGGTTCCACTTACATTAACCAACAACCAGACCAAAAAGGCCAAAGTGCTAATTAACAAGACTCAACATTATTTTCATTAAATTATGAGTCACTAAAAGTGTTCGACTTCGTCACAATCAGTGTTCAAAATCGTACACAAATCAAATTATAATGTCTTAACGATAATTTTGATCTCCTGAACTACTTTGTCCATTAACCCAGATATCGCCATGTTTCATATAAAGCTTTCTATCAGCAGAACGATTACCAGCTCTTAAATCTCCGGAAGAAGCTCTTAAATCAAAGCTCATTCCATCTATATCATTGACAAAATCTATAGAAACATCCCCTGAAGTTGATTTGAATTTTGAATCACCAATCAATTGAATTCCATCACCACTTATATCACCTGATGTTGTGTGAAGGTCAAGAATTGTTTTAGCCTTATCTATGGTAATATTTCCAGATGTAGAAACATTTGAAATACGTCCCTCAATATCTTCAAACTGCAAATCACCAGATGTTGTTCTAGTACTCAAGTCACCTATAACATCATAAAAAGAAAAGTCTCCAGAGGTTGATCTGCTAGAAATATCAGCCCTAACATGATGAAGTTTTTGATCACCCGAAGTTGATGCAGTAGAGATCGCACCTTTCAAATAGTTGATTTCTAAATCACCTGATGTCGTTGTTGTGGTCAAAGTCGTCTCAATATTCTTAAGGTCTATATCACCAGAAGATGCCTTTAATTTCATCTGATCTGCAAGGATTTCTTCAATATAAATATCCCCGGATGAATTGGTAATATCGATATCCATAGAATAAGGAACTTTAAAACTTAAGCGCGCCTCGAATCTGCCCATAATAGATCTTGGAGCTTCTATCCAAACCTTTAAAATCGCTCCTTCCTTACTGTGTTTGATTTCAAAATCTTTACTTCCTCTTAATTTTCCTCTGATTATTCCTTTAAAATCTACTCCATCATCAGAAGTACCCAGAATATTTACATCGGCAAACCGACCTTGAATTTCAATTCTATTAATTCCATCGTAATTAGCATCTGCTTCAGCATATATCGTCTGTGAACTACCATAAAATGGCATAAGAAGTATCCCCGCGAGGAAAAATAATTGTTTCAAATTCATCTTTCTGATTTTCATATCTATCGATTTAATTAGTGTTCTATTTAGTATTAAGCACCACTTTTTAGAGCAACTTAACACTACATATGACGCTTCAAGTAAACATATAGTTACAATCCCTGATCAAATAATTTATTTCACTGAATTAAATCTAAATTTTGGAAGCATTTTATTGGCAATCATCCACCAGACAAATAAGTTTTTTAATATTCACAAGCTACTATTTAGACATCTTCTAAATTATATTATCTTTGTATTAAACTACAAATAGATTGTAAATACCTTATATACATAAAGCGTATGCCTACAGATATAAAAACAAAACAAAAGCTTACTGAAAGTACCGTTGTATCGAATAGAGAAATCGCTCCTGGCGTTTTTGTTCTAAAAATTAAACGAAACTTAGATTTTCGATCCGGTCAATACATTGGGATTACCACTGATATGGATGTTGCTCCAAGGCTATATACCATTGCTAGCGGCACAAATGATAAGACAATTCAGGTTCTTTACAATGTAAAGGATGATGGTTGGTTAACACCCAGACTAAGCGAACACAAAGATGGTTCCACCATATATATGACCCCTCCAGAGGGAGATTTCATTGATGATGACAGTCCAGCCTGGTGGATTGCTTCGGGAACGGGAATTGCACCCTTTGCATCCATGTTTCGCTCAGGTTTAAGAACCGATAAAACTCTTATTCATGGAGGTCGTTTCACACACTCTTTCTTTTTTGAAAAAGAGTTTCGACCTGTTCTTAAGGGCAAATATATTCGTTGCTGCTCTCAAGAAGTTGGAGACGGTTTGTATAATGGAAGATTAACCCGATATTTGCAGGATATTGAGGTTTTCCCCGAAGATTGCAGATATTTCCTTTGCGGAAGTCCAGAGATGGTTGTCGAAGTCAGAGATTTACTGATAGACAAAGGCGTAGCTTTTAATAAGATTGTTGCGGAAATTTACTTTTAATGTGTATTGATATACAATCAGGCACAAACAAAATTTACGATTACCAGATGGCTAAAGAAGTACTATTAGGAAAAACATTGGAAGAATTAACTCAGGTTGTTTTAGACTTGAAACTTCCTAAATTTACAGCAAAACAAATTGCTGACTGGCTTTATAAAAAAGAAATATCCAGTATTGATGAAATGCTAAATTTATCTTTAAAAGCGAGAACACTCCTAAAAGAAAATTTCGATATTGGTTTAACCGCGACCATCAAAGAACAGTGTTCTGTTGATGGGACTAAGAAATACCTTTACCCGACCAATATGCCTAATCAGTTTATCGAAACGGCTTATATTCCGGATGATGACAGAGCAACTCTTTGTGTTTCATCGCAGGTTGGTTGTAAAATGGGCTGCTTATTTTGCATGACTGGTAAACAAGGCTTTCAAGGTCAACTTAAAGCTAGTGATATCATCAATCAAGTACGCTCTTTGCCAGAATGGAAAAACCTAACCAATATTGTTTATATGGGTATGGGTGAACCTCTCGACAATGTTCCTGAGGTTATGAGATCGCTTGAAGTATTAACAGCGGACTACGGTATGGCAATGAGTCCTCGACGCATTACTGTTTCAACCATTGGAATTATTCCAGGCATGAAAACATTCCTAAACGAAAGTGAATGCCATCTAGCTGTTAGTTTGCACACGCCTTTTGATGATGAGAGGAAAAAACTAATGCCAGTGCAGAACGTTTATCCGGTGAAGGATGTTTTACAAATGATTCGTGAATTCGATTTTGGTCGTCAGCGAAGAGTTTCTTTTGAGTATATCATGTTCAAAGGGATAAATGATACACCTGCTCACGTCAAAGAACTGTGTAAGATTTTAGATGGTATCAAATGCAGAATGAACCTGATTCGTTTTCATCCTATACCGAATTCTCCACTTTTAGGCTCAGATAAAGATACAGTTGAGGAATTCAAGAATTTACTTAATAAAAAAGGAATTACAACAACTATTCGACGCTCACGTGGCTTGGATATTTTTGCTGCCTGTGGCCTTTTATCAACTAAAGAGTTGGTGAAACAACAGAATAAAGATTTTTAATCAAGACTCTACAATACTAAAAAATCCTGCTCTTAAGGCAGGATTTTTTTTATATTATATTGTTTGAAATCTTATTTTTCAGATGAAGCTCTGATAAGTAAGTCAGCATGAACGACAGCTTCTTTTACTTTATCGTGATCAGGCTTATCTCCCATTTGTTCAAATAATAGGTTAGCAGCTTCTCGACCAACTTGCTTAGGATTCTGATCCATTGTAGATATCGATGGTTCCATATATCGGGAACGGCGACTATTAGAGAATCCAACAATAGCAACTTCATCAGGTATTTTAAAACCTAGTTCTTTAGCAGCCATTATAGCTCCAATTGCCAACTCATCATTTATAGCAAAAAATGCATCTGGACGATTACTTCTTGAAAGCAGTTCTAAGGTAGCTTGCTTTGCAGAGTCAACCGTAAAGTCACAACGTGAAATTAAAGTTTCATCCAAAGGAATATTTTTATCAGCTAATGCTTTTTTATATCCACGCATTCTATTTCTACCATATAACATATATTCCGGACCCGTAAGAAAAGCAACGCGTTTAGCACCACCTTCCAAAAGATGAGTGACAGCAGAATGAGCAGCAGCAGCATCATCGGCCACGACTTTAGATACCTCAAGTTCCTTTGATGTTCTATCAAAAAGAACGATTGGTACACCCATATCTTTTATCTTATGAATATGGTCGTAAGTATTTGTTGCACGCGATAATGATAAAATAATACCATCCATTCGCATGTTTAAGAATCCATCTACATTCTTCTTCTCTTTTTCAAGCTTCTCATTCGAAGAACTCACAAAAACCTGGTAACCATGCTCATCCGCAACCTGTTCAATACCTTTTACTACCGAAGCATAAAATGAACTTACAATTTGAGGAACAACAACGCCTATCGTATTTGACTTTTGAGTTTTAAGTGCAACAGCCAAAGGATTTGGTCGATAGTTTAATTCTTTAGCAAGTTTTTGAACTGCCTCACGAGTTTGTAAGCTAATTTCAGGATTATTCTTTAATGCTCTAGAAACAGTAGACACTGAGATGCTCAACTTTTCAGCAATATCTTTAATCGTTACGGGTCGGTTTGCCATAGACTTAGTTTTTAACTTTTTTTCGTTGAAGTCTGAAAGTATTGGCTTTCTTAAGAAGAGAAAGGGTAATATTTACTATTTAAAATCAACTTTTTATAAATGAAAAATAACGACTGTACATCCATACGATCGCAAACAGCAATATATACTTACTGTAATTTTCACACATACAAAGATAAAATAATTCAGATATATACAAGTGAAAGCCTATCCTTTTTGAAAAGGATAACAATTTCTTAAATTAATTCCTTTCCTCAAGAATTGAATTAATAACAGCAAAAACAATAATAGCTGCTAATTTTGAACTACGACTATCCTCATCAAATCGTGGTGCAATTTCAGCAATATCAAAAGCAATTACTTTACCCGAACGAATCATCATCTTTATCAATTTCAAGATCTTTTCAGGATGAAGACCAAAAGGTTGAGGAGCGCTAACACCAGGTGCATAAGCTGAAGAAATCACATCAGAGCACACGGTAAAGTAAATATTATCTTGTTTTTTGGCATATCTCAATAAATCCTGACCAACATTAAACATATTGGCAGAATTAATATCTTTTGCCATGAGGTATTTCACGTTTAGATCATCGGCTTTTTTAAAAAGACTAACTGTATTACCATATTGTTGGATACCCGCTACCATATAATTAAACGGTTTATTCTTGGCTTTACAGTCATCAGCGATTTGAGCAAACATAGTTCCAGAACTAGTTCCCTTATCATACGGACGCATATCGAAATGTGCGTCAAGATTAAAGATTCCAAGACTCTCATTATTTGATTCCTCTAGAAAACGCTCAATTCCTTTATAGTGTCCGTAAGCGATCTCATGTCCACCACCCAAGACTATTGGAAACAAGCCTTTATTAAGCATCATGAAAACTGCCTGAGCAAGTGTTTCCTGAAGGTCTTCTAATTTTTCATCTGTAGCAATAATATTACCACAATCGTAAATTCTGGTTGTACTAGGGAATGAACAAGGTAGATTTGAAAGCTCTTTTCGGATGCTATCAGGACCTTTGGATGTACCTACACGACCTAAGTTTTGCTGAACACCTTTATCACAACAAAAGCCCAGCAATCCAAATCCCTCCTTTTCAACGACGATTTCTTCCAATAAATTAATTGGTTCAATAATCTGATGCCAGCGAAAGGCATCATAGTCTTCAAGATCATCAATTCGACCTTGCCAGAAATCTTCAGAAATTCTCTGATAATGTTTAGGGTTCATGGCTTTATAATAGTTAAATGTATCAATTCTATCGTAAAAGCGAGTGCATTAGCAATCCGTTTTATTACAGAACAATGTTACAAATAATCAACTTAAAGCATCAATAATAAAGAGGATTTTTAGGTGTTTTTACACTATAATTTTATTCATCTGAGAAATGAACTAAAACTCTACGATAAACATTGAAGATCTTAGACTTAGAAACAAAACCATAATATTTTCCATCCATGATTACGGGTAGATTCCACGCACCTGTTTCTTCAAAATGTTTCATCACCTTATCCATGGGTGCTTCAGCATCTAAAATAGCTGGAGGCATCGTCATCAGGTTGCGCACATAGGTTTCTTCGTACATCTCAGGATTAAACATGATATGACGAATATCATCCAATAAAACAATTCCCAATAACTTATCTTCCTCATCTACAACAGGGAAAATATTTCGATGTGAATGCGAAATGATTTTAACCAACTCACCAAGACTGGCATCCGGATCTATTTTCTGCAAATCCGTTTCAATCACTTTCCCAAGCTTCATTAGAGTTAAAACGGCTTTATCCTTATTATGAGTAATCAATTCGCCTCGCTTAGCCAATCGTTTTGTGTAGATTGAATGAGGTTCAAAATACATAATGGTTAGATATGCAATGGTAGCCGTTATCATTATGGGTACAAATAATTCGTAACCACCCGTAATTTCAACAATCAAGAAGATAGCCGTTAGTGGTGCATGCATCACACCAGCCATCATACCCGCCATTCCTAAAAGAGTAAAATTACTTTCAGATAGTTTGATAAAATTAAAGCCATTAATAAATCGAGCTACAAAAAAACCGGATACACCACCCAAAAATAAAGAAGGGGCAAAAATACCACCCACACCACCACTACCTGTGGTAACAGTTGATGCAATAACTTTAAAAGCTAAGACTAAAATGACATAGCCTAGAAGCAACCAATAATTATCTCTTAGAAAATAAAAGACTGAGTTATTTACCAAACTATCAATATTACCATTCAGTAATGCTTGAATAGTGGTATAACCTTCACCATAAAGTGGCGGGAATAAGAAAATCATGATACCCAATGCCAAGCCTCCGAGTACCAGCTTCTGATAGCAATTTTTAATCCGTTCAAGTTGAGACTCCAAATACATGCCAACACGAGTAAAATATAAGGATACCAAACCAGCGAAAATTCCCAGTATGATGTAATAAGGGAAATTTGATAACACAAAGGATTCTGTAACCGTATAGGATAACAAAACATCCTTACCCATGAAGAAATAAGCAATACTAGCGCCTGTTATTGAAGAAATTAAAAGAGGAATCAGAGAAGCCATGGTCAAATCCAGCATAAGTACCTCTAAGGTAAAAACCATACCAGCCATGGGTGCCTTAAAAATACCCCCGATTGCTCCAGCAACACCACAGCCAACCATCAATGTAATGGTTTTGTAGTTAAGATGAAACATTCTCCCAAGGTTTGAACCAATAGACGCACCTGTTAAAACGACGGGTGCCTCAGCACCTACCGATCCACCAAAACCAATAGTCAATGTACTGGCTATAATTGAAGAATAATTATTGTGTGATTTGATTTGACTGTTTTTTTGCGATATAGCATATAGGATTCGTGTAACCCCATGTCCAATATTATCCTTGACAAAGAATTTCACAAACAAAACAGTAAGTAGAATACCAACTGTAGGGTAAGCTAAATATAAAAGGTTAGCTGAATCGACATGAAGATTATGCGTTAGAAAGTGATGCGTTTGGTGAATTGTTGTTTTTAATAACAAAGCTGCCAATCCACTAACTATCCCAACTAAAAAACTAAGAATCAGAACAAACTGTCTCTCTTTAATATGCTTCATTCTCCAAATTAAAAATCGGGACAACAAACTTTTGTTCTTCATGACACTGACTATTATTTTCTTGAGGTTTTTCTCACCTCGTAATATTCTGAAAACTAAAAAAACTATTCATCGGTTGGATGGCTACTTGAGTCAGGCAAACCTCAGCAGAGAGCAATACATAAAAAAGACTAAGTAATCTTTATTTAATCTATGTATTAAGTTGACAATCTTTAGAATAAACTAAAGAATTCACGCTTTGATTTTTATAAAATCGAGTGCAAATGTAATAGAATATTATTGAGCGAATAGTGAAAACTAATATTTTTTTCAAAAAATATTGAGTCCATAAATCATGTCAATTTTCAGCATGAAACATGTAATCTAATCTTCTGAAAAATGCTTGAGCATTCTGCGATAAGTTGAGAAAATTTGGGCGCGAGAAACACAGCCTAAATATTTACCATCTTGTAAAACTACCAAATTGAATTTATCCGAATATTGATATTTACGAGCAACATCTGCCATCGATTCGTCATGTTGAATCACCACTGTTGGCATAATCATTAAATCCCGAACAAACATCACATCGTATTTCTCTGGCTGAAACATGATTTCACGAATATCGTCAAGCTTAACAATACCTTCGAAATTATTCTCATTATCGATAACGATAAAGAGATTACGTTGTGATTTAGCGATTACCTTAACAAGGTCACCCAAAGTAGCGTCAGAATTGATTGTGTTAAAATTCTTTTCAATCAAACGTGTCACACGCATCAATGAAAGCACATTTTGATCCTTATCATGAGTCATCAACTCTTTACGTCTAGCAAGCTGTACCGTATATACCGAGTGAGGCTCAAAACTCTTTACGGTTGCATAAGATACGGTTGCAGTGATCATTAAGGGAACAAAAAGCTGATAACCTCCTGAAATATCTGCAATAAGAAACAAACCAGTAAGAGGTGCATGTAATACACCGGCAATCATTCCCGCCATACCAATCAAAGCAAAATTATTTACTTCGATATTTCTAAAGCCTAAATAATGAACAGTTTTAGCAAACAAGACACCTGCATTTACTCCCATAAACAGGGTTGGTGCAAAAATACCACCAACTCCACCGGCACCAAAAGTAATGGATGCAGCAATCACCTTAAAAAATATAACTAAAGCCAAAAGAATAAGAAGTATCCAAAAGTTTTCGCTGAATGAATAGAATAAAGAGTTATTGAACAAATAAGAATAGTCACCGGATAAACTGGCATTTATTGCATGGTACCCCTCACCAAAAAGAGATGGAAAAAAGAAAATAATGAGACCCAATGATAAACCACCAACAAGCAGTTTGACATATCGTTTCCCTATTTTATCAAACAGACCATTAATGTACATATACATCTTGGTAAAGTAAGTTGCCAATAAGCCTGTAAAAATCCCCAAGACAATATAATATGGCAGATCTTTCATAACAAAGCCATTATCTACATCAAAAGGATAAAGCACATCCATACCCAAAAAGAAATAGGATGTAATTACCGCCGCAGATGAAGCCAACAAAAGCGGCACAAGTGACCACATAGTTAGGTCGAGCATAATAACTTCCATGGCAAATACTATAGCCGCAATTGGTGCCTTAAAAATAGCTGCCATAGCTCCTGTACATGCACAAGCTAATAAAAGTGTGGTTTGTTTATAATTTAAATGAAATAGTCGTCCAATATTAGAACCTAAAGCTGCACCTGTTGCCACAGTAGGTCCCTCCAATCCCACAGAGCCACCAAAACCAACCGTAAAGGCTGAAGTAACAACGGATGAAAACATATTGTGACTATTTATTTGTCCATTCGTTTTTGAGATACTATAAAGAACATTGGGAATCCCATGTCTTACTGGCCTCTTTATAATATACTTGATAAAAATAACAGCTACACTAATACCAATAGCGGGATACACCATATAGAGGTAGTTGGCATATTCGAGTTCAGATGTCCCCTGCAGTAGAGAGCTGATAAAATGAACTGAATTTTTAATGACAACTGCTGCCAATCCTGAGGTGATTCCAATAAGAATACCTAGAAACGAAATAAACTGACGATCGCTAACATGCTTTAATCGCCAAATAAGAAAGCGGGCTAATAATGATTTTTTCTTCACAATATCTTATGGCTCTAGAAAATTAGTCCTTTTAAAGCCTTCTATTATCCAATAAAACAATTAATAATTGTTCAGATTAGAATCAGGCATAACGCACCTAAGATACAAACAGCTTTATAAAAAATCAGATAGATCTGATTTAAATAATACAAATCTTGACCAGTGAAAATTTTAAGATATCCTGCGAAACCTTTTTTTAATCTAAATTTAATCTAAACACTAAATTAAAAACCCAGAAGAATAAAAGCACTGAGAGAAAAACATCTTAAAATAAATGCAGATTACATTCATTTACAGGCAGATTTATCCCCTGATAACTTTCAATTAAAAAATACTTTCGCTAAATTTAAAGAGCTAAGAAAATTTGATTCCTTATTTAAATAAAACTTATAGCATATGACTAAGACAATCACATTTAATGAACTTAGAAACATCAAAGATCGCCTGCCTGAGGGCAGCATGAGAAAAATCTCTGAAGAACTAAATCTTAATGTAGAAACAGTCCGAAACTATTTTGGAGGTGTTAATTACAGAGAAGGTAAAAGTATCGGTGTTCATGTTGAACAAGGGCCTAATGGTGGTGTAGTAGAACTAGACGACACAACAATTCTTGATTGCGCTTTTCGTATTCTCGATAAAGCTTAAAAATTTTCAAAACTAAAATTTAAATACGAACGACTCCTCGCCTACCAGCGGGGAGTTTTTTTATAATTGACTTAATGTGCTGAAACTAATTTCAAGCCAACAATAGATGCAATTAATAAGAAAATAAAGAACAACTTAAGCATATCAACAGATTCTTTGAAAAAAAGAATCCCTATAACAACCGTCCCTACAGCACCAATTCCTGTCCAGATAGCATAAGCTGTTCCAAGAGGTATTGTTTTTATAACACGAGTAAGTATAATAAAACTCGTCGCTGAGAAAAAAAGGAATCCCAATGAAGGCATCAATTTTGTGAAACCATCTGACATTTTAAGACAGGTCGTAAAGCCAACTTCAAACAATCCTGCCAATATTAATAAAATCCAATTCATATTTTCTGTATTTCGTTTATAGGTGCAAATAAACCACCCAACCAGAAAAAAGAAATTGATCTATATCAAGAAATATTTACTTAGATTTCAAATGTTCAGCTCTCAGTCTACTAAGTGTTTCGGGACTAATTCCTAGAAAAGAAGCAATATGGATCGCTTTTACCTTTAAATCAATATCCGGAACGTAAGAACGTAGTCTTTTATACTTCTCCTTTGCCGACATAAACATAAAGAACTTGTAAAATTCTAACTGACCAGACATTTCCTTCTCTAGCCATAGTCTGGCAAAGCGTTCTAGCTGAGGGAATTCTTCTAACAGTTTAAGGAAATCATCACTAGTAATCTCAACAACGACAGAATCAACAGAAGCTTCAAGAGTTTCACCTCCCGGCCTGTCAAATGAGAAACCATCGTAAGATGGTAACAACTGATTCTCGACTTCTATCCAAGTAGTCACTTCCTTACCATCGTAATTGGCATGAAAATGCACACAGCCAGAATAAAGGTATCGAAAATGGCGGCTATACTGTCCTTCTTGAGTTATAATTGAATTTTCAGGGTACAATTTAAACTTCGCAACATCACAAATACGGGATTTCAAGGCTTCATCAACATTAATATAACAAGCTATAAAATTGAGCAGCGATTCTATTTCTTTCATTCTAAGTTTCATTTTAATCAACTAATATTAAAAAAAATATCGATTATCGCATAACATTCACTCCAATACTTGTCATGACAAATAAAACCATATATTTGTCATGACAAACAAATAAGCTATGAATAAAGTTGACCTTTC